>ENA-ORXM01001807-ORXM01001807.1-marine-metagenome-genome-assembly--contig:-NODE-1807-length-27837-cov-21.005944_pt1 | contig 27837 bp, 25 predicted proteins | sample MGYA00237867_ERZ511480 | MGnify/ENA primary metagenome ERZ511480 (study PRJEB26309, sample SAMN06266103) | marine metagenome | isolation source: Algal blade | place: United Kingdom:Sidmouth, United... | reverse complement strand
AGTTAGCCAAGGAAGCCAAAACATAGTTGAATTATATTGATGTTTACTCAGTTAGGCAGATCTACGGATTTAAGGTTGCAGCGGCATCCTTTTTGTACAGCGTGGGTGTTGAAGCGGAGCAAAAAGATATAGCGGATAGGTACTATCTTAAAAAGCAAGAAAAATTTTCTTTTTATTTTGGGTGTAGCTTTCCTGTTCAATAAATTATCACTTATTGTCATTTTCAATCTTATTTTATATTTTTGCATTACCAGAGAGGAAACATACAGCGATCATTCGATGAATGTTTACCTTGTGTAGCCACTTTATTGTGGCTACTTTTTTTAGCTTGTTGTTATCAAAGTATTTTTTTGATCAGCAGCTTCGCTGCTACCCTTACCAGAGAGGGAAACGCCAGTTCCTTTTCGCTGAATATTTGCCAGATAGTATTGGTTATCATAAGCGGTGTTGTTTTTCCACATAGCATATATGGTAATTAATAATTTTTTCTGTACCGCAACAAGGCTTTTCATTTTAATGCCGTGTTTTTCATAAGTTCTATTATACAAATTACAAAAGGCAGTATTTTCGTATTTAATAGAAACCATTGCAGGCATATGTAATATGCGCCTTATACGGCTATTGCCTTTTTTGCTGATTTTAGTTTTACCACTTCTTTTGCCAGATTGGTTTTCTACCACATCATAACCAGAGTAGCTTATTACCTGCTTGTAATTTTCAAACAATTCAAAGCCAAAGGTTTCTGCCAACACAGTAGATACTGAAAGTATAGCCAGGCCCTTTAATTTACAGATGCCAATAATTTTTTCATATTTTTTTTCATCGCTTTGGATATGATCTTTTATGGCTTGGTTAGTTTTTATAATTTCTGCTTTAAGCCGCTTGATTTGTAGTTTAAGGCTTTTTAATACGAAATTAGAACTGTTGGCAGAATGAGTAAGTGCTTCTGAGCGATTACCTGCTGCTGTTTTCTGCTCTTGCAGACTTTGGTAGTGGCGTGTTAAACCTCTTAACTCATAATAAAATTTAGTAGCTGGCTGCCATAACCTTAACTGTTGTTGGGCGGCCATTTGCGCTAAGCCTTGGGCATCTATCTTATCGGTTTTACTTTTTAAACCAAGGTAGGCTAAATACTTTTTGGCTCTGTTAGGCAATACTACACTTAAAGCATATTGCTTATCTTGAAGAAAAAATGCTAGGTTTTCATAGTAAACTCCAGTAGCTTCTAAAACCAATACTAGTGGAATACCTTTGTCTTTTCTGTGTTTAGTGATCCATTGGTGGAGTTGATTAAAACCTGTAAATGTGTTGCAGAAAGTGCGCCTAGCCACCACCTTTACCTGTTGACTACTATCGATTTTAGATAAACAAGCTTTAAAATCAGCTTTAGAAATATCTATACCAACGGCATACTTCAAAATCTTAATTGCTGTCTTCATAAATAATACAATTTTAAAAAAAAGGAAATTATACATCGTCTTTGCTCATAGTATTGCGTATCATAAAACAAGTTTATCTACATAGGTACTATTCAAACTCTGTATAAAAAAATGTGGTCGGGATTCCTTTCACGACAGTATCACATTAATGCCTACTTTGCCAGAACCTCTTAATACAACCACATTTCCTTTTTAAGTTAACTAATAGCTTAAAAATAAGAATTGTAAAGATATGAGCGAGACTACTGTTTTTGTGAGTAAATCTCTTTCGCTTCAAATTTATAATACGGTTGAAAAAATTAAAGGTCTTAATTTTTACTATGAGGCAAATTTAAATTATTTACCAACTTCCGCCTGCGCCACCACCGCCAAAGTTGCCACCGCCGAAACCACCAAAGCCACCACCGCCAGAACTGCTGCCACCGCCACCAAAGCCACCTTTGCTACCGCCCCAAGAGGTGCTGCCCCAATGTGGGCCGTTAAAAGGTTTTACGCCTTTGCCTGAATAGGTAAAGCCACCACTTTTTTGCTTAGATGCGATGTAAGAAAATAAGATTACTAAAAACAAAAACAAGCCAATCATTAATAGCATTGGCATAACAGGGTTAATGGTTACTGTTTCTTTTTTTTGTACTGTAAATTCGCCTCTCAAATATTGTTTTATACTAACAATTGCTTTGGTAATGCCACCAAAATAATCGCCTTTTTTAAATTGAGGTAGCATTACATTTTCTACAATACGCTTGGCATAGGCATCGGGCAATGCCCCTTCGGTTCCATAACCTGTTGCAATAAAGGTTTTACGATCGTTGGGTGCAATTAAAATTACGATACCATTATCTTCTCCTTGTGTGCCAACTCCCCATTTTTCGCCCAGTTCAAAGGCGAAGAAAGCGGCTTCTTCGCCGCCTAAACTTTTAATGGTTACAATAGTTATTTGGGTAGAAGTGCTATCATTATAAGCAACTAACCGGTTTTCTAAACTGCGCTCTTGGCCTACACTTAGTATGTTAGCAAAATCGTTTACTAAGCGAGGTGGGTTAGGTTTATCGGGTATTATTGGCTGCGCAAATAAAATGTTTTGCAAAGCCACCGATAAAATTAGTATCGTTAATAAGTGATATATGTGGTGATTGGTTTTTTGCACTAAGCAAATGATATTTCGTTAGAAATTTCATCGGTATCGCCTTCTTCTTCTGGAAAGAAATCGCCCAGTTTTGCCCCCACCAAATTAATGGCTTCTAAAACCCCAACTAAGTATAAATTTTGTTTAAAATGGTCTTCAATTATCCAAGCGATGGAGTTCCAAAAACCCTTAGTAACTTTGGTGTGAATACCAGTATCACCCAAAATGGCAAACTTGTGGCTTTTAACAGCCAAGTAAATTAGTGTGGCATTTCTTTTATTGGTTTCATTTAGTTTAAGCTGCTTAAACAACTTTTGTGCTCGTAATAAAGCGTCGCCTTTGCAATCGTTTTCTATATGTAACTTTATTTCACCTGTGGTTTCTTTTTCCCAGGTTCTAATGGTTTGAATGATTTTGTACTGCTCATCATCAGTAAAAAATTCACTTGCTTTATCTTTTGCCATTTTATGTTTTATACTTAGTTAAAACTCAACATCTGGTGCTTCGTCTGCCCCTTCTTTCGATTCAAAATAGGCTTTCTTATCAAAACCTAACATACCTGCGTAAGCAGCTTGTGGAAACGAGCGCACCATTGTGTTATATCCTTCTACTGTTTCGTTAAATTTTTGACGTTCAACTGAAATACGGTTTTCTGTGCCTTCTAATTGGGCCTGTAATTCTAAAAAACCTTTGTCTGCTTTTAATTCTGGATATCTTTCAAAAGTTAACAATAGGCGAGAAAGTGCGCCACTTACCTTGCCCTGTGCTGCTTCAAACTGCTTCATATTTTCTGCTGTTAAGTTGCTTGGGTCTATTTCTATTTTAGTGGCTGATGCTCTTGCGTTTACTACCGCTTCTAAGGTGCCTCTTTCAAAATCAGCTAATCCTTTTACCGTTTTTACTAAGTTGGGTATTAAATCGGCTCGGCGTTGGTAAGCTGCCTCAACATCTGCCCATTGGCCTTGCACTTTTTCATCTAAATTTACCATACTGTTGTAGCCACAAGAGCTCATAAACATCACTACCATTAATAGCAAACAGTTCTTAATTATATTTTTCATTCAATTGCTTATATTTATATAGTTTTATGACTGCAATTTAAATCAACCGTCAATTCTATTAAGTAATTATTTTTAAAGAATGTTCCTTAAAGCAGGAATATTTTTGTTTTTGGCCTAATTATCAGCTAATTCATAGCCTTCTGCTTCTTCATAAATAACACGTTCATTATCTTCGGCTCCGTGCGTTAACATTTCTAAACGCTTTCTAAATAACATTACCAATAAACCAAATAGTATACAGAAAATAGCAATGCCTGTAAAAATGGTGTATTCGCCCAAGCTTTCGGCAGACTCGCCTAATAGGCCGGCCAATTTATTACCAAAACCAGTTGTGGCAAAATAAATACCCATCATTAAAGCAGCATATTTAACTGGTGCTAACTTGGTAATGTAAGATAAGGCCACAGGCGAAATGCAAAGCTCTCCTATTGTATGAAACAGGTAAGCTAAAACCAGCCAATACATGGCCGATGAACCATTTGCTTCATATTGAGCTGAGGCTGCCGTCATAAAAAAGAAACCTGTTCCCATAATAATTAAACCAATTATCATTTTAAATAAGGATGAGGAGACTTTACCTTTTAATTTTCTATTTGCCCAATATGCTGCAACGGTGGTTCCTAAAAAGATAATAAACATTGCATTAAGCGATTGAAACCACGAAGCCGGTACTTCAAAACCCAGCAGCATACGGCTTGTTTTTTCTTTAGCATAAATATTCATTAAACCGCCTGCTTGCTCAAAAGCTCCCCAAAAAACAATTACCAATAAAAATGAAATAATAAGTACGATAACTCTGTCTTTTTCAATTTTGGTTAAAGGCCTGTTTTTAGCTTCTATATCTTTTTTATTAGTAGAAGCACCAATAAAGTTACCAACGTTGGTTAAATGTTTTTGCCCCATAATGTATTGCAACAAGCCTAATGCCATACCAATACCGGCTAAACCAAAGCCATAATGCCAACCGTGTACTTCGCCTACATAACCTACAATTATACTGGCAAGAAATGCACCTACATTTATACCAATATAAAAAATGGTAAAACCTTTATCGCGCCTAATGTCACCTTGTTGATATAAGCCACCCACCATTGTAGAAATGTTGGGTTTAAGCATACCAACCCCAGCAATTATTAAACCTAAACCAGTATAAAATGCCCACGATTGTTCGATAGCCAATACACTATGGCCAAACACCAATAATACGCCGCCTACCAAAACAGATTTTTTTTGACCCAATATTTTATCGGCTATCCAACCACCAGGTATTGATGCTACGTATACCAACATTGTGTACCAACCGTATAAAGCTAAAGCTTCTTTATTTGACCAACCTAAACCAGGGTTTTCGCCTAATGTTTTGGCTGTTAAATACAATACCAATATGGCCCTCATTCCGTAGTACGAAAAACGCTCCCACATTTCTGTAAAAAATAAAACATATAATCCCTTAGGATGTCCAAATATTTCTTGCTGTTTAATTGCTTTTGTTGCCATTAATTTTTTTATAAGAGCAGAAATATAGCGTTTAATTAAATAATATCACAATCAAATAAAATTGAGCGGTTTTAATTAAGATCATCTCTCTATTTTATAAAAATGTTTTAAACAAATGTGCTTTAGTTTTTAATATAAATATATGGCTATTTGGCTGGAAGTGTTTATTTTTATAATATAAACTAAAATTAATTGCTTACGCTTGAAAGAATTAAATGTTTAACAGGATATGATTTGTATATAAACGCTTTTTAAAGTAGAAATGGTAGGAAATGATTTTGATCAATTACATAGGTGCGGCTGATACAAATAATAAAATTCAGAGTTTTAGATTCAAAAATTTCGATCAACTTTTAAATCTCCTTACTTTTTTTTCAACTCAAAGTAAATCACATCCGATTCGTGCATATCCGAATTTAAAACAAACCGTTGGCGTTTATAGCCATCATCAACAATAATGGCTACCGTATTTGGTGGATGTTCGCCTAAATTATGAGCATAAAGTAGCAAGTAGTTAGGCGCATTTGTACCTTCTTCTAAAAAAACATCTACCATGTGATCGGTATGATCAATCTCCAGTTTTTCTAACAACCAACTACCGTTGTAGTATAGTGAAATAATATCGCCGTCATCTTTTTTATGATCGTAAACCGCAATACTTAAACGAGTACTGCTCACTTTAATAGTTCTACCCGATTTTACTTTGCGTTTTTTTAACCGTTTTATTTGGCCTTTTTTATTCCACTTCAACTCAACAGGCTGCTTATCAATTTCGGCAAAATTTACATTTACCGTATTGGCTACCTCAGTGGTCAATTGTTCATCAAACACTTTGGTTAAATGTATTTTGCCTGGCACACAATCAACATCACTTCTATGGCCTTGGCCTTGCCATTCGCCTTCTAAATGATACACACCATTAACATTATAAAAATTAAGTTCAGCAGTTTTTAAACAGGTTTCTAAATGCCGTAATGTTTTGTGAGTGTTAATGTAATTATGCACACTAACATCTTGGTACAATAATTTTCCATTGGCCCATTGGCCTTCAAATTTTTTTTCGTAAGATAAATAACCTGCATCCCCAGCATATTTCGCCCTGCATACCAAAAGCCCAGTAACTTTATCGCCTCTTTGTGTTAGTTCAACGTGTAGTTTGCCCGTAGTTCCTACAAATTTGGGTTCGCCTAACCAATTGAGCTGCGTAATTTCGCTTTCCCATAAACCATTTAAATCTATCGCAGAAAAATCAGCAGAACTTTGTGTGGCTACTTCTTTTTGCTTAGGAAAATCAACAGTAACCTGAGCGGTTAAAAAATTAGCGCAGAAACAAAAGGTAATTAATAAGTTTAAGATAAGTTGCTGTTGCATTAAATTTATTTTATCAGTTGATACTTTTTTGTAAGAAAAAATGAACGCTACTGTTTTTTAGTATAGGTGAAACAGTTGAAATTGATGGACCCGATGGATCATTTGGAACCCGGTAATTTATGTTTATAACATTATTAAAACTTTTATTATATAACACTCCCAAAGCTACATTACCTTTACCCAAACTTAAAGTTCCCCCTAAAATATAACCAAAATCGTTATTTAGGTAAGGTGTTGTTTCCATATTTAGTTCGGGCAATTGATCAAACGATAAGGTATTCGATTGCTCATCAATAGTAGTGATGGTTTTACCGCCCAACAAATAGCCATAATACAAACCCGCATTAAAATACAAGCCAAAACCAATAGGTTTAATGCCAGCCAATAACTGCGCCCTGCTATAATGTATATGTGTTGTTTCAAAATCAACTTTATTAAACAATTCTTCAAAACTTTGGCGGTGATATAAAATTTCCGGTTGTAAATATATTTTACGGTTTAGGTTAAACCTGCTATACATGCCAGCTTGCCAGCTTCTTTTCTTATTAAAAGTATTACCATTGTTGGTTTCAATTGCTTTACTTTTTCCGGTAGCCAATTTTATACCTATTACAGGTTTAAATTTTTTCTCCTTATAATCTGGTTTAATATCTATGGTCGGCTTGTTAGCTTTTGGCTGCGGAGGAACTGGTGTTGCTGCCTGCTTTTTAGGTGCAGCTTTTACTGTTTCTGCATCCAATATCGGTTTAAGATTACCCTTTAATTCTTTTACATCTTTATAAACCTGCCAAACAATTTTTTTATTGGTGCCAGCATTTACTTTACCAATATCGCCATAAGTGGTTTTGGGTATTAAATAAGTACTATCATCTTTTAAAAACTTTAAGTTTACTTGGTAAACGGCCTCACTATTGCCCGTTAAATCGTAGTTAACAATAAGTTGATCGGCAGTAGTTTCAACCTTTACATTAACTGCTTTTTGTGCCATTATTGCGTTGGTCAATAAGAGAATAAAGATAGTAGAAAATGAAATTTTATGGAACATTGCAGTAATTTTTAAATTAAACCTATATAACTGTGACGTAATTTTAACCAAATGGCTTAAACAAATTGTTTATTAATTGTGGAAAGCTTTTAGCACCCTCACAGAAACTTAACCTTAGTTTCTCTTTTTTTTTCAACTCTTCTTCTTTAATTTGTAAAATCTTAAAAAAGCAATTTTATGAAGAAGATTTTTATACTTTCAGCATTTCTTTTTGCTGGTTTAATAGCATACTCACAAAGCACAATAAGTGGTACTTTAATTGATGAAATTACAGAAGAACCTTTAATAGGTGCAACTGTAGTTATAGTAGGTACGAGTGTTGGAGTTTCAAGTGATCTTGATGGTAAATTTACATTAACAAATGTGCCAAATGGAGTGCAGCAAATTAGAGTTTCTTACCTAGGTTATGAAGATATGTTGCAAGAAGTAACGGTAAACGGTGATGTTAATTTAGAAACACTTCGAATAAAATCTTCAGAAGTAGGTTTATCAGAAGTTGAAATTTTAGGATCGATAGGAAAAGATAGGCGCACACCAGTAGCTTTTACCGATATTTCTGGAGATGAAGTAGCCTTGAAAGTTGGAAACCAAGAGTACGTAGAAATTTTAAGAAAAACCCCTTCAGTATATGTAACCAAACAAGGTGGTGGTTTTGGTGATAGTAGAATTAATGTAAGAGGATTTGACCAACGTAACACAGCAGTAATGATAAATGGTATACCGGTAAACGATATGGAAAACGGTTGGGTGTACTGGAGTAACTGGGCTGGCTTAAGCGATGTTACCAGTAAAATACAAATACAACGTGGCTTAGGAGCTACTAAATTAGCTGCACCAACCGTTGGTGGCTCAATAAACATTATTACCAATGCTGCTGAAATAAAACGAAAAGGAACCTACTCTGTAGGTATAGGAAATGATGGCTATTTTAAAACAGGTTTAAGTTATTCAACAGGCTTATTAAGCAATGGTTTAGCTGCTTCTTTTCAAGTTACGCGCCGCCAAGGTAATGGTTATGTAGATGGTACACAGTTTAGTGCTTGGTCGTATTTTTTAGCCTTATCAAAAGTATTTAGTCGCGAACACACTATTTCGTTTTCGGCAGTAGGCGCGCCGCAATGGCATCATCAACGTAACAGGCCTAGTCAATTCGATAACTTATCTCTACAAACTTTTGTAGATAAAGGATACAAATACAACAACGCTTCTGGTACTTTAAATGGAGAAGAATTTACTTGGAGAAGAAATTTTTATCACAAACCAAAAGTATTTTTAAACCACTATTGGAATATTAATAATAGAACCGATATAAAAACAAGTGCCTACGCATCTTTTGGTAGAGGTGGCGGAACAGGACCAAGAGGAAGGTTAAGAACTCCAAGTGCAATATTCGATTCTTATACAAATGATAATACAGGTTTATATAACGGACAAGGTCAAGTGCGTTTTGATGACATTGTAGCTTACAACCAAGGTAATAATGTTAACAACGATACAACTTTACAAAGTTGGGGAGTTAAAGATACATTAGATGGCCAATATATAGTTACCAATAATGGTGGAGATGGCGGTAGTGGTTTTGTAAGGCGATCATCAATGAATTACCATAATTGGTTCGGACTACTATCTACCTTAACTCAAAAATTAGGCGACGATTTAACCTTAACAACAGGTATAGATGGCCGGTATTACAAAGGAGAGCATTTTAGAATATTAGAAAATTTGATGGGCGCAGATGGCTACTTATCCAGGTCTGATATTAATAACCCCAACAACTTTATTACCGAACCTGTTTCTGCAAAATTTGGCAATATTTTTAATAACAGCTACAAAAATGGTAATGTAATAAATTATCATAACGATGGCATAGTTGGTTGGGCAGGTGCGTTTACACAATTAGAATATGTAAACAATAATATAACTGCCTTCGCATCGCTATCTGGTTCTAATCAATCTTTTAGAAGGATTGACTATTTTAACTATTATAATGATGAAAACCGAGATAGTATTTCAGCAGTTGTTTTAGCAGCAGAAGGCCAAGAAGCTAAAGAGGAATGGTTAGTAAATAATCCATCTCAAAAATCGGACTGGGCAAATATTTTAGGCGGTACTGTTAAAGCTGGTGTAAATTATAATTTCGGCAATTCTAATGCTTTTGTAAACGGAGGCTATTTATCGCGTCAACCAATTTTTGATAATGTTTTTCTCAATTTTTCAAACGATATTGACAAAGAAATAGAAAACCAAACTGTTGCTGCTTTTGAAGCTGGTTATGGTTTCAAATCTGATTTTGTTGATTTGAAATTAAATTTATATACCACCCAATGGTTAAATCAAACTTTTAGCAGAGGCGAGGATTATGCTTTAATTGCTGAAAATGATACCACTTTTACAGACTATGGAGCTGATGGAGGTTTAGTGGAGTTAAGTTTTGCTGCGGGCGATACATTAGTTAACGGAATTGGTAGCATTTTTTTTGAAAATGGTACTGCTATTTTTAGAAATGTGGATCAAAGGCATAATGGCTTAGAAATTGAAACTCAGCTAAGACCTAATAAATTTTTAGATATTGATTTTAATGTTTCAATTGGTAATTGGATATATACAGATGATTTTGACGGTGAGATATTTGACGATGCCCAAGAGTCTATTGGTCCCACTACTTTGTATGTAAAAGATCAACCCATTGGCGATGCAGCACAAACCACATTTTCCATTGGCGCATCCTTAAAACCAATTAAAGGCTTACGTATTTATGCAGATTGGTTTTATGCCGATAGGCTTTATGCTCAATTTAGAGTAACCGAAGCAAAGTTTGCAAAACCAGGCGGTAACATAGTACAATTGCCATCTTATAGTCTGTTAGATGGTGGCATTTCTTATGGTTTTAAATTGCCAAATAATATGCGTATTTCTGCTTATGTAAACGTAAACAATGTTTTAGATGATATCTACCTATCTGAAATGTTTACTAACGAGGTGGACAATCCTAATACTGAAAATGTTAATGAATTTTACACTAGTAACCAAGGTTTTTTTGGTTTCGGTAGAACTTGGAATACAGGTTTGAGGTTTAAATTTTAAACAAAAGAAATAAAATACAAAAAATATAAAGGCTACCAATTTGGTGGCCTTTTTTTATATTGTGCCAACCATGAAAGTAATACAACCTCTTATTTATGTGCTTTTTGTTATGTTTTTGGTAGGATGCGTTAGTGATAATAGCACCAAAGCCAGTAAAGCAGTTGAGCAGGAAAAAATAATTGAGCCTGATAAAAAGATTGATACAAACAAAAAGCCGCCGCCAACAACAACAAAAGATAGCACCAAACAAAATGCTATAACAAAAGCATCTAACCAAAAAAATAAAAACAGTAATAAAGCTAAAGGAAAAAAAGCAATTTTAAATAATAGCCAACTTAGCGTAAAAGAGCGAGAAGTTGCATTAGCTAAGTTTAACAAAAACATTATTAAGCCCGATGAATATCAACTACTAAAAAAAATAGCACAAAACCCAAAAGAACATTTACGCTTGCGAGAAGATGCTTTAAAAAAAATATACAAAAAAAGCGGAGAAGATGCAGAGATGTTACAATATCTATTTTCTGTAGTTAGAGGTAAAGACGATCGTTTTAAACCTGCCGTGTTGTATGCTTTAAAAACAATGTCGTACAGTTCGCATCTGTTGCAACAAAAAAAATCGGCCTATTTACAAACAATGCGCGATGGCTTGCTAACCACACAAAGCACAGAAGCTTACCGTCAACTAATTAGAGATTTGGCAGCTGCCAAAGACCCAGAAGCCGCTAAAACTTTAATTAATAATTTAAAAACTAACGACTTTAGCAAGTTTGCTCTAAAAGATGTTTTTCCAATTTTAAATAGAAACAAAAAGCCAGCATTTTACCCAAGCCTTCACAGTATTTTAAAAAGTACCAAAAAAGTAGAAATAAAAATAGGCATATTACCATTAATTAGCGACTATCCTCCAGGCAGAACCACCTTATTACAACTGTTAGATAATAAAAATGAAGATATAAAAGTACGGTTAACAGCTGCTGAAGTAATTTCCGATACAGCGAAGCCTCAATTTTATAAATATACCCGCAGCATTATTTTTGATGAAAACGATAACATTAAACTGCGCCGATATTGCTTGCAACAATTAGAAAAATTTGACTTTAAAATTATAGCCAAATACAACCATTTGCAAAAAGATATGGAAAGCTTTGCCTCAACAGATGTAAAATTAGCAAAAAGTGCAAATAGTATTTTAAAGAGGTTTTAAAGAAATTTTAAAGAAATTTTTTTTGGTGGCCTAAAGCCTTCTTCATTATTAACTCGAAGCGAGGACGCCTCAAGCACTTAAAGGGCGCTTCTTTTGGAAAATACATTGTATAGTTAAAATAAACGCATTTAGGCTCTAATAATTTGATGCGAGCCATCACTCAATATTTTAATTATAGTAGATGCTTTTGTGCCAGCTTCCCTATCCATAATTGCAGGCACTACAAAATCTACTGCATTTCTAACAGCACTATTTATAGCACTAAAATTAGTGGGCGCAGTGTCTCCGCTTAGGTTAGCAGAAGTTGAAACTAAAGGAAATTCAATTTGCTGCAAAAGATCTAACATAAAACCTTTTTTTGGTATTCTAATGGCTAGTGTATTATCATGGTGGGCTAAATGTTGCAGTAAATTATTTTTTAAAGTGTAGATGATGGTAATAGGCTTGTCACTTCCAGCTAACAAATCTTCTACTTGTTGTTGATTTACCGCAACATATTTACATAACTTTTCAAAACTATTTAGCAAAACAACGTAGCTTTTTAAAGCTGGGCGGTTTTTAATGCGATCAATTTTTTTTACTGAATTTGGTAGTAATGCATTACAACTTAAACCCCAAATGGTATCGGTAGGGCTTAGTATTACCTCACTATTATTTAAATGCTTTATCGCCTGCTTGGTTATTGTTTTCTTATCAATATTCAACCTTAATGTAGTTTGGTTAACAGTTACATTACTTTTTACAAAACCTAATTTACTTACCAGCCTTATGGCCTTTATGTTGGTGGGGCTTGTTTTAGCAATAATTTTTTTAACTGCAAAATTATTTGCTGCATAATTATTAATGTATTGAAGTGCTACACACATAATGTCTTTATTCCAATATTTGGGTAGCAGGCTTGCGCCAATTTCAATTGTTTTTGCATTAGCATTGTAATTGTGCAATGCACAAACACCAATTAGTTTATTCGGTTTATTGGTAAAACTAACTTGCCAAATAGTATTGCTGCCTTTAATAATACGGTAAGTAAAAACCATGGCCGTTTCTCCGGCTTCAATTGGTGGAGTGTCGTAGCTTTTTATAATTTTAGGATGGCTAAATAAAGTGAAAACCTGTTCGGCAGCAGTTACACTTAAAGTTTGCAATACAATGTTACCACGTTTAATCATAGGTAGTTAATAATGAGACTAAATGTGTAATAAAAGCTGATTACAATAAAAAAGCACCACAGTTTATAAACAAAAACTGTGGTACAAATAAATATTTAATATTTGCCCTAAAATTTATACAAACATAAAATACTTTGTAAATAACTTAGGTAACTAAGCTATTGGTGGAATACGCAATACTTGACCGGGGTAAATTTTATCCGGATCGCTTAGCATTGGTTTATTGGCCTCAAAAATTACTGGGTATTTCATTGGATTGCTATAATAAGCTTTAGCAATTTTAGAAAGGCTATCACCACTTACAACAGTATGAAATTGTGCTTCTGGCTCTTCAACAGTAATTCTAATTTTATCTTCTACTTGGCCTATACCGTTTACATTTCCGCAAATCAAAATTATTTTTTCTCTGTCGGCTTGGGTTTCACATTCACCTGCAACGGTAGCTAAATCGCCCTCAACGGCCACATACAAGCTATCAATTGGTATTTGGTGGTTTTTTACGGCCGCAATTAGCTCATCTGCTTTTTGATCGTCAGTTAATTCTACTGGCTCTGGCATTGTTACAGTTTTTTCAACTGGCTTCTTTTTGCCAAATAATTTTGCTCCTGCGTTTTTTACAAAAGAAAATAATCCCATAATAATTTATTTAAGTTTAAATGAAATAATGTTAGTTACAAAATTACTAATTGATTTTGCATTAAATAGGTTTCAAAAAAAAGAATTACTTTTTTAATTTTTCCGGCTGGTATGTTAATTTTAATTAAATTGGAGGTAGTTTTTATTAATATATTACCCGATGTTAGCCTAAATATTTGGGGTTTTGGTTGCGCTTGGGTTTGTTTTATCACTACATTTTCTATTTGTTGAAATGGAATACCAAATGCCCTAACACGGTTGGTTTTGTTAAAATGAAGTATAAAGCCTGCTTTGGTGGGTTCAAAGTTTACAAAGGCGGTATCTTGGTTGAGTTGTTGTAATTCATCGAAAACGGTAACACCATTTTTGTAATGCAGTTTTGAAGTGCCGATGCCCTTGCCCTGCAACCTATCTAACAATTTATAGCGTTTGCCTAATGCTGGATATTTTGAAAGTAAGATATCTCCATTGTTTTCTAAACGTAAGTTCATTTCTGTTGCTAAATTACGAAAGTTAACTCGAAGTTGGTAGTTTTTAAAGTAAACCCGATTGCAACGGTTATGCCTTTTGCAGCGGGGCTTTGTAGCGTGGGCAAGGCATTTGAGTGGAAAGCGGGACGGGTATTGTTTAGCTGCTTTCGGTTTGTTTTCGAATAAAAAAATTGTTGCTATATTTAAGCTTAATATGAGCAATCACATTCCGTTATTAAAAAACTATTATGCAGTTGAAGTAGATACTGCTACTTTTTTAAAGAATTTAGAAAGCAAAGAGAAAAGATGTTTAACAATACGGTTGATTTTAGCACTTACAAAATGTATAGCGAAGCGGAAATAGCCAAGTTAAATATACTGCGTGTAGAAAGTAAAGAAGCCTACCGTTTAAGTTATTTTATTATGCATAATAATGAATTAGGTGGTTGGGCTACGGGTTGCCAAACGGATTCGGATGAGTTTTATATGCATAATACGGGCATTTTTGAGCAGCATAGAAGAAAAGGACTTTATACCAAAATGCTGCAATTAATTTTGGCGACCGTTAAAGAAAAGGGCTATCAAAAAGTAATTAGTAAACACGCTACTACTAACAATGCGGTTATTATACCTAAATTAAAGGCTGGTTTTTTAATAAACGGAATGGAGGTAAATGAAAAATTTGAGGTTTTGGTAAAGTTGATTTACTATTTTAATAAAGATGTGGAAGCCATTGCACGGTTTAGAAGTGGTGAGCAAGCCATTGCCAAAAACAATGCGCAACACGGTAGAATTTTTGAAGAATCGGACACCTCAACAATATTAAATTTTGGAAAATAGAAGCATTAAAAATTGGGCAGAAGATGATCGCCCCAGAGAAAAATTACTTAAAAAAGGAACACATAGCCTAAGCAAAGCAGAATTGTTGGCCATTTTGTTAGGTTCTGGCAGTAGAAACGAATCTGCTGTAGAGTTGGCAAAACGAGTATTTGCGACTTATAACAACAATATAAACCAACTGGCAAAATGTAGTTTAAACGAGTTGCAACAATTTAAAGGAATAGGAGAAGCCAAAGCTATTACCATTATTGCTGCATTAGAGTTAAGCCGCAGAAAACAGTTGGAAGCAGCAGTTGAAAAGAAAAAAATACAAGTGCCACACGATACTTTTAATTTAATGCAACCCATTATTGGCGATTTGAGCCACGAAGAAGTATGGATGATTTACTTAAATAGCAATAGCACTATTTTAGCGTATGAAAGGCATACTGTTGGTGGTATTGCTATGTCGGCCACCGATGTGCGTTTAATTTTTAAAAGAGCTTTGGAGTTACATGCTACCAGTTTAATAATAGTACACAACCACCCAAGTGGTAAGTTATTGGCCAGCAAAGAAGACATCCGTTTTACGCAAAAAATGATGGAGGCCGGAGCAATTTTCGATATTAAAATTTTAGATCATGTTATTATAACCGCACAAAAATATTTTAGCTTTTTAGAAAACAAATATTTCAATAAATAAAAAAGGGCATCAATAAATATTGACGCCCTTTGTATTTTTTTTATTAAGTATAACTTACTTACCTTGGGTAGTAGGCTGTACTTGTATTGGCTGAGCCGATGATGCATTATTTGCTGGAGCATTTGGATCTTTTGCTACTTCAGCTTTAATTTTTAAACGAATTGGATTAGGATCTGTATTGGCCTGAATAGTAACTGTTTTGGTTTGACGACCTGGCTTGTTTTTACTATTAAATTCAACATCAATAGTACCAGTAGCACCTGGTGCAATTGGTTCTTTTGGCCATTCTGGTACGGTACAACCACAGCTACCTTTTGCACTACTTATAATTAAAGGCTCGTTACCGGTATTGGTAAAAGTAAATGCAGTACTTACTTTATCACCTTCGTTAATGTTACCAAAATCGTGCTCTTCCTTATCCCAACTAACGGTAGTAGTTGGTTGATCTGGATCGATCGCATCGGCAGCCTTGTTGGCTGTATTTCCTACTGCATCAAGCGCATTACTTGCTGCATTTTTAGTAGCGTCAGCTGCTTTATTTGTTGTTTCTTTTGCGGTGTTTGCTGCTTGGTTGCAAGCTTGTAAACCAACCATTAGGGCTAAAGCTGCTACAAATAAAAATTTAAATTTCATTGTTTTGTTTTTAAATTAAAAAAATATTTTCTTGTTATAATGCAAATATAAAGTAACTAAAGTTACCTTCAACTAAAAGTTTAGTTAAATTTTCTTATCCACATTTTATTTAGGTTTGGGCATTAAATATTAGGTACTTAAATTAGCAGCTTGCTCGCCTATTAAACTACCTATGGCTATGCCCATACCGCCCAAGCGAACTGCCAAAATTACGTTGTTTTCTATTTCTTTAACAATAGGTTTTTTAGTTTGATGAACTCCTAAAATACCACTCCACCATTTTTCAATTTCAATTTTTTGATTAGGCAAAATAACTTCTTTTAAAAGCTGTATCAGGTAATTTTTTACGTTTTCAGTTAGGCCAAATTCATTAGTAGTTTCTTGTTCAACAAATAAATTTCTGCCTCCTCCAAGTAAAATTCTATCATCAATATTTCTAAAATAAACATAACCTTTATTGTAATGAAAACAACCTTTAATTTTTAAACTTTTAATAGGTTTTGTAATTAGTACTTGGTTACGTGCAGGATTTACTTTAACATTTGGCAGTAAATTTTTGGTAAACCCATTGGTAGCAATAATTAATTTTTTGGCAGAAAAAACCCAGCCATTTTGAGTAGTTAAAGTTACCGTATTGTTGTTTGTATTATAAGTTTTGATGTTTAATCCATTAACTATTTTTACATCTTTTTGTAAGCAAAGTTTTATTAGTTGCTGCATCATTGCACCGGTATCAATTTGCCCTTCGTATTTATTTTGCAATAAATAATTTACCTTGTTAAAGCCAAATTTATCAATGGCATCTTTACAAATACTAAATGTGTTTTTTAAGCCAATTACATTTTCAATGTTTTTATTTAGGTAAGATAGCTGTTCAATGCTTTTTTGATAAGCTTGCGCATCTTTTGCGGTAAACAGTTCGTAGCTGCCGTAGTTTTTGTACTTTAAGTTGTTAGCTCCAATGGTTTCTTTAAGCTTGGTTAAACCTCGCCAGCGCATTTCAACTAATTCAAATACTGCTGTTTCGGTATTGTTTTCTAAATCATCTAGCAATTCGGTGGTGCTACCTAAACAAGCAAAACCTGCATTTTTAGTGCTGGCCCCGGCGGGTAAGGCGCCTCTTTCAAAAACAACAACATTTAAGTTGGTATTGTTTTTTTTAAGATGCAAAGCTGCAGATAAGCCAACAATTCCGCTGCCAATAATTGCAACATCAATTTGTTTAAAATAAGTTTTCCACTCCCAATAACTTAACTGCATATTTTATTAAATGAACCCTTATAATATTAGTTGCTAAAATAAAAAAACCCGCTACATATTGCAGCGGGTTTTTGTATTATAAATTATTTATTTAATGAACTAGTTATTTTCTGCTAACAGTAATCTTTTTGGTAATCGCACCTTCGTTGGTAGTAATGTTTACCATATATATACCTTCTGGTTGATTGCTTAAATCTAATCTATTAGTAGCTCTTAACTCATATTGGGTAAGGCTTAATACATTTTTACCAATTACATTATAAACCGCAATTTCATTAACTATTAAATTTTGAGTTTCAACAGTTAACATCCCTTTTGTTGGGTTAGGGAAAATATCAACAAAGTCGTAGATCGGGTTTTCTTCAATACCTACTAAATTGACAATAATTAATCTTTCTGCAGTAGCTTCATTACCTGCTGCATCTGTTACAGAATATTCAATAAAATATGATCCGTCTATTGTACAATCAATATCTGAACCATAGTTATAAGTTGTCACAACACTGTCTGTTAAATCGCCATCAACTTCATCAGTTGCAATTACACCAGGATCATCATCAGCATTAAAAATACCATCGTCTCCACAATTAGACCCGGTAATTTCAATAGTTTCACTACCATTAAGAATTATTTCAGGATCATCTCTATCAACAACACTAATAACATAAGTTTTGGTTGAAGAATTGCCAGATTGATCGGTTGCAGTAACGATAATTTCATAATCACCTATTACTTCATTGTTTACTTCGTCAACACCTTGTACATCAACAGTTACATTGGTACAGTCCACATTATCTTTTGCAATAAAGGCCCAAGCGTTGGCATCAAATGGCTGAAAATAGCCTATTTCTTCTGGTACACTAAGTGCTTCAATTACTGGCGCAACATCATCTACTTCAATTACATTTACCAATAATTCTAAATTAGCTTCATTGCCAGAAAAATCAGCAACATTATAAGAGACAGTATAAGAACCTACTGTAGTTGGGTCAACATTATCTTCAACGGTTAAGTTTTCCGAAATATCACAACCGGCGTCTACATTTTCATTTGCCGATGGATCAAAAACTAGTTCTATTAATCTAACTTCTGGTGTTGTCCATTCACTACCTACTAATACATCAAACTCAGTACATTCATTGTCAATTTCAATTACTGGTGGCACATCATCGGCTATCATTTGTACAGAAACTTGAATGGTATCTGACTGATTGCCAGCAGCATCTTCTGCATATATGCCTACTATTAAAGTAGTATCTGGTATACTAAAATCTGGCACGCCATCGCCTTCCCAAATTTTCAATTTAGGTTCTACTAAGCCTTCCGGATAATCAACTACCCAAGAGTTGTCTCTTAAAGAGATATCTTTATCAATACCGCAATTAACAGGTAAAATAAAGCTTGTTCCAAAAGTAAATAATATTGGTTCAGAATCTGGTGGTGCTGCTGCATCGTTTATTTCTTCAGGAAGAATTTTAACTACAGCCATTTCGTTTACAGTGGCATTACTTTGTCCACTTTGTAACAAGGTACCAGGTAAAACATCGTGGTTGTACAATAACATAATGGTATCCTTAATGTCTCTGGCAATTGAAGGATATACTTCTTCAGAAGTAGCAGAATTGGTAACATTTAAAGGTCCTTCCCAGCTATTTCCGCCATCAAGAGATTTTAGCATAAAAACATCTGAATATGGAATTAAGTTTGATGGATAGTTTGCATATAATGTTGTATCAGGATCGGAGGCAGCTAATTTGGTTGTATATTCAACGCTATCTGGTACAAAGTCGCCATCTACTACTGCAGCATAAGATAAATATAAATTATCAGCAGCATCTATACCTAACTGTGGCTGAACTATTAGGTGGGAATAAAAAGGATAACCCCCTAATTCTTCTCTAGCTATACTTTCAGTATCAAATAACAAACTTCCTAAAAGGCCATCGTTATTATTGTCATTAAGGTTGGCTTTTCCTACATTTCTTGGTGCTGCCATGTCTTCATTCCAATAAAACATTGTAGAAGGTCTTCCTATTAGTATAAAGCCATCACCTGTTTCAGAATGATCATTATCAAATGGGTTGTATGTAATCTCGGAAGTAAAAACAACGTGTGTTTTGCCATTACTATCAATTATTATGGTATTTCCACCATCACTAGCAAAACTAGGATTTACACTAAAGTCAACAACATCTGGATCTGGGTTTTTATCTTTCACTAAAGGATTATCTATTGATTGAACGATTTTCTTCGACCAGTTCTCCCCTTTATCTTCAGATGTGTATAATACTACCTGTGTTAAATATGCCCCAAATATAACTGCAACTTTATCTCCCTTAGCATCAATACTATAACTATCAGCAGTCATATTAAATGCAAATGTATTACTGTAATCAGGTTCTAATGATCCTAAACTCTCCCAATTAGTACCGTTATCAGTTGAACGAATAAAATTTAGTCCTCCAAGTATATTACCAAAAGGATTTGAAGTGTATTGACGAGCAATAACAGCATAAATATTATCACCAGAAGCTGCTGCTCTTGCCCAAACTCCGTCTGTATCACCAACTATATCACCAACAAATATTTCGTTCCATTCATTTAGCTCATTATTGCCTGGTCTCCAAGCAAACATCATACCTTGCGATCCGGTATGTGTAATTGAGTACTGACGGCCGTTGTTGAAACCAATTGTTGGCCAACCTACTCTAGTTGTTGGTTCAATTCTGCTTGATGGTTGCGGTTGAAAACCATTAATTCTATCATACAAATTGAAGCCAGTACCTCTGTTTGGTGCGGCATCAGTATAATCCTTGCCTTGTGTCCAACCAAAGTAAGTCCATCTACCACTTGGGTGTGTAGCTACTCTTCGGCACATGCCTGTGTTTGTTTGTAAATCATAAGTTGATGTACCTACTACTTCACCTACCGGGGCCTTTAAATTAACGCCCTTTAAAATTAAGCCTTGTTCTTTTTTTGCAGACTTAACTACATCTGCACCAAAGCTGTTTTCTAACACATTAAATTTAACTGCTTTTCTAGGTTTTAGATTTTTTTTGTTGATGTTTTCTTTAGTATCAAGATTACCCGCCATAAGAGCAACCGTAAAAAATAAAGTTAATACAAGTAAAATTTGTTTCATAATTAGTCTTTAATCAATATTTTATTTAATAAAAATTCACAATCCTTTAATAAAAAGAAGCCTAAATGTATTAAATAATTTTTAAAAATCAAACCCAAAAGTAATAAGTAATACTGTTGATAGCTTTTGAATATTTTAAATGATACTAATGTGACCGTTTTAAACTCTAATTTGCTACTTATTGTATTATTTTTATCATTAAAAAACTTATATTGCCCCTTTACAAAAAAAAATTGCAACAAAAATTGCTTAATAAGCATTTGATAGAAGTTGATTGTTAAAACATTGGGTTCTATTTTTAAATAAACATTATGGGATGTACAGGATGTGCTGTGAAAAAACTTGGCAAAGATGATGCCCCTACCGGATGTAATAGCCACGGAAGCTGTGGCACAGGTGGTTGTAATAGAATGAATACTTATAACTGGCTATCTAATTTGCCAATTGGTTTTAATGAAAACGATAATTTATACGAAATAACATTTAATAATGGTAGCAGAAAAGACTATTTTAGAAATGATAGTAGCCACCATTATGATAAACACGATTGGGTAATTGTTGAAAGTAAAACTGGTTACGATATAGGGCAGGTTAGTTTGCGTGGTGAGCTAGTTACTATTCAAATGAAGAAGAAAAAGGTGCGAACACCAAAAAATGAATTGCAACGTTTATTACGAGCTGCGCAAGACAGAGACCTTGAAAAAATGATAGAGGTGAAAGGTTTGGAGCAGCAAACCATGATAAAGGCCAGGGTAATTGCGCGTGATTTAAAGCTAAATATGAAAATTGGCCAAGTAGAGTATCAGTCGGATGGGAAAAAGGCAACTTTTTATTACATTGCTGATGGTAGGGTTGATTTTAGAGAATTGATAAAACAATATGCCTACAATTTTAGAGTAAAAATTGAAATGCGCCAAATTGGGGCACGCCAAGAAGCGGGTAAAATTGGTGGTATTGGCCCTTGTGGAAGGGAGTTGTGTTGTTCTACGTGGTTAAATAATTTTAAATCGGTAAGCACTACTGCGGCACGCTATCAAAATTTGGCCATAAACCAAAGTAAGCTAAGTGGGCAATGCGGAAGATTAAAATGCTGCCTTAATTATGAGTTAGATAGTTATTTAGATGCTTTACAACACTTTCCAAAAAAGGCCGATTATTTAAAAGTAACTGCTGGGGAAGCAAGGTTAATTAAAACAGATATTTTTAAAGGGTTGATGTGGTATGGGTTTAAAGGCGAACCTCAACTACACAAATTAACTATTGAAAGAGTTAACGAAGTTTTACAAGCCAACAAAAAGGGAGAGTTTCCTGAAACGCTACTTCCAGAACAAGTTGAAGAAGATGAAAAAGTGGCAAGAGCAGATACTTTAGAAGATGGATCTGGTATGTTGACGCTTGAAACTTTAGAGCGAACTACTAGAAGAAATAAGCGCAAAAATCGTAGAAACCGTAAAAGCCAAGGGCCCAAAAAAAATCCTAATAACAAAGGTAACAGTAGTAATCAAAAAAGTAGAAAACCAGCTAACCGAAGTAATAGCAACAGATCTCAAAAACCAAACAGTAATTTGGGTAACAAACCAAACAGTAAGCCAAATAATAATACAAATAAAACAAGTAATAAGCCTAACAACAAACCAAATAATAATTCAAACAACAAACCAAAAAATAAACCGAATAATAATTCAAACAGCAAGGCTAATAAAAATCCAAACAGCAAGCCTAATATTAGATCTAACAATAAGCCCAATAATAAACCGAGCAATAAGCCCAATAATAGTAACAATAGCAATAAGCAAAATCAACCAAAACAACAAGTAACTAACAAGCCCAAAACTAATAAACCACCTCAATCAAAAAATAAAAATTTAAATCGCAACAGCAACTCAAATAATAAAAGTAAGCAATAATATAATGAATAAAAAATGCTGGTTATCTGTTGCAAGTTTATTATTTTTATTTGCTTGTAAGCCATCTATATTATACGAGAAATATGAAAAAATACCGAATGAGCAGTGGTATTATAATACTACTATACCATTTGAAATTGAAATTGAAGACACCTTACAACGATACGATTTGTACTTAATGGTACGTCATACCAATAATTTTTCGTTTCAAAATTTTTGGGTAAATGTAAATACTACCTTTCCTGACAATACTACTCAAAACCAAAATGTAGATTTACCAATGGCCGATAAAACTGGTCGCTGGTTTGGCAATGGTTTCAGCAATATTAAAACCAATGAAATATTAATACAACCCAACGCTAAAATGCCACAAGCTGGTAAATACTTAATTGAAATTAAACAAGGTATGCGCTACGAGCCTGTAATTGACATTTTAGATATTGGCCTTAGAGTAGAGCCTGCGAAAATTAATTTGTGATATAATACTATAAATTTAAAAACACAATATTTTGTATAAAGCACAGCTATTATGCATTGTGTAGTAGTTTCTAAAATAGCTATTATACCAAATTAACTATAAAATTTTCGGGTAATATCTTATACTCAAATTGGCATTACTTATTACTTAGCTACAGTTGTTACCATTTTTTGTAAACGCTACACACTCCCAATTATGCAACCACTAAATAGCTGCACAATTACAAAAATTAACAGGCAATATTGAGTAACCAGCAACTATGCTTTTCTACTCTTCTTCTGCTACAAATTTTAGCGAAGCCGAGTTGATACAGTAGCGTAAACCTGTTGGCTGTGGCCCATCATTAAAAATATGCCCGAGGTGGGCATCGCAACGGTTGCATAATACTTCAACACGCACCATACCAAAAGTATTATCGCTTTCTTCCTTTACATTTATTGCTTCAATTGGTTGGTAGTAGCTTGGCCAACCTGTGCCCGATTTAAATTTGGTAGCGGCACTAAACAATGGCAAATCGCAACAAATACAATTGTAAATTCCATCTTCTTTATTATTCCAATATTTGCCCGTAAAAGCCCGCTCGGTACCTTTTTTTCTGGTAATTCTATATTGCTCTTCGGTTAATTGAGCTTTCCATTCTTCTTCGGATTTTATTACTTTATCAAAAGGCAAAGTAACCACTTGGGCATCAGTTTTTGTAGCATCTTTAACATTGTTTTGCGCAGTTTTCGATTTGCTTTGCAAACAACCAACACATAAAAAAACTAGTAAAACCCAAATAGTACTATTGAAAACTTTAAATTGCATAGTACAAAATTACAAATTAAATCCGCAAATGCTATTATTATGAATTGGATAGAAAAGAACTTTACCGATATTGACCGACAAGATTGGTACAACATTTTAAAACTACGTGCCCAAACTTTTGTGGTGGAACAATTTTGCCCTTATAATGATTTGGATGGATTGGATTTAGTGGCTACTCATTTTTACACAAAAAAAAATGATACCATTGTAGCCTACAACCGTATTTTAAAAAAAGGTATCGCTTATGAAGATGCCGCTTCTATTGGCAGGGTAATTACACACCCAAATTATAGAGGCCAACGCTATGGTATAACAATGTTGCAAGAAACTATAAAACACATTTACCAAAATTGGGGACAAGTAAAAGTAAGTATTGGTGCGCAAGGTTATTTACAAAGCTACTACGGCAAACTTGGTTTTGAAAACGTATCGTCAATGTATTTAGAAGATGACATCCCACATTTTAAAATGGATTTGAATTGGGAGAAAGCAATGGAATTTTTAGAGTGATAATAAAACACTATCATTCCGCTACAATCTCCTTCAGCAAATCTTCATCAACTAAATTAGGTAACGTAACTTTTAAATTAGGGCTGCGTTCCATCTCTCGTTTTATAGCAAAAATAGCTTCTTCATTTCTGGCCCAACTGCGGCGGGCAATACCATTATTTACATCGTAAAACAACATTTGTTGTAAGCGATTTTCAGCATCATCACTACCATCTAAAAACAAACCAAAACCACCATTAATTACTTCGCCCCAGCCAACACCACCGCCATTGTGTATGCTCACCCAAGTGGCGCCTCTAAAGCTATCGCCAATAACATTATGTATCGCCATATCGGCAGTAAAACGGCTACCATCATAAATATTGCTCGTTTCTCGGTAAGGCGAATCGGTGCCACTTACATCGTGATGATCTCTACCCAAAACAATAGGCGCAGAAATTTCGCCACTTGCAATGGCTTGGTTAAAAGCTTTAGCAATTTTTATACGGCCTTCCGCATCTGCATATAAAATACGGGCCTGCGAACCAACCACCATTTGGTTATCGTCGGCAGCTTTTATCCATTGCAAATTATCGGCCAATTGTTGTTTAATTTCTGTTGGTGCGCTTAACATCATTTCTTTAATAATGCTACCTGCAATGCCATCTGTTTTTTTAAGATCGTTAGCATCGCCACTCGTACAAACCCATCTAAAAGGGCCAAAACCATAATCGAAACACATAGGGCCTAAAATGTCTTGCACATAACTGGCATATTTAAAATCAATATTATTAGCGGCCAAAACATCGGCTCCTGCTCGGCTGCTTTCTAACAAAAAAGCATTACCGTAATCAAAAAAATAAGTGCCTTTTTCGGTATGCCGATTAATGGCAACCGCCTGTCGCTTTAAAGATTGTTGAACTTTTGTTTTAAATAAAGCTGGCTCATCTCGCATCATATTATTAGCTGCTTCATAACTTAAACCTGCTGGGTAATAACCGCCCGACCAAGGGTTATGCAAACTGGTTTGATCGCTGCCAACGTGTATAAAAATATCAGCTTCATCAAAAGCTTCCCAAACTTCAACCACGTTACCACAGTAGGCCAGCGAAACCACCTCTTCATTAGTTTGGGCTTGTTTCACTCTAACAATTAATTCATCAATATTATAATGCAACTCATCTACCCAACCTTGTTCATATCTTTTTTCTGCTGCTTTTGCGTTTACTTCTGCACAAACTGTAATGCAACCTGCTATGTTGCCTGCCTTTGGCTGCGCACCACTCATACCACCCAAACCTGCGGTTAAAAATATTTTGCCTTTTATGCTTTCATTTTTTGGTAAGATGTTTCTAAAAGCGTTCATAACGGTAATAGTTGTGCCGTGTACAATGCCTTGTGGGCCAATGTACATATACGAGCCAGCCGTCATTTGTCCGTATTGCGTTACGCCCAAGGCATTGTATTTTTCCCAATCATCGGGCTGGCTGTAGTTGGGTATCATCATACCATTAGTAACTACTACACGTGGCGCAGCTTTACTACTTGGAAACAAACCCATCGGATGCCCCGAGTAAATATGCAAGGTTTGCGCTTCTGTCATTTCACTTAAATATTGCATTACCAACAGGTACTGCGCCCAGTTTTGAAACACAGCACCATTGCCTCCATAAGTAATTAACTCTTCGGGGTGTTGCGCCACCTTTGGGTCTAAGTTGTTTTGTATCATCAACATGATGCCTGCTGCTGCTTGGCAATTGGCTGGGTATTCTTTAATAGGTCGTGCAAACATTTTATAGTTTGGTTTAAAACGATACATATATATCCGTCCATAAATTGCTAACTCTTCATAAAATTCTACAGCCAATTGTTGATGCCACTTTTTTGGGAAATAGCGCAAAGCATTTTTTACAGCCAACAGTTTTTCTTTTTTTGTTAAGATGCTTTTTCTTTTAGGAGCGTGATTTACAGAAATATCGTACACTTTTGGTGCAGGTAATTCATTAGGTATGCCTTGTTGTATTAGTTGTTGAAAGCTTAACGCAGTTGCAATCATTTTTTACTTTTAATTTTATGTAAAGGTAAGTATTGTAAGAGATATTTAGAGTTAAGATGGGTTGTTAAATACTAATTTTTAAATCAATTTTTTAAAAAAAATATACTTTAAATTTAGTTAATTATTTGGTAATGTGCCCCCCCCCCTTATACTTGCCCTTGCAAGTCTGGTTGGGTATTATTTTGATTATAATGTTAGCAGCTTGAGTAAAAAACGTTTGATCTTTTTATTGAAAATATGCATTTGTTATAGAGCATTGTTATACCTTACTGGGAGAATTAACATTTGAAAAACCAAAAGGTCTACTCAATTTCGAAGTGCAGACTGACTCCTTAAATAAATGTTAGCACGTTTACTCTTATAATTAATTTAAAATGTATTTAACAAAATACTTATTTTTATCTTTAACTACTATTTGCATCTTAACTTTTTCCTGCAACAAAGACTCAGCAGATTTTCAAAATGATTTGGCTGAAACCGAATTAAATGTTGATAACGTATCTTACAAATCTGATTGCCGATCTTTTGAATCAAACAAAAGTGTACAAGATATTCTTACTGATAAAGAAGATGTACATAACCACAAAATTAACATCATTCTATTTCATTATGGGCAAGCAATTACAAAAATGATAGAAGATGAGGAATTACTATGTTTAATGACAGATGAAATGTTAACTGATAAAAATGGTTATGGTATTTCAATATCAAACTTGGCATCAAAAAATAAAAATTTTAAGCTAAAGGTAAACAATTTTTTAAAAAGCTCTGTTAAAGAAAATTCAATTTACCCTGCTAATGTGGCGGAAGTAGAAAACTTATCGAAAAGTGCAACTTGGGATGCTAATGCTTATTTACGTAATAATTTTAAATACAAAGATTACCAATACGAACCTTCCATCTATTTTATTAAATCACCAAAAAAATGTACCACAGACACAAGAGTAAATATTTTGATTGCAGAAGATGTAAATGAGTGTGATGAAGTAGTAGGATGGAGTAATGGAAAGAAAATTTTTATGAGTTAAAAAGAGGTAATGACTTCTAATGATATTAATATATTTGTAGGAGTTTGGGAAATAGATGAAAAGAGAAATCTATCTTCAAAATCAAACATTGTAACTATAAACTCGGATAACAATAAGAACTTGAAAGTACTTGCGGATATAGATATTGATGTTGACGAACATCAAATAAAGGATGGTTATAGATATGAAAGATCAAAAAAAAGTGAAGTAAAAGGATGGGTTTTGAAGTATTTTTTATCGGATGTTTCTGGAGATGATGTAGAATTAAACAAATGGGAAGATTTTGATCCAAGGGACATACATAAGAATGACATAAAAGATTCTAAAAATTTTTACATCGGGACTGTAAATAATTTTGTGTTTCTACGAAGTAGCGAAGCAGGTTTTCCACATTTCAATGCACAAAAAACTCC
>ENA-ORXM01001806-ORXM01001806.1-marine-metagenome-genome-assembly--contig:-NODE-1806-length-27840-cov-3.413500_pt1 | contig 27840 bp, 24 predicted proteins | sample MGYA00237867_ERZ511480 | MGnify/ENA primary metagenome ERZ511480 (study PRJEB26309, sample SAMN06266103) | marine metagenome | isolation source: Algal blade | place: United Kingdom:Sidmouth, United... | reverse complement strand
GCAATGACGAGCGTGGCCTTCTTGCGCCGCGCGATTTTCATGGCTTCCGCAAGTTGTGGGCGGTCTTTACGTTTGCCACTTTCAATTTCAGTCAGTTCAGCAATACAATAGCTATCAGCAACCGTCGCTAGATAGGTTGAGACAGCGAGTCTTTGAGCATCCAGCCCAAGCCCGCTTTCGCCCTGCCCTGTGGTGGACACGCGGTAGTATGCAACAAAAGAGCGTTGAGCTGTGTGAGCATTTTTCATAGCGTTTTCAGTCGGTTTGTATGTCAATATCTAAATTATGAGCTATTCAATATGAATAAGAAAAAAATTGCGCTTTCGCTAGTTGTTTTTTTGTTGCTGAAAAATGAATCATTCGCAGATGAAGTAGACAATGAATTAAAGGGAGTTGCATTGGCAGCAAGAGTAATGTCTGCAAATTTAAGATGTTCAGAGTTTTCATTTTATGCAGATAATGAAAGCCTTTCGATAGATCATTTTAATAAAGCTCTGCGAAGCGGGAGGGATTTTTTTGGCTTAATCAAAGAAAATAGCTTTGAAATAACGAAATATGATCTTTGGAGTGCTTTTGGCGTGACAGGAAATTTGATTCTAAAAGGTAATGTAGAATATTTGATGGGAAGGATATTTGAGTCTATAAAAATAGAAATAAAAAAAGAAATTTATAAAGATTTGGAAATTAAAAAGGGAGTTATCAACTCTGAGGATAATTCAAGAAAGATAGCTGGCAAGGCGGGTCAAATGTATGAAGAAGAAAATTGCATAATTTTTGCATATAGTGATTAACTGTATCAAGTGAACGGTCGTCCACTCGATACACCTGCTACCCTGCAAAACTAGGATTTCTGCGAGGTATCCTGGCGGCGACGATGCGCTCGTAGCGGGCCGATACCGATGAACGCATCATCTCGCCGATCAATGTATCGCAAAGATTCTCCGGCATGACCACCTGCCCGGCATCCCCGTGTTTCGAGTCACCTGCGGCACCCGTCATCCGCATACTTGTCGATCCCGATCCGCCATGGTTAACAGAAGGGCAACCAAAGCTGTCAAAGGACGTCCCATGCCCCTCATCGCCCTCGTCACCGGTGCCAGTCAGGGAATCGGCCTCGCGACCGCCCGTGCCTATGCCAGGGCGGGCCATGTGACCATCATGGCCGCGCGCAGTGCCGACAAGCTGAACGCGGCAGCGGCGGAGATCGGCGGCGAGGCCGTTGCGACCGACGTGTCCGACCCCGCCTCGGTCGCCGCCCTGTACGACACGATCCGCGAACGGCACGGCCGCATCGACGTCGTCTTCAACAATGCCGGATCGAACATCCCGCCGCAGGATGTGGGCGACATGTCCTTCGAGGGCTGGCGCAGCGTCGTCGGGGTCAATCTCGACGGGGCCTTCCTGATCGCCAGCGGGGCGGTCAGGATGATGAAGACGCAAAGCCCGCAAGGGGGCCGCATCATCAACAACGGCTCGATCTCGGCCCATACGCCCCGCCCCGGCTCCGCCGCCTACACGGCCTCCAAACACGCGATCACGGGCCTGACCAAGACAATCGCCCTCGACGGTCGCCCCTTCTCCATCGCCTGCGGCCAGATCGATATCGGCAACGCCGCCTCGGACATGACCGCCCGCATGGCCAAGGGCGTGCCACAGGCGGACGGCTCCACGAAGGCCGAGCCGACCATGGATGTGGAACACGTCGCGCAGGCCGTGCTGCGCATGGGCGAACTGCCCCTCGACGTGAACATCCTGACCCAGACGATCATGGCGACGGACATGCCCTTCGTGGGACGGGGATAGCGCCATGAAAATCGCCTTCATCGGTCTCGGCGCGATGGGTGGCCCGATGGCCGCTGCGCTCGTGAATGCGGGCCACGACGTCACGGGCTTCGACTTCTCCGACGACGCGCTCACGCGGCTCGAAGCGGCAGGGGGTAGCCGCGCTGCCAGCGCCCGTTCCGCCTGCGACGGGGCCGACGCCCTCGTCCTGATGGTGGTCAATGCCATGCAGGCGCAGAGCGTCCTCGTCGATGACGGGGGCCTGGACGCCCTGCCCGAAGGCGCACTGGTTCTCTCCTCCGTCACCATGCCGCCCGACGAAGCCGAACGGATCGGAGCCGACGTCACCGCGACGGGCCGTCATTTCCTCGACGCGCCGGTTTCCGGCGGCGCGGTCGGCGCACAGAATGCCGCGCTGACCTTCATGGCCTCCGGGTCGGAGGCCGCCTTCGCCGCCGCCCGCCCGCTGATGGAGGCCATGGGCGAGCATGTCTTCGAATGTGGCGATGCCCCCGGTGCCGGCTCGACCATGAAGATGGTCCACCAGCTTGCGGCGGGCTGCAATCTCGCGGTTGCGGCGGAAGTGATGAGCTTCGGGACGCATCTGGGGCTGGACCCCCGGCGCGTGCTCGACGTGCTGAACGTCTCGGCGGGCGGATCGTGGATGATCGGCAACCGGGGTCCGCGTATGCTGACCGAAGGACGCGAAGCGACCTCGGCGGTGGATATCTTCGTGAAGGATCTCGGGATCGTCCTGGATTCCGCGCGCCGGAACCGTTTCCCGGTGCCCGTCTCCGCCGCCGCCCTTCAGGTCTTCCTCGGGGCGTCCGGAGCAGGATTCGGATCACATGACGACAGCCAGACGACCCGGTTCTACGAAGCGATGGGCGGAAAACGGGTCCGGCGCGAGGACGGCTGAAGCAATTTGGAGGGCAAGGGGTTTTCAGGGGCAATGGGTTTTCAGGGACAAGGGCTTCGTCGTCCGAATCGGGCACCTCTCTATGACAGCCCGAACCCGGCATAGGGAAGAAAGCGCACGATTTCCCCTTCCTCGACAGCGCCCCGGTCGTGGTCGAGCATGACCAATCCGTCCGACCAGACCAATCCGCCGATCAGGCCCGAGCCGTCGGAGCGGAATTTTCCGACCCCTCCCGCGCCATCGGCGCGCGCACGCAGCAGTTCGGTGCGTCCGGGTTTCTTCCGCGCGGAAAACCGCGCCACGAGCGGGTAGCCGACCGGCTCGGGCCAGAGGGCTCCGGCGAGGCGATGGAGCGCGGGGCGGGCGAAGATCAGGAAGCAGACGAAGGCCGCGACCGGGTTTCCCGGCAGGCCGAAGACCGGGACGCCCTCGATCTGGCCCAGCGCAAGGGGGCGTCCGGGTTTCATGGCGATGCGCCAGAGAGCCATGGCCCCCATGCGCGACAATTCGCGGGAGACGTGGTCCTCGTCCCCCCCCGATGCCCCCCCCGACACGATGACCGCATCGGCATCGCGCGCGGCGGCGGTGAGCGCGCTGGCGATGGCGGCGGGGCGGTCGGGGATGCGCCCGTGATCGACGGCTTCGACGCCCTGCGCCCTGACCAGCGCGAGCAGCATGGCGCGGTTGGCGTCGTATATCTGGCCGGCGATCAGCGGTTCGCCCGGTTCGGCCAATTCATCGCCGGTCGAGAAGATCGCGACCCGCAGACGCGCGTGGACGTCCACCGAGGCGATGCCGGTGGAGGCGAGGCGGGCGAGTTCTGCCGGTCCGAGCCGGGTTCCGGCAGTCAGGGCCACATCGCCTGCGCGGATGTCTTCTCCGGCCTTGCGGCAATTGGCTCCGGGTTTCAGGCCCGAGCCGAAGCGGATCATATCGCCATCGCGCTCGACATCCTCGTCCATGACGACGGAATCGGTCCCCTCCGGCATGACCGCCCCGGTCAGGATACGGATGGCCCCGCCGGGACCGACGGCACCGTCGAAGGGCGCTCCGGCGGCGGCACGGCCTTCGTTCAGGGCAAGCCGCTGCTCTCCCTCGGGAGCGAGGGAGACATGGGCGAGGGCGTAGCCGTCCACGGCGGCGTTATCGGCAGGGGGCAGGGAGATCGGGGCGGCGATATCCTGCGCCACTACCCTGCCCTGCGCGATGTCCAGCGGCACGGTCTCGACCGAGGTGACGGGCGAGAGCCGGTCGCGCAGGTCGGCAAGCGCGTCCGCCACCGGGGTCCACGACACGCCGGAGGGGAGCGCGAAGCAGTCGTTCTTCAGGGCCATGGCAGCGCATCCGCGAGGATGAAATCGGCAATGCCCGCGATATCGTCGAGATCGAATTGCGGGCGATCGAACGCATTGAGCGGCGTATCGGTCGCCAGCGCGCGCACGGATCGGTCGTCTTCCGCGATCAGGCTCTGCGCGGCGGCGACGCGGCGGACCTCGATCTTGCGATGAGGGTCGCGCTTGTAGCCCTCCACGATGACCAGATCGACCGGAGAGAGGCGCGCGAGCAGGTCGGAAAGGGGCGGCTCGTCCTCCCCGCGCAACTCATGCAACAAGGCCCAGCGCGCACCGCCCGAGACCATGACTTCGCGCGCCCCGGCTTCGCGGTGCCGCCATGAATCCTTGCCCGGCTGATCGAGATCGAAGGCATGATGGGCGTGCTTGACGGTGGAGACGGCGATGCCCCGTCCGGCGATTTCCGTGACCAGCCGCTCCACGAGCGTGGTCTTGCCGTTGTTCTTCCAGCCGGTGACGCCATAGAGCCTCATCCCGCCAGCCTTTCGGCTTCGGTGAGATCTTCGGGCGTGTTGACGTTGAAGAAGGGGTCGAAGGGCGCGGGCTGCCAGCGCGCGACGGCGCAGCCATGGCGGGCGGTCCAGCGGTCCACCTTGCGTTCGCCCGAAGCGAGGGCGGCGGCGAGGTCGGCGCGCAGGCCGACAGGCCAGAGGCCGAAGACGGGATGGGTGCGCTCGCCCGTCGCCGCGCAGGCGAGGGGCGCGGACTCGGCCTCAGCGGCGGCGCGCAGGCGGGTGACGAGATCGGAGGGGAAAAAGGGCGTATCCACCGCGACCGTCACCACATGCGACGCGCCGGTCCCTTCGGCGAAGCTGAGACCCGCCAGAACGCCCGCCAGCGGACCGGCACGGCTGTCGTCGAGGTCGGGGACGAGGGGGGCGTCGTACGGCGCGAACAGGGCCGGGTCGCCGTTGGAGTTGATCGCGAGGCTGTCCACCTGTGGCGCGAGGCGGGCGAGCGCCCGGTCGAGCAGGGGCGCATCGTTCAGCATCAGGAATGCCTTGTCCTGCCCGCCCATGCGCCGCGCGAGGCCGCCCGCGAGGATGACACCGAGAACGCTCATGCGAGGGGACTCACGCCGAACAGCCATTCATGGGCGAGAAGCAGCCCGACCCACAGGGCAATGCCCAAGGGAATGGCGGCCCATGCCTTGAGAGGGGAGGCGGTCGGCTGCGGCAGGGGCGGTTTGCCGTCGCGGCGGTCGAGGAGGATGAGTTGCACGACCGCCCATGCGAGCAGGCCGCCGAACAACACGGTCGCCCGGATTTCGCCGTTCACCAGCAGATGCATTCCCGACCAGAGCATGAAGGCCGTCAGTTGCGGATGGCGGATGCGCGCGCCGATGGCCGAGCCGGGATGGGTTCCCAGATAGAGGATGAAGGTCGGCAGCATGAGCGCGACGACGAGGGGCCGCGTCCAGCCGGGAGCCGTCCACAGCGCCGCCGCCGATGCCTCGCCATAACCGCGCACCATCAGCCAGACGGAGGCGATCAGGCCGATGGCCGAGACGGCTTTCCACGGTATCTCGCCGATACGGGCCACGATGGCCTGACGCGCCGGGCGCAGGGCGGTCGTGAAGAGGTGCAGCCCCGCATAGAGCGCCAGTCCGAGCAGCAGCACGATCATCCCGTCCTCCCCGGTGGCCCCGGATAGAGCGCCGCGCGCTCCGCATCGAGCCATTTCTGCATGACCAGAATGGTCCCGTCTTCGTAGCCCAGTGCCTCGTAGAAAGCGATGACGCCTTCGTTGCCGGGGCGGACCATCAGATGCATCTTCGGCACGCCCCGCGCGATGGCCCAGTCTTCCGCCGCCGCCATGGCAGAGCGGGCGAGGCCCTTGCGGCGGTGGTCGGGATGGGTGGCCAGATAATAGACCCATGCGCGGTGGCCGTCATGGCCGACCATGATCGTGACGATGGGCGTACCCTCCTCCCGGCGGACGAGGATGTCGGCCTCCCTGCTGCGCCGTGCCAGCGCGATATCCGCCGCCGGATCGTTCCACGGGCGGGTGAGGCCGCAGATGTGCCACAGGGCTATGACGGCGTCGGTATCCCCGTCGCCCATCTGCTCGAACATGGGGGTCATCCGTGGCCGATCTCGAAATCGTTTCCTGCCCGGTCCGTGCCGCTGACGAGGTGCAGCGGGCGGGTGCCGTAGCCCTGCGCGGGGTGTTTCCTGCCCGTTTCGGCCCCGCGCGCGTGGTTGTAGAAGCTGGTGGCGGGCATGAGGCGCACGATGAAGGCGGCGCGGCGCTTGTCGGTGCGGTTCGCGGTGGAACCGTGGATCATGTAGACGTCATGGAAGGACACCTGCCCCGCGCGCAGGATCAGCGGCTCGGCCTCGGCCTCGTCGAAATGCTCTGGATCGCAGACGAGGTTGATCGTCTTGTCGTCGCCCTCGGCCCATGAATGGCTGAAGAGGCGGCGCTCCCTGTGCGAACCGGGGATGAAGGTCATCGGGCCGTTCTCGGGCGTCACGTCATCCAGCGGTATCCAGATCGTCAGGACGTCGAGCGGCTCGATGGGATAGTATTCGCCGTCCTGATGCCACGGGGTTTCCTTGCCGTTCCGGGGCGGTTTGCCGAAGAGGGTGGTGCCCCAGAGGACGATATCGTCGCCGATGAGCTGTCGCGCGATGGCCATGAGGCCGGGATGGGTGGCGAAGTCGAGCCAGCGTTCCGATCCGTTGACGCCCATCGAGCCGCCACTCGTCTGGTGCGGGGCGAGGATGATGTCGGAGGCGAGACCGGGATTGCGGGCGAGCAGGGCTTCGTATTCTGCGCGCATCTCGGCGATCAGGTCGGGCGGCAACTGCCAGTCGGGCACGATCCAGCCGCGTTCGTCGTAGCGGGCGCGTTCCTCGTCGGAGAGGCGGGGGTCGGTCATGGGATTTGCTCACGGCTCGTCGCGGATGGGTCCTACCGTTCACGGCAGCGGGCGATGGCGTCAAGCCCTTTGCCAGGAACGGGCATGAGGGAGCGCCTGTACGCAATCCCCGAAATCTCGCGGCGCGCGAACCGGGAAAGGGTCGGTATGCACAGGATTCATCCGCTCCGGCATCCATCCTCCGTGCGCAGGAGCAGGATGCCGCTCGCGACGATGATCGTGGCCCCCGCATAGACCGGCCAGCCGGGGACCGTGCCCCAGACGAGCCAGCCCATGAGGCTGGCCCAGAGCAGCGCCGTGTAATCGAGCGGCGCGACGAGGGTGGCCGGGGCCATGCGAAAGGCCTGACTGATGAGCGCGGCTCCGCCGGTGCCGAGGATTGCCATGATCGCGAAGAGGCCCGCATCGCCCGCCTCGACGATGGGCCAGTCGGCAAGCAGGCTGACGGCCCCGAACAGGGTGGAGAAGACGGTCATGTGGAAGGTCATGGTCCAGAAGCCGTCCCGCGCGTCGATCCAGCGGGCGCTGAGCATGATGAGGGCGTAGAGGAACGCGGCGAGCAAGGCGTGCAGCGAGCCGGGGCGGAAGGCCTCCATTCCGGGCCGGACGATGACGAGGACACCTGCGAAGCCCAGCAGGACGCTGGCCCAGCGCCGCGCGCCGACCCGCTCGTTCACGAACGATGCGACGAGAGCGGCGACGATGATCGGGGCGGTGAAGAGGAGAGAGGCGGCTTCGGCGAGGGACAGGCTGCGCATGGACTGGAAGAAGGCGAGAGTCGCGAGGACGACGAGCAGCGCGCGCAGGGCGTGGATGCGCAGACGATGGGAACGAAATCCTCCGAACCGCCATGTCAGCACCGCGACGAGCGGCAGCGCCACGGCGCTGCGGACGAAGGCGATCTGGAGGGGATCGTAGCGCGACAGCAGCCATTTCGCCGCCGTATCGTTGACGACGAGCATCAGGACACCGCTCAACATGACGAGGATCGCCTGCGAGCGAGGCGTCATGCCCATGCCGGACGGTCAGGCAAAATCGGTGATGACGGTAATCCCGGCCCTCTCGTATCGCTCGAAATACGCGAGGGCGTCGATGGATCGCTCCAGTGAGATCGTCTCGTGGATCAGGCGCGACGGAGTGAGCGCGCCCGTAGCGATGAGCGCCATCATCTCCGGATAGCGATGGGCCTGCATCCCGTGGCTGCCGATGATTTCGAGCTCGTGGCCCATGACGAGATCCATGGGGATCGGGGGGGCGCTGTCATCGCCGAGCATCCAGCCCAGTTGCACATGGCGACCGCGTTTGCGCAGGGATTTGACCGAATTGGTGCAGGTTTCCGGGATACCGAGCGCGTCGATGGAAAGATGCGCACCGCCCTCCGTCGTCTCGCGGACGGCCTCGACCACATCGGTGGTGCCTGCCTTCACGACGGCTTCCGCACCGATCTCCTTGGCCAGTGCAAGGCTGCTATCGGTGACGTCTACTGCCACGATCCGCGCGCCCATCGCTTTTGCGATCATGATGGCCGACAGGCCGACCCCGCCGCATCCGTGGACTGCAAGCCACTGGCCCGGCTTCACGCGGCCCTGATCGACGACACCCCGATACGCGGTGACGAAGCGACAGCCGAGGCTGGCGGCGGTGGCGAAATCCATGCTTTCGGGCAGGCCGACGAGGTTGAGATCGGCCTGCCCGACCGCGACGTATTGCGCGAAGCTGCCCCAATGGGTGAATCCGGGCTGGAACTGGTCGTCGCAGACCTGCTGGTTGCCGCTGTGGCATTGGGGGCAGGACCCGCATCCCCCGACGAAAGGGACCGTGACCCGGTCGCCGGGCTTCCAGTTGCGCACGTCGCGCCCGACGGCTTCGATGGTTCCGGCCAGTTCGTGACCGGGAACATGGGGAAGTTGAACCGTGGAATCGTGACCGCCCCAGGCGTGCCAGTCGCTGCGGCAGACGCCCGAGGCCATGACGCGGATCACGACGCCCTGCGCATCGGCGGTCGGATCGGCGACGGTCCGGAGCGTGGGGCGTTGGCCGAAAGCCTCGTAGACGACGGCCTTCATGTGGCGTTTTCCTGTGACGGGGACCGCACTTTGGGCGGGCGCGCGAATCTCGGGCGCCAGACGCCGAGGACGACATTGGCCACGGCCAGCGCCATGACGATCCAGAGCGTCGCCCATTCGTGGCGCATCGCGCTGTCGAGCACGTCACGCGCCATCGCACCCTCCTCGATCTTGCGGGCGAGCACGGCGGCATGATCGGCCTTTGCCCCCACCACCGTCAGGACGCCCTTGAACATCAGGATGCCCATTGCAGCCTTGGCCCAGGCCCAGCCCTTGTCCATGAACGGCGTGTGGAAGGCCATGGCGAGAAGACCCGAAACCAGCGCGACCGCGAGGGAGGGAATCAGCACGTAATCGCTGACCATCGCGATCGACTCGCGCAGATCGGCATAGGCGGAGGCGCTGTCCTGAGGCGCGGAGACCAGCAGGATCATGTAGCAGGCCAACCCGCCGAGCAGCCCGGCAGCGGACAGCGAATGCAGGATTTTCAGGACGACACGCAGGCTCGGCATGATTCGGCACTCCGCTTCGGAACGATGACGGCAATCCTGCACGTCGGTGTCGTTCGCGTCCATCTATCCCGTCGTCGCACTGGATTCTCTCACGAAAATGAACATCGGCACCATCATGCCGCGTTGCGCGTGGTGGCAGGACGGGGCAAAAGAGAGAGATGATCGCAGAACTCGGACATTTCGCGCTGATCCTCGCCTTTGCGGTGGCTCTTGCGCAATCGACCATCCCGCTCTGGGGCGCGCATAAGGGCTATGCGGAGCCGATGCGCTTTGCGGAGACCGCCGCCTTGATGAGCTTCCTGCTCATCGGCTTTTCCTTTGCGGCGTTGACCTATGCCTTCGTGCATTCGGATTTCTCGCTGCGGGTGGTCTATGCCAACTCGCACAGCGACAAGCCGTATCTGTTCAAGATCGCCGGGGTCTGGGGCAATCACGAGGGGTCGATGCTGCTCTGGGTGCTGATCCTCGCGCTCTACGGCGCGATGGTGGCGGCGTTCGGGCGGAATATCCCCCCTGCCCTGCGGGCGCGGACGCTGGCGGTTCAGGCGATGATCGCGGTGGCATTCCTCGCCTTCATCCTCTTCACCTCGAACCCCTTCGACCGGATGGACCCGGTACCGGTGGATGGCACGGGTCTCAATCCATTGCTCCAGGACTGGGCGCTCGCGGCCCATCCGCCGTTTCTGTATCTGGGCTATGTGGGCCTTTCGATGCCGTTCAGCTTTGCGGTTGCCGCCCTGATCGAAGGCCGGGTCGATGCGGCATGGGCGCGCTGGGTACGGCCCTGGACCTTGCTGGCATGGTCGGCGCTGACGGTCGGGATCGCGCTCGGCTCCTACTGGGCCTATTACGAGCTGGGCTGGGGCGGCTGGTGGTTCTGGGATCCGGTGGAGAACGCGAGTTTCATGCCGTGGCTCGTGGCCGCTGCGCTGCTGCACTCGGCCGTCGTGGTCGAGAAACGCTCGACGCTGAAAAGCTGGACGATCCTGCTGGCGATCATCGCGTTTTCGCTCAGCCTGCTCGGGACGTTCATCGTGCGCTCGGGGCTTCTCACGAGCGTCCATGCCTTTGCATCCGACCCGACGCGCGGGGTGTTCATCCTCGGCATCCTCGTCATCGCGACCGGCGGGGCGCTGGCGCTCTATGCGTGGCGCGCACCGCAGATGGAACCCGAAGGGGTGTTCGCGCCGGTCAGCCGCGAGAGCGGGCTGATCCTGAACAATCTGCTGCTGTCGGTTTCGGCGGCGGTCGTGTTCCTCGGGACGCTCGGGCCGTTGCTGATCGAGGCGGTCACGGGCGACCAGATGAGCTTCGGCGCGGATTTCTTCGATCTGGCCTTCTCGCCGCTGATGGTCGTGCTGCTGATCGCCATGCCCATCGGCGCGGCCCTGCCCTGGAAGCGCGGCGACCTGCCCCGCGTGATGAAGAAGCTGTGGACCGCCGCCGCGCTGTCGTTCCTCGTGGGGTCGATCTTCGCGATGTGGCGTTCGGGCGGGCCGCTGCTCGCGCCGCTGGGGATCGCACTGGCCTTCTGGGCGATCTTCGGCGTGATCGTCGATCTGTCCGAGCGCGTGAAACTGGGCCGAGCGCCCGCCGGAGAGACGGTGCGGCGACTCGTGAACCTGCCGCGCTCGGCATGGGGACAGGCACTCGCGCATATGGGGATGGGCATCACCGCCTTCGGCATCGTCGGCATCACGGCATGGGAGAGCGAGGACATTCGCGCGGCGAAGGTCGGCGAGATGATCCCGCTGGCGGGCTACGAAATCCGCTTCGATGGCGTGGAGCGGTCGAAGGGACCGAACTACACCATCGATGGCGGAATGTTCACCGTGTTCCGCGACGGCAAGGAAGTGGCCAGCCTCGTCTCCGAAAAGCGGTTCTATACCGTGCAGCGGACCCAGACGACGGAAGCCGGTATCCGGGCCAGCCTGATCGAGGACATCTATATCGTCCTCGGCGACAAGCAGGATAACGGGGGATGGGCCGTGCGCTCCTACGTGAAACCGTTCGCCAACTGGATATGGCTCGGGGCGCTCATCATGACGCTCGGGGGGCTACTCAGCCTGACGGACCGTCGCCATCGCGTTGGAGCGCCAAACCGGGCGAAACCGGCAATGGTGCCTGCGGAATGAGGGTTTGGAAATGTCATTCCCGCGAAAGCGGGAATCTTGCCAGGTGGAGAGCGATCCCCGCTTTCGCGGGGATGACGATGATGTTGATGATGGCGTCGCCCGTCGATGCCGTAGAGCCGTCGGAAATCCTGTCCGATCCGGCGCTGGAGGCGCGGGCGCGCGATCTGTCCAAGGGTCTGCGCTGTCTGGTCTGCCGGAACCAGAGCATCGACGATTCGGATGCGGAGCTGGCGAAAGACCTGCGGGTACTCGTGCGGGAGCGTCTCGTTGCAGGCGATACGGATGACGAAATCCTCGATTACGTCCAGTCCCGGTTCGGGGATTACGTCCTGCTGAAACCGCCGCTCAATCCCGCGACCGCCCTGTTGTGGTTCGGGGGGCCGATCCTGCTGATCGGCGGGGGAATCGTCGCATGGCGGCAGATTACCCGCCGCCCCGTGCCTGCGACCACGCCACCGCCATTGACCGAGGCGGAGCGCGCACGGCTGCGCGAGATGGGGATCGAGGCAGATCGCGAGACGTGAACCGCTCCGTCATTCTTCTGGCGTATCCTCGCGCGCATGAACATCTGGATGCCTTTGATCGCCGCCCTTCTGGCCACCACGCCGACCTTCGCTTCGGGCGATGGGATGGAGGTGGTGAATTGCTGGGACGCAGAGCGCGGCATCGTCCAGCCCGTCCGCCGCAAGCGGTGTACGGGCCGGGAAGTGACCTCTCCCGAGGCCACACGTCTGAAAGCCGAGTATGACCGCAACCGCCGCCTCACCCTTGCGCGCGGGAATGCCATCCGGCGGGCCGAAGCCGAGCGGCCCGTGCGGTTCTACAGCGCCGGGGCGGGGTTCGCCATCGATGCAAACGGCACGATCCTGACCAGCGCGCATGTGGTAAGACCCTGCGATGCGGTCGAGTTGCGTATCCCCAATTCGCCGCGTCGCCTGCCCGTGCGCATCCGGGCCATGGATGACGGGACCGATCTCGCGCTGCTCGATACCAGCTATCGCACCCGGCATTACCTGCGCCTCGCGCCCCATCTGCCAACCGGAGGAGAGCCGGTCGCGGTGATCGGCTATCCGCTGGAGGGCCGCATCCGCCTGACGCCGCGCCTGACCCCGGCCATCGTCGATTACGATCTCAGCGATCCGCGCAAGCGGGGCCTCATCGGCGTGATGGGCGATGTGCGACGGGGCCATTCGGGGGGGCCGGTGCTCGACAGCAAAGGTCGGGTGATCGGGGTTCTGAAGGCGAAGATCGACTCGGTCGAGGCCAGCCGCCTGACCGGCAAGATCCTGAAACATCTGGCCGTCGTGACCGAGGCCCGCGCCGTGGCCGCCTTTCTGGAGCGCGCGAAGACCCGCCACGCCATAGACGGAACGCGCGGGCGCGAGCGCACGGAACGCGAACTGTACGCCATCGGGACGGCAGCGACGGTGCGACTGGATTGCCTCAAACGGGGCTGACCGACTGCGAGTCTCGACGCATGATGGATCGTGCTGCTATGTCCCGGCATCCAACCGGCGACCGGGACAGGGCATGACGGGCAGAATACCCTCCACGAAGATGGCCATAGCGGTGTGCGGTGCCGGGATCGGCGGGCTTGCGAGCGCACTCCTGCTTGCGCGGCAGGGCCATGCCGTCACGCTGTTCGAGCGGTTCGAGACGCCGCAGCCGGTGGGGTCGGGCTTCATGCTGCAACCGACGGGCATGGCGGTGCTGGACGCGCTCGGGCTGGCCGGTGCCGTGGCCGAGCGCGGGGCGTGGGTGGATCGCATCTTCGGACGATCCGAACCGAGCGGAGCGGTCATCCTCGACGTGAGCTATGCGGCGCTGGACCCGGACTATCGGGGGCTTGGCGTCCAGCGTACGGCGCTGTTCGACCTGCTCTTCGAGGCCGTGAAACGCGAAGCCGTGACCCTGCGCCCCGGCATGATCGTGACGGGAGCCTCGCGCGGAACGCTGACCTTCGCCGATTATGCGCCGACGGGGCCGTTCGATCTGATCGTGGATGCGCTGGGAAGCGGGTCGGCATTGAGCGATCGCTACCCGGCCCGCGCCCTGCCTTATGGTGCACTCTGGGCGACGCTCGACTGGCCCGACAGCGGGCCGTTCTCGCCCCACGCCCTCGAACAGCGGTATGAGCGGGCGTCCAGGATGGCGGGTGTCCTGCCGGTCGGCAGCGCCGATGCGGGAGCGCCGGCAAAGGCGACGTTCTTCTGGAGCCTGCCCCATGGCGGGCTGGATGACTGGCGGGCGAAGCCGCTCGATGCGTGGAAGGATGACGTCCGGGCGCTCTGGCCCGATACCGCGATCCTGCTGGACGGGATCGACCGCCACGATGCACTGGCATGGGCGACCTATCGCCATCGCACCCTGTCGCGGCCCCATGGCGACGGGATCGTGCATATCGGCGACAGCTATCACGCGACCAGCCCGCAGCTCGGGCAGGGAGCGAACATGGCGCTGCTGGATGCCTATGCCCTGGCCCGCGCGGTGGAATGCGAAGGCAAGGCGGAAATCGGCGCGACCTATGCGCAATTGCGGCAGGGGCATGTGCGGCTGTTCCAGACGATGAGCCGCCTGTTCACCCCGGTCTATCAATCCGACAGCCGCGCTCTGCCCATCCTGCGCGACCGGATCGTGGGACCACTGTCACGGCGCTGGCCCGCGCCGCCGATGCTGGCTGCGCTGGTATCGGGAACGATGGGCTGGCCCCTCGCGCGGCTGGGTCTCGACGCTTACCGCGTCGGGAAAGGCAAACCCGTCGCCCGCTCGTAGACATCGAGCGTCGATGCCTGCATCCGCGCGGTCGAGAACAGGCGCTGCACCCGCAGGCGCGCGAGCTTGCCGATGCGCTCGCAGGTGGCCTCGTCCAGTTCGAGAAACGCATCCATGGCTTCGGCCATCTTTTCCGCATTGCCCGGCTCGACCAGAGCGCCGGTGATGCCGTCATCCACCGTCTCGCGCGATCCGCCGTGGTTCGTGGCGATGATCGGGCGGCCCATGGCCTGCGCCTCCACCGCCACGCGCCCGAAGGCTTCGGGATCGGTCGAGGCGGAAACGGCGCATCCGGCGAGGCGATAGGCAGCGGGCATGTCATTGCACGATCCGGCGATCTTGATGACGTCGGTGCAGCCCTTCTCGCGGGCACGTCTTTCCAGATCGTCGGGATAGGACGAGCCATCCGGTGCACCGCCCACCATCAGCCCGAGGAAATCGGGGCCGCGCTTCTCGCGAAGCAGAGCGCAGGCGTCGATGAACACTTCCTGCCCCTTCCAGCGCGTCAGGCGCCCCGGAAGCAGGATGATGGGCCGCGTCTCGTCGGTCAGGCCCCAGCGGTCGGCAAGCTGGGCGATACGCTCGCCTTTCACGCCGAGGGGATCGAAGACGCCGAGATCGGCCCCGCGCGGAATCGTGACGATACGATAGTCGGGCAGGCCATGGCGTTCGCGAATCATCGTGGCGATGAAATCGGAGACGGCGATGGTCGGGCTGCCCTTGGCCATGACGGCATTATAGCGGCGCTTGAACGGGAAATCCTCGTTGTAGGAGCCGTGATAGGTGGTGACGAACGCGGTCCCCGTGCGCCGGGAAGCCCAGTATCCACTCCAGGCGGGTGCGCGGCTGCGGGCGTGGATCAGATCTATCTTCTCGCTTCTGACCAGATCGGCAATGCGGCGGGCATTGCGGCGCATGGCGATGACGTTCTTCGTCTGCATCGGCAGCTCGATGAACTCGCCACCCATCGAGGTCAGGCGCGAGGCGAGGCGACCTCCGGCGGAGGCGACGATGGCCCGTCCGCCTGCCTGAACGATGGCCGAGGCGATCTCCAGCGTGCCGCGCTCCACCCCGCCTTCGTCGAGACGCGGCACGAGTTGCAGGATGACGGGGCGCTTGCCGTTCGGATCGGAGGGGGATAGCCCCGATCCGTCGGACGCTGCATCGGAGGCTGAAGCCATGGACGAACCCGTTCTATACCGCACACCGGATGGTAGGCTTATCGCGTATCACCATGACACAGTGCAAGCGACAAGCGCAGGATCGGCGCGTCCCGGCATCGTCTTTCTTCCGGGTTTCCGGTCCGACATGCAAGGCAGCAAAGCCCTGTTCCTGCACGATTGGGCCAAGGCGCAGGGGCGCAGCTTCCTGCGGTTCGATTATACCGGACACGGTCAGTCTTCGGGCGATTTCGCGCAGGGATGCATCGGGGACTGGTTTCGCGATGCCTGCGACGTGTTGCGCGATCTGACGACCGGGCCGCAGGTTCTGGTCGGATCGAGCATGGGCGGCTGGATCGCGCTGCTGGTGATGCGGGCGATGCCCGAGCGCGTGGCGGGGCTGGTCGGGATCGCGGCGGCACCGGATTTCACCGAGGAATCGATCCTGAGCCGGATGACCCTGGCGCAGCGCGACGCGCTCCATTACGACGGGCGAATCGAGGAACCGAGCCAGTATTCGGACTTGCCGTATCTCATCACCCGCAAACTGATCGAGGACGGGCGGCGGCATCTGGTGATGCGCTCGCCCTTGCGGGCCTCCGGTCCCGTTCGCCTGTTGCAGGGCATGGCCGACCCGGATGTGCCATGGGAGACGGCGGCACGGCTGGCGGCGCATATCGAGGGAGACGACGTGCGCGCGGTGCTGCTGCGCGGGGCCGATCACCGGCTCAGCGGCGAGCGGGAACTGGCGCTGATCGCGGAGACGGTCCATACGCTGCCGGATGTGATAGGACCATAGCGATGAAGACACTGCCCGCCCCCGACAAGCGCGATCCCGGCCCCGGTCTCGCGCGGCTGGTGGCGGCGGGGCCGCTGGTGCGGATGCGCGTGCCGGTGATCGGGGAGATGACCTTCGCGACGACCCACGCGGCCTGCGAGGCGATCCTGAAGGACGAGGACCTGTTCTCGACCGATGTGGCGAACGGGCGCAATCGGCGGATCGCCTGGTTCCTGCGCCTCATGCCGCGCAATGTGCGGGTGATGACGGGCAACATGCTCCAGAAGGACGGCGAGGAACATCGGCGGCTGCGCAGGACGGTCGATGCCACGTTCCGGCGAAATGCGGTCGAAGCATGGATTCCCCGGATCGACGCGATTGCGACCGGGCTGCTGGACGACTGGGCGGACTCGGAGGATGGCGATTTCGTGCGGCATGTGGCGCGGCCCCTGCCCCTTGCCGTCATCTGCGAGATATTGGGGCTGAGGCCCGAGGACCGTGCGGATTTCACGCGCTGGATGGCGGCACTGTCGGAATCGGGTTCGATCTCCGGGCTGCCCCGGCTCTACGTGTCGCTGACGAAGATCAACCGGTATCTCATGGCCCGGTTCCAGGAGCGGCGGCGGGAGCCGGGGGACGACCTGATCTCGGTACTGGTCCATACGGCGGAGGGTGGCGACCGGCTGAAGGATGACGAGGTGCTGGCGATGCTGGGCCTCCTGTTCATCGCGGGGCACGAGACGACGACCCATCTCATCAGCAATTCGGTCCTGACGTTGCTGAACCATCCGGTCGAGCGCAGGCGGCTGAACGCCGATCCGGCTCTGGAGGCGACGGCGGTGGATGAACTGTTGCGCTACGTGAGCGCGGTGGAGCTGACCAAACCCCGCTACCTGTTGCGCGATACGGAATTTCTCGGGGAGACGGTCTCGCGCGGACAGGCGATCATGGCGCATCTGGCCGCCGCCAATCGCGATCCGGCGATGTTCGACGATCCGAACCGTCTCGATCTGGGGCGCAAGCCGAACCGGCACCTTGCGTTCGGCGGTGGTCCGCATTTCTGTCTGGGCGCATGGTTGGCCAGGGCCGAACTGGCGGCGATCCTGCGGTTGCTCTGGAAACGATGGCCGGATGTCGCCCTTGCGGTGCCGGAGGGCGATCTGCACTGGACCGGACAGGCGGGAATACGGGCGCTCCGTACCCTGCCATTGACCCCCTCACCGCGCGGGGGCATGTAGGAGAGGTTGGACGCAAGCCATTCTGGAAACCGGGACGAAGATCGTGCTGCAATATCTTGATTTCGAAAAGACCGTCGCCGAACTGGAAGGCAAGGCGACGGAATTGCGTGCCCTGGCCGGAAAGGACGGGGCGATGGATATCGAGGCGGAGGTGGGCCAGCTTTCCGCCAAGGCCGGGAAACACCTCGAAGATCTCTACCGCAAACTGACCCCGTGGCAGAAATGTCAGGTCGCGCGCCATCCGAACCGGCCCCATACCATCGACTATGTCGAGGCTCTGATCGATGATTTCATGCCCCTTGCCGGAGATCGCGGCTTTGCGGAGGATGCGGCCATCGTCGGCGGGATGGGGCGGCTCGACGACCGGCCCGTCATGGTTCTCGGCCACGAGAAGGGCGCGGATACCGCCGCACGGCTGAAGCGCAATTTCGGGATGTCGAGACCGGAAGGCTACCGCAAGGCCGTTCGATTGATGGATATGGCGGATCGTTTCGGGATTCCCGTTCTGACCTTCATCGATACGCCCGGAGCCTACCCCGGCAAGGGCGCGGAAGAGCGCGGACAGGCCGAAGCCATCGCCCGCTCGACCGAAAAATGTCTCGAAATAGGAGTCCCGCTCGTTTCCACGGTCATCGGGGAAGGCGGGTCCGGCGGGGCCATCGCCCTGGCCACCGCCAATCGCATCATCATGCTCGAACATGCGATCTATTCCGTGATCTCGCCTGAAGGATGCGCCTCTATCCTGTGGAAATCACAGGAAAAGGCACAGGAGGCTGCGGCAGCCCTGCGCCTGACGGCCCAGGACTTGCTTGCTCTGTCCGTCGTGGATGCGATCGTGCCGGAACCGATGGGCGGTGCGCATCGCGATCCACGGACTACATTCGAGGAACTTCGTAAGAAACTGTCAGAAACACTTGAAATTTTTGATGGAATGTCCCCTGATGCTATCAGAGCAGAGCGGCGGGAAAAGTTTCTCGCCATGGGACAGAAAGGACTCGACTGAGCGCGTCGCTTCGCGGTGGCTCAGTTTACAAGGACCGAGCCGTAGAGGAGGCTGACATGCCGCTGGCGAACAAGAACCTGAATACCGTTGCCCGCCTCGCTATGGGCACGGCGATACTGACCGTCATTTCCGGTTGCGAAACGCGCGTCGGGCGCGGTTTCAGCGAGCTGGTCTCGCCATTGACAGGCGCTGCCGACACCGCGACGCAGACCGCCGGGACCGCCCCCGCTTCCTACATCCCGGAATCGACCGTGGTGGCCCCGGAATACGTCACGCCGGGCATCCCGACCTACGCGGAAAGTTCGCAGGCGGCGAACGTGCAGATGTTCGAGAGCGTCTACGGCCCGCCGGTCGTCGACGTGGCATCGGGGGCGTACTCGTCCAGCCGCAGCTATGCCGTTCCCTCCTATGATGACGGCACCGTGCTCTCGCAGCCCATCGCCGCACCGACGATGGCCGCCAGCCCGGAAATCGCCAGTTATTCGCAGACCGTCGAAACGCTGCCCGCCGCAACGATGATGCCCGAACCCAGCTATGGCGTGGCATCGGTCGCGGCGGATACACTGGTCTACGGCGACAGCATGACGACGCAAACCTATGCGGCGGCTCCACTGACCGTCGAAGAGACGATGGTTTCGGAAAGCTATGGCTACGAGAGCGGCCCGATGCTCGGCGCAGAGCCGATGATGGCTGCACCGGCCCCGATGATGGAAGTCGAGAGTGCCGCATACGCGATGCCGATGATGCCCGAGCCGATGATGCCAGAGTCGATGATGCCGGAGCCGATGATGTCGGAATCGACGATGTTCGAACCGACGATGGCCGAGCCTGCGATGGCTGCCGAACCGGCGATGGCGGTCATGGAGCCGATGATGCTTCCCGCATCGGCACCGGCGATGGAGCCGGTGACGTTGCCCGCCATGCCCCTGTCATCCGAACCCATGTCGATGCCCATGAACGGCGGCGTGGAGATCATCGGCAATGACGAGATCGAGTCGGTCTTCAGTGGCGAGACCATGTCCTCGCCGCTGGAGCCGTCGATCTTCGACACGCCTGCCGTCCCGACGAACGACGGTCTCGGTGGTCAGTTCCGGGTGGCCCCGCAGCCAGTGATGCCTGCGAACTCCACGATGGACCCGATCCGCAGTGAAGCGCCGTCGACGGGGATCACGATAATCGAGATGGCGGACCTGCCGGAGATGCGCGTCGAACCGCAGCCCTTGCCGAAGGTCGCGGAGACGCCCCTGCCCCGCCCGAAGGCGGTGATCGTCACGGCGGCCCTGGCCGCCACCGAATATGGTCCCGAAACGGCACCGGCCCCGCGCCGCCGCCCCAGCGTCGCCGATCGCAGCTATGCGACGCTTTCCGCGCCCCTTCCGCAGCCTCGCCCGGCCTACAAGGAGCCGGTCGCGATGGCCACCTCGTCGGGCGAGTACGTCTCCATCGGCGCTTTGCCCGCCCAGCCCCGCCTCGGCGCACCGAAGATCGCCGATGATGCGATGCTGCCCAGCGATACGATGAATGGCAACGGCATGAGCGATGCCGTTGCGGAAATCGAAACCGCAAGCGTCCGCATCCCCGAACCGAAGGCTCCGGCACTGACCAGGCCAGCGAGCCGGACGAAGACCTCCGAGCTTTCCGGCACGTCATGGCGTCTGGTCGAGATCGACGCCACGACGGTTTCGGTGAATGCGGAACTGCATTTCGACGGATCGAGCGGGTTCGCGGGCGGACAAGGGCCCTGCAACAGCTATGGCGGCGAATTCGTGAATACCGGCAAGGGCCGCTTCTCGATGGCGGATATCTTCTCCACCGAGATCGCCTGTTCCAGCATCGACGTCGAGAAACGCTATATCGATGCCCTGGAAACCGCGAGCAAGTACGAGATCGCGCCGGGGTTCTCCGATCTGACGCTGATCGACGGAACTGGACGCGAAGTGGCCAAATTCCGGGCGTTCTGATCTCCCGGTCCTGAACGATGCGACGCGCGGGCGGCGGGAGGCTAGGAAGCCATCCGCCGCTCGTTTATCTTCATCAGCAACCCCGCCGCCGCCTCCGCATCGCAGAGCGCCCGATGGTGGCTTTCGAGCGGGATGCCGAAATGGCGGCAGAGGTTCTTCAGGCTGTAGGACGGCAGGCCCTTGAAGAGCTTTCGCATCGACTGACAGGTGCAGAGCGTCGGATGGCGGAACCGCTGTTCCAGCCGTCCGAATTCCGCCGACAGGAAGCCGTAGTCGAACCGGACGTTATGGGCGACGAAGATCGCATCGCCCATGAACGCCGCGAATTCCTCCGCAACCTCCGCGAAGACCGGCGCATCCGCGACCATCTCGTTGGTGATGCCGGTCAATCGCGTGATGTTGGCGGGAATGGAGCGTTCGGGATTGACGAGAGACTGCCAGCGGTCGACGACCTCGCCGCCGCGCATCTTGACCGCGCCGATTTCGGTGACGCGGTGGAAAGGGGCGCGGCCTCCCGTGGTTTCGATGTCCACGATCACGTAGGTCTGATCGGGGTCCACGATCCACGCGATGCGGTTGATCTCGACGTCGAACCCGGCCTCGCGCAGGAGTTCGAGCTGAACGAGCTGGTTGCGGCGGATCTGGTCGTTCTCGGTCTTGATCTCGACGAGGCGCAGCGCGTCTTCGCGGTGGAGGACGAGATCCGGGAAGCCGTCCTTGCGGTTGCGATAATCCGAGGCCATGGCGCGCAGCACGGTGGCGAGCGCGCCCGTCGGAGCATTATAGAGCAACGGGCGCAGACGCTCGATCATGTCGGGATACCAGCGGAAGAGCGGGGTCAGGGTTGCGTATCGCTCGGTCACGGTGGCGAGCAGGGTGGCCATTGCCGTATCGGGCCGGTCGAGCAGCGCGAGGCGGGCTTCGATGGCATCGCGATGGGTGATGTAGAAGGTGCCGTCGCGCAGCGCGCCGGGCATCCGCTCGAAAGCGTTATGCAGGCGGGCGGTATCGCCGTCGTAGATGATCTCCCAGAACAACAGACCGAACAGGGTGCGCCATGGAGTGTTCTCGGCATGGTCGGCGGTCCAGCCGTGGCGCTCGAACCATGCGACCGCGCCTTTTTCGGGCGATGCGCGGTGAGATTCGTCAAGGCCCACGGTCGGGGCTTCGCGCAGCATGTCGGTGATGAGGCTGGTGCGCTTGCCGCCGAATTTCCGGGCGAGGAAGTCCTGCGCGAAAATGGCCTCGCCGTCGCTGCCGGGAGAGGCGATCATGGATTCGAGCTTCGCACGCACGGCGTCCTTCTCTCCGGCGGCCCAGGCGAGGCGGACCTCGCGCTCGCCGCATTCGGGCGATGCGCCGAGGGCATAGAGAGTCCGTGCCCCATCGGCATCGCCGGATTTCTCGAGATGCCGCCCCAGAGCGTGCAGCAACGTATCGCGCAGAGGGGCCGCCGTTTCGCAGGGCGGGGGCCAGTCGGGGGCTTCGTGTGCCATGGCCTCGACCTGCGGCGCTCCGCAGCGATCGAGCCATGCGATGCGCTCGGCATAGTGAAAGGTTTCCTCCGCTTCCGCACGCTCGGCGAAGCGGGCCTCGAACTCGGAGCGGAAGCTGTTCGTGCGCACGAGGCCCAGATCGCGCATGGCGAAGCTGGTCAGCCCGTCGGTCATGCGCCCGAAATACAGATAGAGCAGGTAGCGGAGCGGGCGCTTGCGCCGTTGGGCCGCAAACCCGGCCCCGCGCGCCTCGCCGAAGCAATCGGCAAAGGCCAGCCGTTCGCGGGCAGCGGCGACGACGTTGGGTTTCGTCCAGCTCCTGCGAATGCCGTCATCGGCATGGGCCTCGGCCAGAAGATCGAGGATCTCGTCCTTGGAGAGAATGGCGAGGGCAGCGCCGAAATCCTTCTCGCCTGGAGGCGAGACGAACCCCGCAGCGGTGAGATCGGCAAGGCGCACATCCACATCGTCCACGTCGGAATAGTCGAAATGGCCGGTACGGAAGACCGAGCCCTTGCGGTTGGCCATGCGCACGAACAGGGATTGGGCATTGGCGTCCAGCGCGCCGAAATCATCGATCCATGCGCGTTCGGTCTGGCCCAGAATACCGCCATAGAGACGTTCGACGAAGCCGAGCATCTCGCGGAAATGCGCGAGATGATAGCCTGCGGGCAGGTCTCTGGGGCGCGGGCGCGCCTCTGTCATGTCATCGGGCATGGCGATGCCGTATAGAGAACGAAGGCCGAACCTTTAGCCCGCCTTGCCCGTAAATAGCAAGCCGCGCATATTGGCGCAGCACGGGGCGGGTCGGTATCCGTCCCATGATTCCGGCCGATGACGCCCATTCGCGGGCGATCGACGAACATGCATTTGTCAAAAGGGGGAAATCCGCGCATCCTGTCGCACCACGAGATCAGGGAGACTTGCCATGAAGGACACCGCCGACGGACCCGCCCTTGCCCCCGACAGTGCCGGGCGCGAGCGCATCTCGATCTACCAGCCCGAGGATGCCAGCCTCATCTTCCCGCAGACGCCTGAATTCGAGACTCACGAAGACGAGCGGACTTACCGCAAGCAGCATCTCGTCGCCGCTTGTCGCGCCTTCGACCTGCACGGGTTCGATTACGGTTTCGCCGGCCACCTGACCATCCGCGACCCGGAGCGGCCCGAACTCTACTGGACGAACCCGATGTGCGTTCACTTCTCCCAGGTGAGGATGTCGAACCTCGTCCTTGCCGATCACCATGGCAATGTCGTGGAGGGGCGGCACGCGCTGAACCGCGCGGGCTTCGTGCTGCATGGTGCGGTCCACGAGGAATACCCGGATATCATCGCGATGTGCCACGCCCACACCGTCTACGGCACCGCATGGTGCTCGACAGGCAGGCCGCTGGACATGATCTCGCAGGACGCCGCCGCGTTCTACAAGAGCCATGCGGTCATCGGAGCCTCCGCCGGTCAGGTCGCGGTGGAGAAGGAAAGCGGGATGTCGGTGGCCAGGCAGATCGGCATGAACCGCGCCGCCCTGCACCAGAACCACGGGTTGCTGACCTCCAGCCGCCACAGCATCGACGATGCCGCCTTCTGGTTCATCGCGCTGGAACGCGCCTGCAAGCAGCAGTTGATGATCGAGCAGAGCGGGATCGAGCCGCAGCTTCTCGACGACAGGACCGCCGCCTATAGTCGCGAGCATGTGGGCAGCGACTATATCGGCTGGCTGCACTTCCAGACTCTCTACGACCATATCGCCGCGACGCAGCCGGATATGTTCGAGTAGAGAGTGTCTTGCGCCACGGGAGAGAGAAGGACATCCTGCTCCCCCATGAGCGACGACATCTTCCACCGAGACCGTCTGTTTTCCGAGGATAGCTTGCCCGATGCGGCGGAAACCGTCGCGCGGGGACGGGAGGCGGATGTGCGGGTCGGACCGTCGGCTTTCCTCGCAGACCGGGGGGTCGAGAGCGAGGCGGTCTACAAGCGCGATCGTGCGGCGGCGGGGATCGTGACCGTCCATTCCCAGATCGGCTATCGCGATCCGGCCAAGACGCGATTGGCTTGGCGGGAGATATGGGAGCGCGCCGGAGAGAAGGGCGCGCGGGTGGATCGCTATGGCATCTGCCTCGACTGGTCGATGGGGTTCCGGCGGACGGATCGGGCGCAGGCACGCAAGGGGACGGGGCTGATCCTGCCCAATGATGAAGCGTTTGCAGAGTTGACGGCGCTGGCCCCGGTCGCTCCGCATTTCGGGGATTTCGTGCTGGGAATGCCTGCGGCGGTCGAGAATACCGTCGCGGCCCTGCGCGCGGGATCGACGGCCATCGGGAATCTGGGGCAGTATTTCACGTTTCGCTTGCCGGGCCACGACGACGATGTGGGGGATACGGCGGCGACCGTGGAGGCGCTGGCGATGACGGCGGCGCAGCCGGTGGATATCCTGATCCATTCCAATCTCGATGACGGCTTTGCGGCGCTGTTCACCGATCTGGCGTGCAGCCTCGGGGCGGTTCTGCTGGAGCGGTATATCGTGGAGGATTTGCTCGGCGGGGCGGTGAGCCATTGCTACGGGCACAGTTTTTCGGAACCGTTCAAGAGGTTGGCCTTCCAACTGGCGCTGGGGCGGGTGTCGCGGCATCCGGGGACGATGGTGTACGGCAATACGGTGTCCTATGCGGGGGACGGGCCAGAGAATTATGCGGCGCTGGCATCGTATCTGGCCGTGGATATCGCTGCGCAGGGTCATGCGCCCTCGGGCCATGCGATCAATCCGGTGCCGATCACCGAAGCCGCGCGTATCCCGGATATCGACGAGGTGGTCGATGCGGCGCTCTTTGCTGCGCGCTTGATCGAGCGGGGCGAGGATGCGGGCGATCTGTATGATTTTGCGGCGGCCTCTCGGGTGGCGGATGATCTGATCGCGGGGGCCGAGGCGTTCGAGCGGCGGGTGATGGCGGGACTGGCGCTGGCGGGGGTGGATACGGCGAACCCGTTCGAGATGCTGCTGGCCCTGCGCCGGATCGGGGCGAAGCGGCTGGAGGAGGCATTCGGGCCGGGTGAGACGGATAAGACGGCGGCGCGAGGACGGGTTCCGGTGCTGCGCGCGAGTACCATCGTGGCGCTGGAGACGGCTGCCGGGAAGGTTGTCGCACGGGCGGATGAAGCGGATCGGGTGGCGATCCGGGAGGCGGGGCTGACGCTCTGCGTCTGTGCCAGCGATGTGCATGAATACGGGAAGATCATGCTGATGGATGTGCTGAAACGGCTGGGGGTGACGGTGATCGACGGGGGGGTCCATGCGGAGCCGGGGGCCGTGGCCCTGCTGGCGCGGGAGGCGGATGCGGTGGCGATCAGCACGTATAACGGCGTGGCGCTCGATTACCTGCGCGAGATGCGGGCGGCGCTCGGTGGGTCGGAGGTCGATGTGCCGATCCTCGTGGGCGGGCGGATGAACCAGATCCCCGATGCCTCGAACAGCAGTCTGCCGGTGGATGTGACTGCGGAGTTGCGGGCCGAGGGCGCACTGGTCTGCGAGACGATGGATGCATTGATCCCGAGGCTGGTCGCTATGATCCCGGAGAGGGAGGCATGATTGCGCGGCTGGGGATTCTCGGAGGCGGGCATCTGGCGGGGTTCGTCTGCGAGGGGCTGGTGGCCTCGGGATGGGGCGGAACGCTGATGGCCTCGCCGCATAACCGGGCGAAAGCCGAGGATTTCGCGGAACGCTTCGGAGCGCGGATTGCGGCGGATAATCAAGACCTGATCGGCGGGAGCGATGCGGTTCTGGTGGCGGTGCGTCCGCCGCAGGCAGAGGCGGCGCTCGCGGGGCTGCGCTGGCCGGAGGGGCGGGTATTGCTGTCGGCGATGGCGGGGGTGAAGTCTGCGGCGCTGGAGGCGCTGGCTCCCGGCGCGCGGGTGGTGCGGATCATGCCGATTTCGGCAGCGCGGATCGGGGCCAGCCCGACACCGCTCTATCCCGATGATCCGGAGGTAAGCGCCCTCTTCTCGCATGTAGGGACGCCGATCCCAATGGCGTCGGAAGCGATGCTGGAAGCGGCGAGCGTGAATGCGGCGGCCTATGGCTGGTATTTCAAGCTGATCGACACGATGATCGCCGCGAATATCGCCGCAGGGCTGGACGAAGCGACCGCCAAGCGCATGAGCGTCGAAACCCTCGCCGCCACCTGCGCCGTCGCTCGGTCGAGCGAGGCGACGAGCGCGGAGATCATCGAAACGCTTGCCACACCGGGCGGAATCACGGCGCAAGGGCTTGGGGTTCTGGACGAGGGGAGCGGGTTCGCAGCATGGCGCGCGGCGTATGATGCGGTGGCGGCGCGGGTGCGGGGATAGGGTGCGAATTCAATAAGAAAGGTCTTTCAGATGTAAGGCGATCTAAGACTCGGTCACTTGCCTTGAAAGGCTATCCGGGCAATGTGCGCACTGTTCGGTTTGAGCGCAGAGCGGTCGGATGCAGTTATGGATTGCTGGCATCCCTCGCGCCCTTTGGGCGCGCCCCACCCACGTTCCCTCCCCGTCAAGGACGGGGAGGGAGGCGAAATCTACGCAGTCGATACGGTATAACCTCCTCCCCGCTTGCGGGGAGGATTGAGGTGGGGGCGCGCGAAGCGCGCTGTACAATGTCCACCAACGGAAAAGCAGAAATTCGAATAGCCCCACTACCCCCTTGCGCCGTTCACCGATGGGCGACATTCTTCGCACCATGACAACACTTCTTTACCAGCACACCGCCTTCGTCGATCACGTCGTCCCGGAGGGGCATCCCGAGCGGCCCGACCGGATGCGGGCGACCCGTGCGGCGCTGTCCGGCGATGCCTTCCCCATGTTCGGCGACGGTTCGGCGATTCGCGATTTCACCTTCGTCAGCGACGTCGTCCGAGCGAACCAACTCGCCGCGACCACCGACGCGACGCCAGGCGCCGCTGCTCTGCCCTTGACGACGCGGGCGCGGCTGCGCCGCTTTTGCATCGACGTCGTCGCCGCGCCCCGTCGGTCCCGGGTGGCCAGCCCCGTGCGGCTAATACAGCGCGGTCTGTCACACCCCGGCCACGCGGTCGACCTTGACGGTGGTGGGGGAGTCCTTGTCACTAGGGGTGGCAGTGGGGGAATCGGAAGCCCGCTTCGCCTCGTCGCCGGGCGCCATAGTAGGGTTGAAGAAGGGGGGAGCAGCGCCGCAGCGAGTGGCGGGGATGTCGCTATCGCGGCAGTGGACGCCACTACGACTACAAGCAACAGCGGCGGGCACCCCGTGGCATCAAGACTTGTGCGAAAGGAAGTGGAAGTCAAGACGTCGACGACGTTGGTGCAGAAAAGCGATGGTGCCTGGCACCGCGCTTGCCGTCCAACGAGACGTACGGCGAAGGTGAGGACGACGAGGACGCGCCAGCGCGGGCATCGCAGGCCCGGGTTCGAACCCGAATTGCCAGAGTCATCGTTCATTACATTCGCAGGCGTCCGATCAATTTCTTCTGGGACCGCGCGCGCCTTGGTGGATGGACCCCGCGCCGTCGACTTGGGGTTGGCCAGCGCTGCACTGCCGCCGGCGGGGTTTGCTGCGACGTGGTCTCCTCTCCTGTCTCTTGCATGCTTCGCCAGTGCGGTGCCTGTGCTATCCTGCATGCTGAACGCCAAACCGCTCCGGTTCTGTTCCATCGTTTGGCCTTCTACGGGCCTTGCCGCCACTCGCTCGGTCCCTTGGTGCCGTAACACGGGCCTCCTCCCGGCTACTCCTACTGCCCGTTGGTCGTCCCCCACCTGTGTCCTTTTTTCC
>ENA-ORXM01001803-ORXM01001803.1-marine-metagenome-genome-assembly--contig:-NODE-1803-length-27863-cov-4.048190_pt1 | contig 27863 bp, 21 predicted proteins | sample MGYA00237867_ERZ511480 | MGnify/ENA primary metagenome ERZ511480 (study PRJEB26309, sample SAMN06266103) | marine metagenome | isolation source: Algal blade | place: United Kingdom:Sidmouth, United... | reverse complement strand
CACAAAGGTGGAGCGGTAGCCGAAAATTTAGTAAAGTTCAAGAAAAATATTGATAAACCACTTTCTGCAATACTTACATTGAATACTATTGCTCACACAGTAGGAGCTATTGGAGTAGGAGCACAAGCCAGTATAGTTTTTGGAAGTAACGACCTTTCATTTTTAGGATTCGATTTAAGTTATGAGGCTATAATTGCAACCCTTATGACTTTGGCAATTTTAATTTTATCAGAAATTATTCCCAAAACACTAGGTGCAAATAATTGGAAAAGATTGGCACCATTTACTATTACTTCGCTTAGTTTTTTACTCAAACTTTTATTTCCATTTGTATGGGTAAGCCAATTGATTACCGGAATGCTAAAAAAGGACAAGACGGAAAGTGTTTTGTCTCGTTCAGATTTTGCTGTAATTGCTAGGAAAACAGCCAAAGGCGGTAGCATTGAAGAAAACGAACACATGATTATAGAGAATTTACTTAACCTTAATGAATTAACTGTTGATGATGTTATGACGCCAAGATCGATTCTATTTTTGGTTTCTGAAGATGTTACTGTACAAGAGTTTTACTCTAAATACAAAAAGAATCCTTATTCAAGAATTCCTGTTTTTAAAACAGCCGAAGATATAATTACAGGATTTGTGCTAAGAGATGAAATTTTAGAGGAGTTAGTAAATCAAAATAAAACGACTGAACTTTCTAAACTAAAACGTGAAATTGTGATGGTTCAATCTACACTTGGTTTGCGAGATTGTATGAATGTATTAACAGATAATGAAGCCCACATGGCTATAGTTACTGATCGTTACGGAAGTTTGGTGGGAGTTGTAACACTCGAAGATTTAATAGAAACACTGCTCGGTATAGAAATTATTGATGAAACCGATTTAGTAGCTGATTTGCAAGCATTGGCAAGAAAAAAATGGGAAGAAAGAGCTAAAAAAATAGGCATTATTGAATAGCCAGACCAAAACGGCGGTCGTGGAGTTCTGCAAACGCGTCCCAATCGGGATCGATAAATTCACTATCAGTATTAACTTCAAAGCCTGTCACAGTTTGTCTCCCATATGTAAGGCGGATACACCAAAGGTTTGTAGCTTGTAATTCACCCTGGCAAAACCAGCCTGACGCATCATATCAGCTAGCTTCTCAGGCGCGGGGAAATTGAGCACAGACTCTCCCAAGTAAATATAAGCGTCACGCCGTCCGCTGATTGCGCCTGCAATATAAGGGCAGATTTTTAAGAAGTAGAGCCTAAAAAGTCTGCCGAAAAGTCCTTTGGGTGGGGGCGGAAATTCAAGTATGAGCAGTCGCCCGCCTGGTTTTAAAACGCGGTAAAATTCGCGCAGACCCTGGTCACGGTCACTAAAATTTCTTAGACCATAGACAATGGTTACTAAGTCAAACGAATTGTCTGTAAACTCGAGGGCTTGCCCGTCACCTTGCAGCAAAGAGACCTCTAAGCGCTGAGCAGCCGCTTTTTCCCGACCTACCTCGAGCATCGGCTCGGCAAAATCCACACCGATAACCTCCGCATCTGGTAAAGCTCGTTTTAAAGAGAGGGCTAAGTCAGCCGTGCCCGTTGCGACATCTAAGATACGCTCAGGGTTCGTTTTAACAGCCTCAGCAACCGCCTCTTTACGCCAGAAGCTATCAATGCCAAAACTCAGTAGGCGGTTCAATAGGTCATAGCGCCCCGCAATATCGCTAAACATACGCCGAACATAGTCGCGTTCGGGCGTAACGGGGTTGGCGTTCAGCGCCTTGTCGTTTGGAGATGGCATGGTAGAAACTAACACGCGCGCCCGCACCAAAGTGACAGCGCAGGCACGTTTTGCGTTTTGATGAATTTAGGCGGGTATGAATTTAAACAGAGCTGCGCAAATTGTGCTTGTCTAAAAAAGCGTCGAGCTTGGCGCGTGAAAAGTTCGATAAGCTTTCGGCGTCACCATTATACTCGAGCGTCGGTACGCTGCGCCGACCACCATTGACTTGCATCACATAATCCGCAGCGGCGGGGTCATTTTCAATATTGATTTCTTCAAAGGGAATTTCAAAGCGGCTTAAGAAATTTTTAGTGACGAGACAGTCGCCGCACCAGTTGGTTGTATACATTTTTAACATCGGGGTTGGTCCTCCAAGGCGTACGTTTTACAGAAGTTAGCGTAGCAGCTTGGGTTGGACCCGTTAGTTAACTAGATGTCATAGAGTAGACAAGTAAACTCTATGACGCTACTAAAAATTAGCTAAAACCAAGAGTGATAGAGAAATTAGTACCCTTTTATAATTCTCAATGTTTCTACTACAAAATTATCCAGAACCTAATACGCCCTTTGTCAAGAAAGATTTTATTTTGCAAGCCATCTTGAGTAATTTAGACCTTTGGAACGAGTCCTAATCCCTTGCAGTACCTAGTCATTTGGTGCGGCTTTCTAGTTCGTCAATAAACCTTTCTATCCATGCAGTCGTTGTCTCATCAGCTAAGCGCTGATTAGAAGCTTCTAATCGTGTGCTCGTAGGCAGGTCAATTTCCAAAAACTGAAGTACCCCCTTAGTAACGCTTATAGGGTCAATGCTAAATTCCTCGTAGCATACGCTTAGAGGCTTGATGTCAACAGCTTTGAACCAGCTTTTCCAAGCCGAATTATGCTCATTGAGCATCTCAACTCGCGACTTTATTTCACCAAAATCATACGTTAGTTGTTGATTTGATTTTTGGTTTTCAGTGCTATGCCAGTAATCGGTCCGCTCCGCGCGGTACAGGGAAATAGCCTGAGCAATGACATCTTTACGATAAATATAAATGAACTTGAGGTTTCCAAAAGCTTCCCTTATTAATCTGAGATCATCGCTGGCAAACTTTGGGTAAAGTTGACTCAGTTCTGCTGTCATCTCGTCAAGGGTACCCCACATAATGCGAACGGCAAGAACCCCGTTATTTGTGCGTCCGGCTATACGAGTTGCCGTCAAGTAGTCGGCATATTGATAAGTTCCATCAGAACTAAGTATTCCCCAAGTTTTGGCTGAGGCGTGCATATCTTCTTTTCGGAAATAGGATTCAGGTCTGCCTGCAACCTCTGTCGATATCAAATACTGACACAGTAATGTGCTGCCTGTTCTTGGTGTTCCACAAATTAGATAGCAATCAATCAACGAATATTCTTATTCTCTCCGCTTCAAATTAATCAGACACATACCGAATGATTGTGTAGCAATTGAATGATAGCATTCTCAGAAAGCGTACTTTTCGACCCTATTGTCAAACTATTTGCTCTTAGACAATTTGCCTTTTACCATCAGCAAAATTACCTGATTTAAATCACAACCTCTACAAACCTGATAAACCCATTGTCAAGAAACCTGACTTACATCTTTCTTACCCAGACCTGCTAAGCTGCGTTTCACGATGAATCAAACCTCACAACAACCATTCCCCAAAATGCACGGAACGACGATTGTCGCGGTTCATAAAGATGGCGTATCCGCTATTGCAGGTGATGGACAGGTCACGCTGGGCGATACGATTATGAAAAAGGGCGCGGTCAAGGTGCGCGAGCTTGGCGACGGTAAGGTCTTAGCAGGCTTTGCTGGCGCTACGGCTGACGCTTTTACCCTTTTAGAAAAGTTCGAGGGCTACCTCTCGAGTTCCAAAAATAATCTTACGAAAGCCGCTATCGAAACCGTCAAAGAGTGGCGTACCGATAGAATGCTGCGTAACCTCGAGGCCATGATGATTGTTGTCGACGCCGAGCGCGTGCTGCTGCTCTCAGGCGTGGGTGACGTGGTCTCGCCCGATGAAAACGTGGCAGCCACGGGTTCAGGCGGACCCTACGCGCAGGCCGCCGCGATGGCGCTAATGAAAAATACCGACATGGGCGCCGAAGAGATTGCCAGAAAAGCCATTGAAATTGCTGCGAGTATCGACATTTACTCGAGTGGCGCCGCTACGGTGCTAACGGTGAGTAACGAAACGGAAAAGGACGCATCATGAGCAGTGCCGAAGCGATTGTCAGAGCCGCCGCAGGCTTAACGCCCCTACAAATTGTTGAAGAACTCGACAAGAATATTATCGGTCAGAATAAGGCTAAGCGCAGCGTTGCCGTAGCGCTACGTAATCACTACCGCCGCCGCCAACTGCCCGAAGCATTGCAGGTCGAAATTACGCCCAAAAACATCATTATGATTGGTCCAACAGGTGTGGGTAAAACTGAAATTGCGCGGCGCTTAGCGAAGCTTGCCAAGTCACCTTTTATCAAAATTGAGGCAACCAAATTTACAGAGGTCGGCTATGTCGGGCGCGATGTGGATTCGATTGTGCGCGATCTTGCACAAGCCTCTTATGTCATGGTCGAAGAAGAGAAGAAAGCAGAGGTCGAGGAGCGCGCCGCGAAAAATGCCGAAGAGAAGTTGCTCGATGTACTGCTACCCGGCGGCACACAAGAAGGCCGTGACAAAATGCGTGACTTGTTGGCAGCAGGGAAGTTAGAAGAGCGAACCGTAGAAATAGAGGTCAAAGACGAGCGCCCCCAAGGTGGCGTGATGATTCCGGGTATGGAAGAAATGGGTATGAACTTGCAAGACATGCTCAAAGGCGTCATGCCCAAGCGCAACGTGCGCCGCAAAACCACCGTCAAAGAAGCGCGTAAAGTTTTGCAGGGCGAAGAGGCTGAAAAGCTCATCGACTATGACGAGGTCGCCAGCGAAGCGATTTTTCGCGCCGAAAATCAGGGCATTGTTTTCTTAGACGAAATCGACAAAATTGCCAGTGACGAAAACACTCGAGGCGGCGACGTGTCGGGCGAAGGCGTACAGCGCGACCTGTTACCCGTGGTCGAAGGCACACAGGTCAACACTCGCTATGGCCCCATGAAAACCGACCACGTTCTGTTTATTGCAGCAGGTGCATTCAGCGTCGCCAAACCCTCTGACCTGATTCCTGAGTTGCAGGGGCGCTTTCCGATTCGCGTTGAATTAGAAGAGCTTACCGCGACTGACTTTCAGCGCATCCTTACACAAACGCAGCACTCGCTCACCATGCAGTATTCAGAACTGCTCAAAGTTGACGGTACCGACATCGAGTTTGACGAAACGGGCATCACCTCGATTGCTAATTACGCTGAGCGGGTCAATCAGGAAATAGAGGATATCGGGGCGCGGCGGCTTTACACGGTTTTAGAAACGATTCTAGAAGACGTGAGTTTTGGCACTGACCTGGGCAAAGTTCTTATTGACAAAGATTATGTTGAGAAAAAGCTCGAGCAAATTGTCGAAGACGAAGACCTGAGCCGCTACATACTTTAAGGCTCAGCCCTTCTAAAATTACGCCTCAGTCAGCCGGGAAAAGCAAGCGCAGCATCTTTCACCTCTGGTATCGGCTGAGGCGTAAGTATTCTTAATGAAAGAGCTTACGAACCTCAACTTAAGCCGTTACATTTACAAAAGATGCAGGACCCAGTCAACGCGCTAGCCTGCGGCCTAAGTGCTGAACAGGCGAAGCTTTATAGGTATAGAGGCGCTCGGTTAGGTGCAATGCTTTTTAACAATCCGGACAAAAGCCAGGGTCAATTCAACTGGGGTCATGGCTGAGAACTACCTGAAGGAGCGTAGCGCAAATGCGCTCTTTTAAACTTCTAAAACCAAAGTAAAGTTTCCAACTCCGCTCATACAAAAAGCTTGTTAGGCTCACTTACGGACACATGTGACGCCTACCAATAAAGCGTTTTAGGAGAGCGAGATGCATAACGAACCTACCTACGAAGTATCCTTTGTCGATTTATTCTATTTTCTAAAACGCGGTTTACTTATCGCACTAGGCATAGGACTCGCTTTGGGGGCAGTTGCTTATTTTCTTAGCCGCAATAGCGAGCCTACTTACCGCGCTCGCAACACGGTACTAGCGGCGCAAACAAACGCCGCAGATCTGCAACGCTTCGGTGTGTCGTTAGCGACTGCGCCCGCCGTCGACGTAAGCGCTTACCGCACGGCTGCTCTAAGCGCACCTGTCGTACAAGACGCGCTTAGGCAGTTGGGAGCAAGCAACACAGACTTGCGCGCCATCGAACAAATTCGAAAAAAGACAACCGTCAGAACAGAAGAAAAACGCTTTAGTAGTTTGCTGCATATAGATGTTGAAAATATGGACCCGAGAGTCGCTGCCAACACAGCGAACGCACTCGCTGACGCGCTTCTTCGCTGGGACCGGGGTCGCGCCGAAAATAACTTGCGCAAGATTGCTGATACCTTAGAGCAACAAATTGCAACCTTAGACGAACAGGTACGCAGCCTGCAAGCAGAGTCTGAAGCAAATGAAAACGAAATCAGCGCACAACTTCAGTTGCGCGAAACGCAGCGTCAACAACTCTTTTATGCTCGCACGCTGCAAACAAGCGCTATCGGTCTGTTAGAAACCGTCGAGCCTGCACTTGCTCCGCTTAGACCTGTCGCACCTAGACCCGCCCTAAACGGCGCTCTCGCTTTTATTCTAGGTATTTTCCTGACCTACGGGGTGCTTTTACTGCTCGCCGCGCTGAATACCAAACTGCGTGATTCAGACGACCTGGCGAGCATTACCGGCCTACCGGTTATGGCAGAGTTTCCTAAGCTACTGAACGGTAAACGGCAGTTGCCCAGAGAGGCCGTAAGCTACTTACGAACCAACCTGCTGTTTGCAACCCAAAACGCAAATCCAAAAGTCGTACTGGTTACAAGCTCACTTAGCTCTGAGGGTAAAAGCAGTGTTGCTATGAACCTGGCGAACAGTTTTGCTAGAAATGATTACCGCACCCTACTCGTAGACGCTGACTTGCGCAAACCTGTCGTGGCGGGCGAGCTTAAAATTGCTGAAGGCTCGGGGACAACCTTGCAAAAGTATCTCGAGAATCCCCAAGGCGAACACCGTCCTGCCCGCGTATCGATGGGACCAAGTAGTTTTCTTGATGTGATACCTACCTTTGAAGCAGCGCCGAATCCTACCGAACTCCTCAGCTTAGGCTTTAGAGACTGTTTAGATGGCTGGCGAACAGATTACGACGTGATTGTTATCGACTCCGCGCCCATTTTGCCTGTCGCTGATACCTTGACGATTGCACCCCTTTGCACCGGCACCTTACTCGTTTCAAATATGAAAAAGACCGAACGAAAACAAATTAAGTCAACCGTTGGTTTGTTGCAACGCATGGGGGTACGCCTGCTTGGTGTCGCTGCGACTCAGGTCACCGAGAAGGCCAAAGGTGAAGGTCAGTATGGTTACGGCTACGGTTACGGCTACGGCGACGTTGCACGCGATTCGCTCAGCTCGTGACAGCCACTCATAAATGAGGAACATTCAACAACTTAGCGACCTATAAAACGTAATAATCAATGTAGTTTAGTCGTGTAGCACCGAGCATTTCACTATCTCCAATCAAGCTTTGTTATAACGCCGAGTCACACCTCCCGGGAGCTGATGTATATGGTTACTTCTATTGCCACAAGACCCTCGAAATCCGTCCAAAGGCGGTATAGACCTTACGCCTTTGATCTTGCTTCTCTTATACTTATTGGCATTATTTTGGCAAGCTTTAGTGCGAGCCTCGAGCACAAAATATTTTTGCTCGTTCTGATTGGTTCGGGCAGCCTGACCTATTTAAGCCTACTTCAAAGCTCACAAGCTACGACCAAACTACACCGTCATTTCAACCGTTTGGTCTTTGCACCTAGCTTCGCCACATTATTTGGCGTCGCTATCTTGGCCCTTTTCAACCTCTATTTTTCAGCCCTCTGGGCCTTTATATTTTGTGCCACGTGGACCTTATGTATTGTGAGTATCCGTTTTATTTTTTTACAGCTGCAACCCCAACTGCGTCTGGCAACGATTGGCTCGGCAACGATGATTGCGCCTACCGAACGCCACCCTGCCGTTTCTATTGACGTGCTACTTTCGCCCCCCAATATGTTTCACGCCTGGGACGCTGTTATTATCGACCCTAAGCAAAACTACAACACCGACTGGCTCACCTGGCTCGCCCACGCCAACATGATGGGTATACCGACCATAAGCAAACCAGCGGCGCTCGAAGAGATGACTGGTATGCTCTCTACGACCGACCTGAGGCGAATCTGGATGGGTGAAGTGCTTAGTCATACCCATTCCTACGAGCCGCTCAAGTGGGCGTTCGACGTTATAGCAACTCTGCTTTTACTACCTTTACTCATTCCCCTAGCGACCCTAGTTGCACTACTTGTTTATTTCGATGGCGGCGGCCCCGTTATTTTCTGCCAAAAGCGGGTAGGGCGTCACGGCAGAACCTTTACGATGTTCAAGTTCCGCAGCATGCGTAAAGACGCTGAGCGAGAGGGTGCCCAATTTGCTGGGCAACACGATTGCCGCGTAACTAAGCTCGGTCAACTACTTAGAAAGTACCGCCTTGACGAATTGCCGCAGTTTTGGAACGTTTTAAAAGGTGATATGAGCATTATCGGCCCCCGACCTGAGCAAAAGGTTTTTGTTGAGGACTTTAATGAATCTATTCATCTTTATGATTTACGTCACCGTGTGCGCCCAGGTATCACGGGTTGGGCTCAGGTGAATCAAGGCTACGCCGCTGGCGAGGACGAAACGAATACAAAGCTTTGTTATGACCTTTACTACGTAAAAAACAACTCGCTCACGCTAGATATAAGAATTGTTCTGCGCACCGTTCAAACGATTTTAACGGGTTTCGGCGCTCGATAGAAAACCAAGTAAAACCACTCACCACTACCGGGAGCTTAGGGTGTCGTCAACGTATTTCAAACTTTATGCAGCGCGAAAAGCCTTTCAATGCTAAATAGTTTGGTAAAGCTTAGGGAGCATTTTCACTCCTCTAGAACCGCGCTTTATTCGCTATCATCTTTGCTAGTTACGACACTGCTATCTGCCGTATTTGCCTTTGTTACCCAAATACTTTTAGCGAGAAGCCTAGGTCCTAGTGCCTACGGCGGCTTTGCAACGGCGCTCGCAACTATCTTACTTCTCTCTCCCCTGGCTGGGTTTGGTCTAGGGGCTTACTGGTTACGTATTTTTGGGCTCGAGGGTTGGGCGGCAAGGCGCTGGTTAAAACCTTCCTTAATACTCGTGAGCCTGACAACACTGCTGACCTTTTCTGCTGCCCTAGCTTGGGCGCTCTGGGGAACGATGCCCGCTGAGGTGCGTCTGCTTACCCTGATATTAGCGCCGCTTCTTTTACTCTCTCCCCTGACCGCTCTTTTGCAAGCACGGTTTCAGCTCGAGGAACGCTACAAGCAGTTGGCCTTCTGGCAGATGATTCCCAATGCAAGCCGTTTCCTTATCGCCCTCGTCGGCGCGTTTGTCGGCTTAAGCGCTGTCAATATTGCCGTAGGGTTTTCTATTACCTCACTTTTACTATCCACTATTTTTGCAGTTTATATAGGCCGCATGGTGGCGGGACATTTCAAGCTCGTGGGTCATCAAGAAAGCACCGAGCAGCCTTTATCAATACCCTCTTTAAAAGAGGTAGCGGCTGGCTCCTGGCCCTTTGCCTTAGCAGGTATTTTTTACTTCGTATATTTTCAAAGCGATATTATTCTTTTGGGCTGGCTACGCGGCTCTGAGGCGGCGGGCGTCTATAACGTGGCATTTTCAGTGATGGCCGCTGTTTATTTACTGCCGACGGTTATTTTTCAAAAATTTTTACTGCCCAAGTACCACCGCTGGGCTGAGCATGACCGCTTGCGCTTTTTACAGGCGTACCGTTTGGGCAATAGCAGCATGCTCATTACGGGCGGCGCTGTAATGGTTGGGCTTATGCTGGTGAGCCCCTGGTTAGTTCCGCTGGTATTCGGCAAAGACTATTTAGAGGCAGGCAGAATCCTACTCATCTTGTCCCTTTGTGTACCCCTGCGCTACGTGGCAACGAGTGTAGGCGGAACGCTGCTGACTCAGAACCATATGCGCCGCAAAGTCTGGCTTCAGGGTTTAGCCGCTATTGTCAATTTAGGTTTGAACTTATTACTTATTCCAAGCTTCGCTAGCTACGGCGCCGCTATCGCCACCGTTGTAGCCGAGGCGACCATTTTAGTTACGTATTTAGTCACCGTTAAAAAGCACGTTTTTCACTTAGAGGGGTGGACCCTATGGCAGACAACTTGATAGCTCGAGAACAGCAGTTCACAACGCAAAGAACCAAGCCGTCAGGCAAATTAAAGGCGGTCTTACCGGGCTGGCTCTTAAAGCGTATGCGACTTGCTCTCAACCACTACCGCCTAGTAGGCAATTACTTTTACGACTGGCGGCGCTTTATAAAACATTCGGCATTAGGCGGACCACCAAGAACCGCCGCGCAGCTCGAGGCTTACCTGACGATGGATTACCACAGCCTGGAAAAAGGGCTCGCCCTCAAAAAGCCAAGGCTCCTGTTCGGACAAGCCCGCATTCAAAAAATCATCTCCTCTATTCATCTTTATAGTGCGCGCTTTGGTCCTACGCGGGCGTCTCATATCGCTATCAACACCCTTGAGGCTTATCAGGCTTATCACCATGATAGGGGTAGCGACCTTCCGACTATCAAAGCGTTTCTCGAGGCTACCGCCGAAAAAAAGCCAGACGCAGAGAGGGCAGGGGGAACTCTGGCTGTCACTAAGGCCAGTATTCACGAACGCGGCAAATGTGACCTCAAAGACTTTTTCTATTCTCGCTATAGCGTACGCCATTTCTCTGACGAGCCTGTGGCAACAGAGCTTATCGAACAGGCTGTCGTCATGGCGCAAAAAAGCCCATCGGTGTGTAACCGCCAGGCTAGCCGTGTGCATCTTATTGAGGATAGACAAGCCATACAGACGGCACTAAAGCACCAAAACGGTAACCGAGGTTTTAGTGAACAAATCGGTACTCTAGTCGTCGTCACGGCTGATTTACAAGCCTTTGTCTCATCTGGAGAACGCAACCAGGCGTGGATTGACGGCGGCATGTTTGCCATGACGCTTGTCTACGGTTTACATTCTCTGGGTTTGGGCAGCTGCTGTCTTAACTGGAGCGCTGACCGTAAAACTGATAAAGCGTTGCGGCGTGACGTGGCTTTAGAAGAGAGTGAGGCCGTCATTATGATGATTGCGGTAGGTCACTTGCCTGAACAGCTCAACGTTGCCCAGTCACCTAGGAAACATTTAGATGAGGTCTTGATACCTCAATAAGGGAGAAAAATATGAAGCGATTTTATTTAACAGGTCATAACACGTTCAATAACCGCGGCTGCGAGGCGATTGTGCGCGGCACCGTAACCCTGCTTAAAGAGCAGTTTGGTGACATCGAGGTTTTGGTGCCTAGCTTAGACATGTCTCAAGACGCTAAGCAGTGGCCAGATGCAGCCGAGCAGGGCGTACGTTTTGTGCCTGCTTTTTACCCTGCCTACGGCCGCTTCTGGGTTCGTTCCCAAAGCTTACCCATTCCTATGCTCAAGCAGGCTGGCTGGCCTTTTCCGCTGCCGCCTGAGCGCCGCGAAATGTTAGACAGTGTCGACGCCGTTTTATCCATAGGCGGCGATAACTACTCGCTTGATTACCGTTTACCCTCACTGCTGATGGGACAAGAAAACTACGCTATGTCTAAGGGCATCCCCGTTTTTTTGTGGGGCGCTTCGGTGGGTCCTTTTGAAGCCGAGCCGAGTTTTGTACCTGCTATTAAGAACCACCTGGCTAAAATGTCGAATATAGCCTCGAGGGAAACCGTGACCAAAAGCTATTTAGAGCAAACCTTAGGACTTGACAACGTTACGCTCATGGCCGACCCTGCTTTCAAATTGGAACCTGAAGCAACAGAGCTTGCGCCTTTTTGGCCCAGTGCCGACGCAGACGGCGTGCTGGGCTTAAATGTCAGCCCGCTTATTCAGCGTTACCGCGCCGCTGACGAACCCAAAGAGCAGCTGATCAGCGAAGTAACAGCCTTTGTTAAAAACGTTTTTGAAACCTATAAGCTCAACGTCGTTCTTATACCCCACGTGGTTCCCCTGGACGGCGGCCTTAAAAACAACGACGCAGTCTATATGCAAGAGATTCTCGAGCAAATAAACGACCCCGAGCATCTCACCATGACGCCGACTGACCTAAACGCTGCACAGACCAAATACGTTATTAGTCAGTGCCGATTTTTCATAGGAGCCCGCACCCACTCAACCATTGCCGCACTGTCGAGCGGCGTACCGACGACCTCTATTGCTTACAGCGTCAAAGCGAAAGGCATCAACAGAGATTTATTCGGTCACACCGACTATGTGCTTGAAACGCCTGACGTATCTTCACAGAGCCTGAGTTCAGCACTTGACTCACTTATCAGCAACGAAACAGCTATCCGCACACGTCTTAAGGAGCAGCGCAAAGAATTACGTGCCCGCGCCGTCACAGCGACAGAAACGCTGCGCAAGCATATCGAGGCGTAAGGTGATAAACCGAGTAGCAAAACGCTTTGGCTCATGTCCAAAACAAGTGAGTCGTAAGCGCAGCTTGGAAGCAGGAGAAAGTGGAGAACGGTCAGGTTTTTCCTTTACCTTTTACCCTTTTACTTTCTGTTTCTCGTCTTCAGGTTCACGCATAGTGAAGGTGAGCCAACATTTAAGAGAGGGACTTTCAAGCCCTCTCTTAGGGGTGTAACGGTGCAAGCTTTCGCCAGCGTAGCCTACTTTTTTTTCTTGTTGGCGCTGGGCTGCCTTGGCATTTTTTACCTGACGGTAGAGGAGAAACTCAAGCGTTACAGCGCCCTTCTTATCGCACTGTTTTCAGTAAATTTTCTCGTGCGCGGCTACCTCATTTTGATTAACGAAACGTTTTCTATTTTTGCTCCGAAACTTGCTGGCGAATTGAGCATAGAGGCCTTCAACGCTATCTGGCGCGGAACAGGCGACTCTATGCAAGCCACGTTTGTTCCTCAAATGGTGGTCAACTTTTTCGCCTTTAGTTTTTTTGGCGCTGAACGCTTCAACGTTATTGTTACGAACGCATTTCTCGTTTCCTTAGCAGGTCCTATTATCTTTGTCACCCTGCGCTCACTATGGAACTGGAAAGTAGCGATAACGGGCCTACTGGCGTCCTACCTTTATTTAGGTGCGCTTAACTTTTCTCTGTTCGGTTTAAGAGACCCGGTTATTTATTTTTTCGTGATTGTTTACGTCTTGAGCGTGCTGCGGCTTGTTAAAAGCTCGAGTTTGGCCACCCGCCTATTGTACCTCTGCGTTGCCACCATTGCCGTAGCTTTCGTTTTATATTCAAGAGCGGAACTCTTACCTATTGTAAGTGTCTTACCCGCGCTGCTCGCCTTTAACAAACTAGCTGGCATGATAAGGCGATTTCACTCAAAAGCTGCTCGGGCTTTGCTGCTTCTGACCCTGCTCTCTGTCACGACAGTCTCATTTGGCTTCTTGACACTGTTGACTTACCGCATCGTACTCGCTCAGGTACATATTTATAACCTCGTTTCGCCCCTCGAGATTGCCGGGTATTACGCTGACGCAAGGTACCAGCGGCAATTTAACGACCTAACCGATGGCGGCGGCGCAATTTTAGCACCGGCTATTTATTCAAGAATCCCCCCATTACTGCGCGTTCCTATCCAGGCAACCGGCATTATCGTGCTGCCTTTTCCCTGGTACATCAATTCCGTTAATGAGCTTCTTGCGTTTATCGACAGCCTTTTCATCATCTTTTGTATCTTTGTCGCTTTCAGGCGCTACCCCTTTTTAGAGGGCGACCGCAAGCTCGTTTTTGCCCTTTTAGCTAGTTATTTTGTAGGTGTACTGATTATGGGCTTTATCGTCAACAACACGGGTAATGCGCTCAGGATGAGGTTGAGCCTGTTTCCTTTTTTACTACTGGCCTTCGCCATTGCCTCGAGCGCCGTAAGTTCAAAAGATATAGCTAGTAACGATGTCAATAGTAAGGATAAAGAACATGCCCTACTTGCCCTTAGCTAAGCTCGGAGGTTACCCGTGACGCTGCCCCTACTCTCTATTTGTATTATCGGTAGAAACGAGGCGGCTAATCTACCTGTCTTAATGCGACACCTGAGCAGCTTGCAACTTCCCTACGGGCACGAGTTTATCTATGTCGATTCGGCCTCAGAAGATGACAGCGTAGCTCTGACCAAGGACTTTTTCGACCAGGTTGCCCAGTTGCAAACCTCACCTATGCTTTGCGCTTCAGCCGGGCGGCACATGGGCACTAAACTCGCAAAGGCTAGTTGGATTTTGTACTTGGACGCCGACATGTGTCTGCAAGGGGCGTTTATAGCGTTCTTGCAAAAGCTTGCTGAGTTGCCCCAGGACACAGGTTGGGTCGGCAGCTATACGTTTATTGATGAAGATCTTGGCAAGTCGCAGAACAAACTTATTGGGCAGGGTAACTGCGGCGAAAAGGTGGAGCGCTTTGGCGGCGCAGTACTCCTGCCCAAAGACGCCGTTTTAAAGGCAGGCAACTGGAACCCTGGCATTTTTGCCAATGAAGAAATCGATCTCTATACCCGCCTGCGGGCCACAGGCGTAACCATCAAGCACTCGGGCACAGGTATGATTACGCATCCGGCAGAACCTGTTCCTCTAATACAAAGACTCTCAGAATATTTTTTTCCAGTCGCACGAAAAAAGAAGAAATTTTTAGGCTTCGGTCAGGTCATCGCGTCTAGGGACCTGGCCGGTCTAGCGAACTTTGTACGCTATCACCCTCATCCGTTTATTTATTGGCTTGGTCTGCTGAGCACGCTCCTACTGCTCGTCGCCCAATTGCCAATAGGGGCTCTACTTTGCTTGGGGTTGACCCTTGGCTTTATAAGCGTGGTGAAGGGGCCTAATTTTGCCGTGTCCTATCTGGGCCTACCCATTCGGCTACTACTAGGTTACGCGGCCTATGACAAAAGCTTTGAACCCACGCTCCACCGTCACTACGTGAAGTCTAACGCTGAGCAGGGTAACTCAGAGGAACTTCACAGAAGCTTAGTGACCAGCCCACTATAAAACCAGGCTAGGAATTAAGAGAAAAATGAAACTGAGCAATTTAGCTGCATGCATTGACCTCAACAATTGACCTCAACAAACGCTCGAGGGAGATTCAAACCAAATGAAGCAAGATCCTGATGTTCAAGCAAACTTTATCGTTATTGGCCCTGGCAAATCGGGCACAAGTTGGGTTTACGAACTTTTACTTGCGCACCCTGACGTTTGCGTCTCGAGCGCCAAAGAGACACTCTTTTTTGAAGACGGTTTTCACAGCGGCGTCGCCTGGTACCATTCGTTTTATAAGCACTGGCAAGGTGAGCCGCGGGTGGGTGAGGTCTCCAACACCTATATTTTTTCGGCCTTAGCCGCCAGACGCATGAAAGCGTATAACCCCGCTCTCAAACTCATTTCAACCCTGCGCAATCCTATCGAGCGCGCTTTTTCGCATTACTTATTTTTACTGCGCAACGGCGAGATGGTCAGCAGTTTTGAAGACGCTACCCGCCAGCAACCCCACCTTATCGAGCGGGGCCTTTACTTCAAGCACCTGTCGGCGTACCTCGAACATTTTGACAGGGAGAACCTGCTTTGTCTGCTATTCGATGATTTGAAGGAGGATGCGGAGGCTTACGCCGAACAGCTTTTTCAGTTTCTTGACTGCGGTCCCCTTGACGATCAGGATCTATTCACAAAAAAAGTTTTGCCCGCCAGTAAGGCGCGTAACAAGTGGGTGGCCCGCTCGGTCAAACGCTCGGCCCTGGCGGTGCGCGAGATGGGCTTTCCCGACCTCATCACAAAGGTGAAAGCCTCGCCGCTAACACGCTTGCTTTACAAACCCTTTGCACCTGGTGAGCGGCCAGACATGAAACCTCAAACAAGAGAGCACCTCAAAACTTATTACCAAGACGACATAGAGCAACTGTCAACACTTTTGAGGCGCGACTTAACAGAAATGTGGCTTAAATGACCCTACCCAGTTTTTTAGGTATCGGCGCTCAAAAAGCCGGAACGACCTGGTTGCACGAGCTACTTGCGAGCCACCCCGATATTCTTATGCCCCAGCGGCGCAAAGAGGTTCATTATTTCGATTGGCATTATCACAAGGGAACGGCGTGGTACGCTTCTTTTTTTCCTAATGGCGCGCAAGAAACTAAATCGGTCGTAGGCGAAATCACGCCTGACTACATGTTCGAAGAACGCTGCGCAGAGCGCATTGCAACCCTCTTACCTCAAACGAAGCTTATCGCTATTTTAAGAGATCCTGTTGCCAGGGCCTATTCTCAGTACACCATGCAGGCGGCTGAATTCAACTGGGACTTTTCCTTTGAGAAAGCTCTCGAGGCCCACCCAGATTTACTTAAACGAGGTCACTATGATCAGCAGCTCGAGCCCTACCGCAGACTCTATCCTAAACATAAAATGCTTGTACTTATCTTTGAAGAGGCCGTCAGCGACCCTGAATTTACCAAACGTCAGCTAGCCCAGTTTTTAGACGTAGACGCTCAGCGTTTTCCCGCCGAGGCGGGTCATGAAAAAGTATTTGGGCGGTATCAGCCCAAATATAAACGTCTATTCGCGATGGCAAAATGGTTGAGTTTTCAGCTACACAAGTACGATGTCGATTGGCTCGTTGAAAGTGCTAAACAGCTAGGGCTGCGTCGCCTCTTCGGTCAGGGCGCGTCCCCTGAGCCCCTGTCAAGTGAAACCGAGACGTCGTTACGTTTGTACTATGAGGCATCGTTAACGCGGCTTGAGGCGTCACTAGGCAGACCTATACCAGCCTGGCAACGTTCGTCCGAAGCCCGAGACGCCCAACGCCCTAAGCTGGAGCGTCCGCTACCCGTTTGAAGAGGCGGTATGAAAAAAGTAAAAGTCAGACCCAACACGTCCAGCCTCAGCACGGTGACGATTAAGCGCTTAGGGTTAAGGCGTGACGCAGTGCTGAAACGACTAAAGCGGCAAGACCGTTTTCTCTTAGGCATGACGGTGGCGGTTGGACTAACGTCACTTCTGTGGTTAGGTTCAATGCTGATAAACGGTGACGCAAGCTGGTCGAACTTTTTGACCTTAGGCGCGCTGCTTTCAGTGATAACGCTAGCCCTGCGACTTCCTTTTAGCTTTTACCCCGCCCTGAGTAAGCTAGCTTTTGTAGGCGTCCTGGGGTTAGCAGCGGCTACGCTGGCCAGCTTCGTCATGCGGTGGGTTACAGACGGCAGCTTCGTACGGATAAAACTAGGCTTCTCGAGCCCTGTTGTGCTGGCAGCGAGCCTGCTTAGTGGCTGTCTGGCCTACGTCACTCTAAACCGGAAGGGTTCGAACAAACAACTTGTCTACGGCGTAACTGCATTAGCTATTTTGGTGACGGCCTCACGCATGGCGTTTATAGCTTTCTGTATTTCAGGACTGCTGAGCCTGCTTATGGAACGAACATCGTTAATTCGCATAGTGATGCTCAGCTTGGGCTTAGGTGTTCTAAGCACAATCCTCACCTTGAGCCACAGTTCAGCCGAGCCGAGCCGAAACTTGCTGCGTGATTCGGCAGGCTTTGACAAAGACTATTGGAAAAAACCTGGTGTAGAGCTTCGCATTATGCCAGCAGCAGTGCCCGGTCCGAACGGTAGTGGACAGGCGTACGCTATTTCAGCGAAACCTGAACCTGAAAAAACAGTTCTTTTGTTGCAACATGCAGGAACGTCTTCGTCGCAACTGCGTTACGTGGCCTCAATCTATTTACGTGCAGACACCCCTACCCAAATTATTTTGTCAACCCCCCTGGGCCGCACCGTCTGCCAGGTCACCATGTCGTGGCGGCGCTGCGTAACACCCGCGACACCAGGCAATGACCGAACGACAGCCCAACTTCGCCTTACAAGTTTAAATGCGGGTCAAGAGCTTACATTCTATGCGTGGGGTGCACAGCTAGAAGTAAGTGATAAAGTAACAGCACTAGAGGTTAAAAACCCTGCGCGAACAGGGTTTATAAACCGCTTTGACAGCAGCAACTTTTTTGCTATTCGAGAAAGCGCCAGTGTGCGCCTAAAGCTCATGAACGCGGCCTGGCAAATGTTTCAGACTGCGCCTCTGGCAGGGGTCGGCTCGAGCCAATTTCAAGACACACTGGCAACCATGAATAGCGGAGACCCAGTCGTTACAAAACGAAATCACGCGCATAATTTGTGGCTACATACCTTAGCGACGCAAGGACTGCTAGGGGGATTAGGCCTAGCTATTCTTTTTCTCACCCCCCTGTTTATAGTAAAACGTTTCTGGCGGCAATGGCTTCCGCTTGTTGTCGGCATGGTACTTATCAATATGGTCGACATTGTCTTTTTTTCAGGGGTGGTTGCTCTAGGCTACTGGCTTGCTCTGACCTTTATTTGGATAACCCATAAGCCCAATTATCTTAGTCAGAGTATCCGCAACGCTTAGTTTTATCTCTACCGCAACGGTACTCCTACGTCAAGCTTGGAATATCAAAAACCAAGTAGAGGTGTTCCGCACAGAGTTTTAAGCACCTTAGTGACGCTGTGGACGGGCTTAGCTTCAGGTAACGGCCGATATAGGCTCGGGGGCTTTGTGCTCGAGTTCAGCGTAAACCTGTTCGACGCCACTGAGCATCGAACTGCTGGTGAATTCATTTAAGAACTTCTGCCGCGCCCTAGCCCCCATCGACTCGCGCAGTTTAGCGTTACTCAGCAGTTGCTCAATCCTTTGGGCGGCAACGTCGCTATCTCCCTTGGGTACCAAAAAGCCTGTTGCGCCGTGCTCAACTTCTTCAGCGACACCGCAAACATCGGTCGCCACTACCGGAAGCCCTGCGCGCATCGCCTCCATGATGCTTATGGGAAAGCCCTCATAGTGTGAGAATAGCGCGAAAATATGCGCTTGCGAGAGTAACGCTACCGCGTCGGTGCGGTTGCCAAGAAACGTAACTTCTTGTGACAGACCAAGCTCCTCTACCAAACGCTTATTAGCCTCGAGCAAAGGACCATCACCCAGTAATACAAGCCTAAACTTTCGGTGCGGCAGTTTTGCCAGCGCCCGGATAAGTGTAGGCTGATCTTTTTGTTGCTGAAATCTAGCGACCATCATAATGATAGGTCTATCATCATTTTTGCCAGGTAAAGCTTGTGCTTGAGACATTTGAGACGCTATGCCGTTATGCACGACTTTGAGCCTTTTTTCACCGATGGGCAGCGCTTTTAAAGCCAGGTCACGGTCGTAGTTTGACACGCAGATAATGCGGGATGACAGAGGCGCAGCCAAAGCCTCGATAAGCCAAACCAGAAAACGGGTAGCTAAAGGAACGCCAGGCGCAAAGACCCAACCGTGGGCTGTGAAGATGACGGGGGTGCGCTCGAGCTTACCTGCAATCCGCGTTAGCAAACCTGCTTTTGTACTGTGCGCGTGAATCACGTCCGGTTTGAATTCTTTGATGATGGCGCGCAATTCACGCAGTACCCCTAAATCTTGTAAAGGATCAATCTTACGCCCCAAAGTCGGTAGTACGTATACGGGTACGCCAAGCGCCCTTACTTTTTCAATAAGGTAACCGTCGAAATCGCCCACGGCTAAAGCAACGTCATGCTCTTTGCGGTAAGCCTCTATAAGGTCAAGAACATGATTCTGTGCTCCGCCCATATTAGATAAAGTAATCGTATAAAGAATTCTTTTCATTGCAAATGCCTGATATCTTTTGTACGCGCCAAGCTTGGCAGTGTACGAGAAACTAAAGCTAAGATAAAAAACTATAGCTGTACGCGCAATTGAAGAGATAGTCAAAACCTCACACGAAAAATGTGGGGAATTTTATTGACTCCGCTTGAACCTTATAAACCCCACCTAAAACACCCACACCGATGTGACGCTCGTCACTAGAAAATGCGTGTGACACGTGACTACTAAGATTTTGAAGAGGTCTGCTACGGTTTAACTTAACAATAAGTTTTTGGAATGAGGTTCTCTTTTTTATGCGTATTCCCTCCCTCACCCGTTACGTTTTTGTCCTAACTTTTTTAGTCGTCATAACTGCCTGTTCCCGTTCAGAACCGAGCGTCGAATCGGGTCGCTTAGTCATCACCCTCTCTCCCAGTACGGCAAGTCTTGAACTAGATGCGTCAGATGTAAATCCAAATTTAGTTTCCATTTCAGAGCCCTCAGTCGAACAAAAAGGTAATGAAAAGATAAGCACCTTTGAACTTATGGCGGGCAGCTATACCTTGAGCATGAGTGCTGAAGGCTACCAAACTAAGACTATTCAACAAAGGGTCAGGGCGGGCGCGACTGTCAATACGGCAGTAGACCTAGAACCTGTGCCTCAAGCGACTCTCGAGGCTGTCTTCAGTGCCAGCCCCGAACATGGCGACGCTCCCCTAAAGGTCACCGTCGACGCTTCGGGCAGTGGCGAGGTTGAAAGCTACGTTTGGGATTTTGGCGATGACGTGAACGTCGCAGGTGTCAGCCCTGAGAGTATCAATGCTGAGCACATCTACACAGAACCAGGCAGCTACCGTTTAAGTCTCACCGTTACAGACGGCGCGGGTGACACGGCTACTAGCGCTACAACGATTGTTGTCAACGCGCCGCCCACAGCGGCCTTTACCGCAACGCCCGTGCAGGGAAAAGCGCCACTCGAGGTTTCTTTCGACGCGGCAAAAAGCAGTGACAGCGACGGCAAGATAACAAACTACAGTTGGGACTTTGGCGACGGCAGCGTTGCCCAAGGACCAGGGGTCGAACACACGTACACAGACACAGGTGCGTTTGAAGCAGTGTTGAGCGTAACGGATGACCAGGGTAGTACGCGCCGTTCGAGTGAGTTTATCTATGTCGATGTCGTAGCGCCTAAGCCTACCTTTAGCTACAGCCCTGGAGTAGGTACAGCGCCTCTCGAGCTTAGCTTTGACGGCTCGAGCAGTTCAGCAGGAACGAATGACATAGTCAAATACCACTGGGACCTTGGCGACGGCAGCACCGCTGAGGGTAAAACCGTTAAGCATTTTTATAAGACGAGCGGCGTCTTTACCGTAGAACTCACTATTACAGATAGTCAATCAATCAGGGCGCGGACAAAGCAATTAGTGACTATAAACGGCGCACCAACAGCAGCCTTTAGTCCTTCTGTGAGTTCAGGCCAAGCCCCTTTAAAAGTGAGTTTTGACGCTTCTCAAAGCAGTGACCCTGAGGACGGCTCTCTAAGCTATGAGTGGCTATATGAGGACGAACGCATTGCGACCGGAGAGCGTGTCGACTATACCTTTACAGAGGTCGGCAGCTGGACGGTTCAGTTAAGGGTTACAGACGAACACGGCGCGTCGCACACGACTAGCACCACCATTAATGTAAAAAATGCGCCCCCAAAAGCTAATTTCACCGTAACGCCAGACAGCGGTTTTTCACCACTGGAGATAACCGCTGACGCCAGCAGTAGTAGCGACGCTAACGACAGCATTAAGCGCTACACTTGGGACTTTGGTGACGGTACAACAGCAACAGGTAAGCGTGTCACGCACACTTATTCGTCTGTGGACAATTTTAACATCAGCCTAATAGTTACTGACGAATTTAGCGCAACCGCAAGCCGAACAAAGCAAGTCACGGTCAACAACCGCCCACCCACTGCGAGCTTTTCCCTTTCACGAAAGTCAGGAAAAGCGCCTTTAGAGGTTGCTTTTGACGCGACTGACAGCCACGATGACGGCCCCACACTAGCTTATGAATGGGATTTTGGTGGCGGCGTGACCAAACGGGGTAAAACTGCTACGCACACCTTTACCACTGAGAAACAACACACGGTCAAACTGACGGTGACGGACAACCTCGGCGCACAGCACAGCCAAACCCAGACGGTTACCGTTACGCCGTCTTATAGACTCGAGCCCCTGTCACTAGCTAGTGATGGTCGCAGCCTGCGCTCAGGCAGCGAACCGTTCTTTTGGCTCGCTGATACGGCCTGGCTACTGTGGACCACCACAGAGCAAGCTGACGTCATAAGGTATTTAGACGATGCTCAGGCCAAAGGCTTTAACGTCGTACAGGTCGCTATGAGCGCTGTCTGGAGTCAAAACGGCGTCAACGGCGAAAACCTCTTTGGTGACGCTCCCTACATCGGTAACGACCCCACCCAATTGAATCCGCCGTATTTCGACTATGTCGAATGGGTTATTGATGAAGCCGCGAAGCGTGGACTGTACACCATGATAACGTTTGGTGAACCCGGGCGTGCAGGTGACGCGCGCGTCCCTTATAGACTGGGAAGCAATCAAGAAGGCTACGCCTATGGTCACGCGCTTGGACAGCGTTTTAAGGCGCAAACGCTTCTGAACAACATCGTTTGGACGGGCGGGCAAGACTATAGCGGAGGTACGGGTCGCGGCCCCGAACTTTGGTCTGCTATATCCGAAGGGGTTACGGACGGTGTCAACGGTGTCTTCAACTATGACAACAGCGCTGACTACCGCACAACTTTTATGGGCTTTCACGGTCCTGGCACATCCTCCCAGTGGTTCCACGACGCACCCTGGCTAGATTTCAATGGCGTAAATAATTGGAAAAGATACTGGAACATCGTGCCAGATTTAGAAACGGACTGGCAGTTAGCGCCCACCAAACCCAGTATTTGCTTAGAGCAGTCTTATGAATTTCATAACTATAACGGCGAGCGTAGAACTGACTGGCACGTGCGTTTTCAGGGTTACTGGTGTGCCCTCTCGGGCGCTGCGGGATACGCTTACGGCCACCTGCCAGGCTACCGCCTCGCCATGCATGAAGGCTGGTTCGACTCACTGCAAAGCCCAGGACGTTATGACATGCTGCACCTGAAAAACGTCCTTAGCTCGAGACCCCTATCAGGGCGCATACCCGACCAATCGCTTATCACCTCAGATGACGGGGTTACCAGCACCGCGAAAACCTATATTGCCGCCACCAGAGCTAGCAACGGCAGCTACGCCTTTGTTTATTCGACTGAGGGCTCGAGCTTCGACCTCAACCTAAACAAACTTTCCGGTAACCGAGTCAAGGCCCAGTGGTTCAACCCTCGAGACGGCAGCTATACAAACTTAGGCACGCTTAGCAAGGGCTCGAGCGTCGCCTTCAATCCACCCGGCGAACCCGGTGAGGGAAACGACTGGCTACTTGTTCTAGACGCTATCAACTAGGTTTTGTTGATGTCCCGATTTACTTGCTGAGATGGTTGCCTGATAGCACTTAAGAATTAGGAAGCAAGAAGCAGGGATTAAAGAGCTTACGAAACGTCGCACTTTATAGCGTCTAGAACAAACCTAAACGCGTTTTCTAAAGAGCAGAGGTCAACACGATCTAGGTTTAGCCTGAATCTGCTCAAGCGTTTTCTAACAAACCTCAGACTCAGCCACACTGCGCAGTGTGGCTGAGTCTCTTTAAGCTATGTGTTTTCACCTCTGTGTTTTAACCTATGTGTTTTAACCTATGTGTTTTAAGCTCTGTGTTTTAAGCTATGTGTATAGCCACTCGAGCGAGTGGGCATGCTTAGCTTTACTTAGAATCCTTTAAACCCTCAACGGCAACGCTCTACGGGTAGAGCGCGTAAACTGCGCCCCGTAAAGTAAACGTAGGTGAGCATCGGTTCACGGGTCGTGTCATAAACAACCCCTTTGACAGCTTGCTCACCGTCGGCTGCCAGGACCATCACGTAGGGCCGCTGCTCCAAGCGGTAGCTACCACCGCGCACCGCACAAAAACCTTCATTGTCCTCGTAAAGCTGGGCAACCACCGCCCTAGAGGCGTTCTTGTCAGCGCCGCTGTAGCTAAACGCCGCCTGTTCATCAACGGTAACGCCCAAACGCGTGAGGTCCGGATAAAAAGAGGCAACCAACGTCTGAGCGTATGAAGGGTCCAGAGCACTTACCGACGTTTCAGCCAAGGGCTGCACGTTAGGCGCGCAAGCACCTAAGAGAATTATAAAAATAAGACCAGCAAGCAAACGTTGCATGAGGGCAGTGTAACAAGACTATATGGACGGCAGCGTGAAGTCTTACCTTTTGAAACGCCTCAGTTTGAGGATTTTTTGTGACGCGAACCTTAGCTACTTGGTGCATTTGTTACAGGAGGACACCGGACAGCAATTCTAATATGTTGGGCTTAGATGGGGGGTCTAGCTAATGCTCAGTCACTGCCCATGCTAAAAGGGTCGCTTAATTCGAGATACCAAAAGCTGCCCCTCGCAAAGGTGCGCTGCACTACCAGGCGACTAAAATCTACGCGGAAAGAGGCAAAGGTTTGCGCAACCTTTCGGCTTTCAAAAGGGCCAACTACACCCGCTTCGCCGCGCCACTCGGTGGGCGGGCTTAAAGGTGCCTCATGTACACTGTTTTGTCGTTCCATCATGGTGCAGTCTCATCCTCAGCATGTCTAAAGGCGTTTTGCGAATGGTAAATATCTGGTTATGAATTCTTAGTTAGTAAGCGAAATGCTCCCCCAAAACGTCAAGTTTACGCTTACAGACTGGTGCAGAGACATTGTTATAGAAAACTTACAACAGTCACTCACATAGCATGAACGCTGCGATTATGAGAATACTGTGTTTTCAGTGTGCCAGATGTGAAATTTACGGTACTTGCTTTATCTGGCGCTTTTCCTATGCCGTTCCTCTAAGATTCCGGTCACCTGCGGTAAACTCAACCCTCTTTCTTTTAAAAGGACTGTCAGGTGAAAAAGCAAGTCGGCGGCCTCACCTAAAAGTTCGTCATCTTTGTGCTCGAGTGCCGCGACAATCGTTTCGCCCGCCTCCTCGACAACCTTTTGCGAGATATAGCCTAAGCCGCGTTCATGCAAATTGGTTACGTAAGAGCCCTCAGGTAAGGCTTCTAGACGCTCACCTACCACGCGCTCGAGTAGTCCCATCACATCACCCATTGACAGCGAGGTTTCGTCTGTGAGGCTACGGTAAAAGCAGCTACGCTCACCCGTGTGGCAGGCTGCACCTGTTTGCTCGACGCGGTAGAGTACGGCGTCTTCATCACAGTCGAAGCGAATCTCTACCACGTCTTGAAAGTGTCCGCTCGTTGCGCCTTTGTGCCAGAGTTCTTGGCGTGAGCGGCTGTAGTAGTGGGCTTGGCGGGTCTTGAGGGTTTGCTCGAGGGCTTCGCGGTTGGCGTAGGCAAACATTAAAACTTCGCCGCTGGCAGCGTCTTGGGTAATCACGGGGATAAGCCCCCGGTCATCAAATTTTAAGGAGTCTACGTTCATAGGGGATAGTGTACCGCTCTTAGCATTTAGGTTCGACTGCTTAAAGAATCGTTTGCATAAGTGAGAGAAGCCAGGCACTAATATAGCGCATGTCAGGCAGAAAGGCATCGTTTCCTGAATCTATATGGACTCGAGGTTGCGCCTGTACCTGCTTAGGCCGCACCCCTTCGGCTCGCTATGACAAACCCTGTGAGCAAGCTGGCTTTGTAGCTTCCCTAACATCACGCTTAAATTTAACCCCCAGTCCCTACCGTTTTATGCGATACTGTGGCAATACCACACCCAATTGGGGGTTCATAAAATGATTCGTGACTACGGTGACGTTGTAACACTATCGGTTGATGGACAAGAAGTACAGGCTCCGGCGGGTGAACCGCTTATCGACCTGTTAAATAGACTCTCAGCAGAGGTAACCCACGTCTGCTACCACCCCGCGCTCGGACCGATTCAAACCTGTGACACCTGCATGCTCGAGGTCGACGGCGAGATGGTGCGCGGCTGCGCCGTAAAGGTAACGGCTGACGCGAAGATTTTGACGAATACGGCTCGAGCCAAAAGTGCCCGTGTCGAAGCCATGAACCGCTTGCTTTACAACCACAATCTATACTGCACCATCTGCGACAACAACAACGGCAACTGCGAAGTTCATAACGCAACCAAAGACCTCGGCATAAAGCACCAAAAGTATGACTTTACCCCCAAACCTCCGGAGCTTGACGCTACCAATCCCTTTTACCAGTATGACCCCGACCAGTGCATTGCTTGCGGACGCTGCGTCGAAGCCTGCCAGAATGTGCAGGTCAACGAAACCCTCAGCATCAATTGGGAGGCGCAGCGCCCCTATGTTCAGTGGGATGGCGGCGAAACCATCAATGACTCGTCGTGCGTATCGTGCGGTCACTGCATTACGGTCTGCCCTTGTAACGCGCTTATGGAAAAGGGGATGGTGCATAACGCGGGACACTTTACAGAATTGCCTATGGCAGTGCGCCAACCCTCTATCGACCTGATAAAGTCCGTCGAACCCCATATCGGCTTAGACCCCATTTTTGCCCTGTCCGACGCCGAGGCCGCCATGCGCGAGGCAGATATTAAAAAGACTAAGACGGTTTGTACCTATTGCGGTGTGGGCTGCTCCTTCGATGTGTGGACAAAGGGACGCAAGGTTTTAAAAATAGACCCGCAAGTCGAAGCGCCTGCGAACAGCATTTCCACGTGTGTCAAGGGCAAGTTCGGCTGGGATTATGTCAACTCACCCGAGCGGCTTACCTCACCCCTGATTCGTGAGGGCGACCATTTTCGTGAGGCGAGTTGGGACGAGGCGCTGAGTTTAATAGCGCGGCGTTTCTTAGAAATTAAAGATAAAAATGGGGCGGATAGTCTGGGCTTTATCGGTTCATCGAAATGCACGAATGAAGAGTCTTATCTGATTCAGAAACTGGCGAGGGCTGTCATAGGTACCAACAACATTGACAACTGTTCGCGTTACTGTCAGGCTCCGGCGACGACAGGACTGTGGCGCACGGTGGGGTACGGCGGCGACTCGGGGTCGATTAGCGATATCGAACGCGCTGACCTCGTGTTAATTGTCGGTGCAAATACCGCAGAGTCCCATCCTGTTTTAGCTACCAGGGTCAAGCGCTCACAGAAGTTGAACGGGCAAACCCTCATCGTTTCGGACCTACGTAAAAATGAGATGGCGGAGCGCGCTGATATTTTTATCCGACCCAAACCAGGGACAGATATGGTGTGGATGTCGGCAGTGACCAAGTACATTCTCGACAACGACCTCGAGGACAAAGCTTTTCTCGAGCAGTGGGTCAATGACGTTGAAGCTTACCGAGAAAGTCTCGCGCCGTTTACGCTCGAGTACGCCGAAGAAATTACCGGCCTCTCGCAAAAAACGCTTAAAGATGTCGCCAAAAAAATCGCGCAGGCCGAAAGCGTCTGCGCACTCTGGGCGATGGGCATTACCCAGCACATGGGCGGCTCGGACGGCTCGACGGCGATTTCAAACCTGCTGCTCGTCACAGGTAACTACATGCGAACCGGGACGGGCGCTTACCCGCTGCGCGGTCACAACAATGTGCAGGGTACAAGCGACTTTGGCACGATTACGACCTTTTTCCCCGGCTACCAGAAGGTCGAGGATGACGAGGTAGTCAAAAAATTTGAGGGTGCGTGGGGCGTTTCGCTCTCACAGACCAAAGGGCTTAACAATCACCAAATGGTCGACGAAATCCATGACGGTAAATTGAAGTCCCTGTACGTGATGGGCGAAGACATGGCGATTGTCGACGCCAACGCTAATTACGTGCAAGCAGCCTTTGAAAAGCTCGAGTTCTTCGTTGTGCAAGACTTGTTTATGAGCACGACTGCGCAGTTTGCCGACGTGGTGCTACCCGCCGCGCCCTCACTAGAAAAAGAGGGCACTTTCACCAATACCGAGCGGCGGATTCAGCGGCTTTACCAGGCGCTGCCCACTTACGCAGACAGCCGCCCCGACTGGATGATTCTGTGCGAACTCGCTGAGCGCATGGGTCAGAACTGGGGCTTCGAGCATCCGAGTGATGTTATGGATGAAGTCGCCAGCCTCACCCCGATGTTCGCTGGCGTGACCTATGAAAAGCTCGAGGGCTACAAATCCCTACAATGGCCCGTTGCCGAAGATGGTACGGATA
>ENA-ORXM01001802-ORXM01001802.1-marine-metagenome-genome-assembly--contig:-NODE-1802-length-27894-cov-3.784916_pt1 | contig 27894 bp, 20 predicted proteins | sample MGYA00237867_ERZ511480 | MGnify/ENA primary metagenome ERZ511480 (study PRJEB26309, sample SAMN06266103) | marine metagenome | isolation source: Algal blade | place: United Kingdom:Sidmouth, United... | reverse complement strand
TGGAACAGGCGGTTCTGGTGGCGGAACTGTGGGAACATTAGCATATGTAGGTGCTTATGACGCAGATACTTTACAAACCAATAATATGACTTGTTTGGCTGATCCAGGAAGTTTCTTGTACGATGTGCTTTACTTTGACATTACTGCTGATACAGATCCTGCCAATGCAGGGAATAACTATGTTGATATTGTATACAGAGACTTTACATTTGACCAAACTTATAAAATTGAAGATGTAACGGTTGCAACAGACGGAACTATTTCTTACAGCCAACAAGGTCTATCTTTAACAGGAACGTTCTCAGAAACGAATAGCATTAAATATTTTCAAGGGACTATTTCCTTCAACGGTTCTAGCTGTAACATTTGGTACAGAACGTATTAAAGAATAAATTTGAGTCATCAGTCTAGGAATCGACTAGCATTTATTGATGCTCTAAAAGCAAACAGGAAAATTACTTCAATTGTAATTTTCCTGTTTTTCTTTATACAAGAATTTCGCCTGCTTTTTCTCCAAGTGCTCTATTTTTCTATGCTTTTTTAAACTTTAAATCTATTTTTTTTGAAAAAAATAAGAGATGACTTGTATTCTCAATCCTATTTTATTCCAAAGTGCTCCTATCTCCATAAGGAGAAGGGATAGCCTCTGGTGCATCAAACCAACGATCAGAAGTATTACTTTTTTCTAAATAATTTTCTAAATCATCGGGCAATTTATGGAAAAAATCAATCTGAGTCAAGGCTTCAATTTCATCAATAGAAACTCTGTAATCGTCGTAAAAACCTTGGCATAATTTATTAGGCATCAGAAAAGCAATAGCATGTGGATGTTTGGGGTCAAGGTCTAATATGATTTTATAAAATTGCTTGGGAACACTGATTCGATTGTCTTTACCGATTTTACGGAGATATTTTTTCAGAATAGGACCAGAAATAAGGTAGAGTTTCTTTTTTTTCGTTACCCATTCTCTAACTTTATTTTCCAGACCTTTCCACATTCCTCTATTAAATGCAGGAGTTTGTGGACTCATGTTGCTCATGTAAAAAGATTCATCCATAGCTTTTTGAGAATATCTAAAATCAGCAGCAGGGGCTAAATGCCCTCGATCATATCCTGAATGAGCATAATCAGTTGGTTTGGCAGTTTCGGTAAGGACATTAGGATCTTTTCGAAAATGATCATTTCTAGAGTGGTCACCTTTTAAATGCCTTGCTTGAAGGGTATAAGCAACCCATTCTGCTTGTTCGTGTGCTTCATTATAACGCAAAGTATACGATTGGTGAGCAACAACCTTTTTATCTCCTAATTCAAAAGCGGGTAGCCCAATAGTTTTGTCTTTGTGAAAATCTTGAAGATTGGGAGCAGGAATGTCCTTATTGCTGTTCAAATTATTCGTAACATCATCTTCTATGGTTGCAACAGTGCCCCAGATTTGTGTTAAAAAACCTCCAGTAGCATTATCTAAAACCCCAAAAAGAGGTGTAAAAAAAGTAATGACTCCTACTCCAAATATAGTGGTAAAGAAAGTAGTGATTTTTCTTTGCCAAGAGCTTTTAGGTTTAGAATTTTGGGGATTGCTGTTTGAGTTTTGCTTTGTTTCTTGAGACGTCTTTTTTGTCATGAAAATGGAGTGCTAGGTTTTAAGCAATTTCTTTGAAATAAATAGAATAATGTGTGCCAGGAGTTTTATTTTCTTTTTCAATACTACCATTCAATTGCCGAACCAATTGTCGAATTAATTTAAGCCCAAGAGATTTGGTTGTTTTATAATTAATTTCATCTGAAAAACCTTTTCCATTGTCTCCAATTAATAATAGGAAACTAGGGTAGGTTTGAGGAAGAATTGAAATGTAAATAGTTCCTTGCTCTTTATTATTAAAACCATATTTTAGAGCATTGGTAATAATTTCGTTGATTAATAATCCCAAAGGAATTGCTGTGTCAATGTTTAGTTTTAGATTGTTGGGAACATCCATAGAAATTTGCAACTGATGATTATCTCCTTCCATAGACTGAATCAAGTAATCAACTAATTTACGAAGATATTCTCCATAGCCAATAGTGGATAAGTTCTCAGATTGATATAATTCTTCGTGTAGGATAGCCATTGTATTGATACGGTATTGGCTAACACTAAAAATTTCTTTTACTTTAGGATCATCAATGTTACTAGATTGCAAACTGAGTAAACTAGTAATTACTTGGAGGTTGTTTTTTACTCGATGATGAATTTCTTTGAGCAAAACGGCTTGCTCTTTATTTGCTTCATTTAATTTATAGGTTCTACGGGCAACTTTTCTAGCCAAATAGAGTTCTCCATTGGCATTCATATAAACCATTATAATTAACAAAAAAGTAATTAAAATTCCCAGAAAAAGACAGGCATAAGAAATAGCTAGATGTGGATAAGCAACTATAGAGCTATTGGGCTGATAGTATATGTTCCAATCCCGACCACTCAAAGTTACTTTAAAAGAGTCTTCTGGTACCTCCGTATTAGCCGTGAAAATTGCTTTATTATTACTAAACATAGGCTCCTTATTCCATAGTCTATCATAGATAAAAATATCTAGTAATTTTAATTCTGATTTTAGAATTGTATTAATGAAATCTTCCATGTAGTAAACACCTAAAATAACCCCAGTATTTCCTCTAGGAGTACGAACCGATTTGACGACCAAAAAAGAATAGGTATTGGCTTTATTTTGAACCAACTGTAGGGGAGGAGAAACGGCAATGGTTTGTTTCTGAAGGCTGCTTTTTATACTAGCATACCGATCTGCATTTGAAGTTAAGTCATAGCCAATCACTAGCTTGTTTAACATCTTTGGGGCAATATATTTAACAGGATAATAAAAAGCTTTTGAACGACTAGGATCTAAGGCTTTTGTTTTTAGGTTGGCTTCTAAAATATCATGTTTATCAAAACCTTCTGCTTGTAGTTCAAGATTATATTTTGCTCTATCCGAATCTAGGATCATAGGTGCCCATTCTAAAGCTTTTATACCAGGCAGGTTTTTTAAAAAAGGAAGTGTGAAGGTATCAAAAACAGGTCTAGTAACACTATCTGCTGTTTCAAACAATAGTTGTAAAGAGGTAACTGCCAAATTAACCTTTTGAAGCTCTTTATTCACTTTAATTTGAGTCTCCTTAATTGCTTGATTGACTAATTGTTGATTACTAGTTTGTTTAGCAATATTTATATAGTGAAAATTAGCAAGAGATAGACTAATACCAATAAAGAAGATGGTTAAAATTCTTAAATTTCTATTTCGCTTAGTGCGTTGCATATAGTTTTAAAAAAATATTTTATATTTAAGTGTATGATTGGTCTAATATACAATTAGACTTTTGAATCTTGGGTATGGAGCTTTAAATTTTTTATAAAATTTTCCTATAAAGAAATAGAAGATTTAATTCCGTATTAATTTAGGTAATCAGTAAAAAAAACAGTCGGATAAATATACGTTAAGGCCTCTTTATCTAATCTTGTAAATAGATGGTTTTATAGACAACTTATCCGATTATTTATTATCGTACCACTTTTATTATTGACAAGTTATTCTTGATAATTTCTGTTGTTTTTATTAGGTTATATACCTTTGTTCCATTAGAAAAAGTTGCTTTTTCTTTTTCTCTTCAAATACTTTCTCAAAAAACGTTGCAGAGAGCATTCATGTCTCTAATTATAGTACTGATTTTTTGAAATAACTTCAACAGACAAACTTTAGTTTTTTTTAGATGTACTTAACCTACAAATATTTATGGTAACCAATAAACAAGAATATTTTATTACTCAAAAGCCTAAATCTACTTTTTTGCAACAATACATTGCCTATTATTATTTTCACACATGCAAAAATCATAACCTAAAGCAACAATATATTTATTATCCCCATTATAAAAATGCATTGAGTATCTATAAAAATTCTACTATAAAATGTCAAGACAATAATGCATGGATCAGCCCTTCCTTGTCTAAGCGTTATTCTTACGCTTACGAGAGCATTCCTCAAACATTTCAACGGGTATTTCAACAAGCCCCATTTGATAAAATTGCAATTGCTTTTCAAGCATTGGGAATCAACTATTTTATCAAAGAACCATTGTCTAAAATTATTAGCCAATTTCCAAAACAAAGTTTTTCTTATTTTAACCCTTCCTTTACCTCCTCTTTGGATCTTATTTATTCAACGGAAAACATCAATCAAAAGGTAGCTTTATTGGACGAATATTTTCTTAGTCAATATACAGAATTTGGGGAACAACGCTTAGTTCAAGCAGTTGCTTTGTTACTAGATACTACCGCTAAATATTCTGTTAGTGAAATAGCAAAATTGCTAACAATTGATCGAAAAACATTATTCAGAATTTTTAAAAAACATTTAGCTTGTTCCGTAAAAGATTATATGCATGTTGTCCGATTTAGACAAGCATTAGATTACTATCAACTAGCTACTCAAAAGCCCTTATTAACTAACCTTGCCTATCAGAATAACTTTTATGATCAAGCTGAATTAATCAATCATTTTAAACGAATAACAGGGTGTAATCCTAGCAAAATTTTTCAAAGTATCGAACCATTAGGAACTGAAGATATTTTTTGGGCAATATCACCTTCCATTAAGGACAATTTTTAGCGACTGCCCCATTTTTCCAATTTTAGATTTAACAAAGCATTTATCTTTGAATTAAAATAATATCCCACAATTTTTAATTACTTAAATCTAAATTTTATGCATGTTAAGTTATTTGTTTTTATTGCTATTTGTTTTTATTCTTGTAATAATACTAAATCCATTAAAACTGAAGTTAGAGCTCCTAAAAAAGAAATATTTTGGTCTTATTATGAGTTATGTAACACCGCTAGAGATTCCTTTTCTAGTGGCAATTATACTACAGCGTCTCAACTTTTTGCAAAAGCAATTAATTCTGTCAAAAATCCGTTTTGGCTTGACTTAGGAAAAGCTATAGAAACAGAATTAATCTTAAAGAACACTACAAAAGCTAAGGAATATAGCTTAATTCTAGCTAAAAAATATGCTATTTTTCCTTCTAAAAAATATTTCAAAGTAATACCTCAAATAGATTATAATGATTTTATAGCAGAATTAGAACCTATTATAGAGCAAACAAAACAAAATTACGATCAAGAATACATCGCTCTTATTGATAGCTTACGGAATATAGATCAAGGCATTAGAGCAAATGGAGGAATACCGAACTATGGCGGTTCTATAAACATTGACTCCTTGAATACACATTGTTTGTTAGGGCTTATAGATCGTTTTGGTTTTCCATCTGCTCACAAAGTTGGTATTAAATATTATCATTTTGCTGATATTATTTTTACACATGCAGATTTTGATTTTGATAATATTTTATTGGGAGATCTTTTATACAAAGCTGTTGAACAGGGGGATTATAAGCCATGTGATTATGCAGAAATAAGTGATCGAAGGTGCAATTTTTATCCTTTGAAAGCTAAGCCTTATGTTTACTTTGAGATTCCTATTGGTTATGAAGAACTAAGTGAAACAGAAAAACAGGAAGTCACCCAAAGAAGAAAAAAAATAGGTTTACGAAGTGTTGAAAGTAGCTTAGTTATAGAAATTTTGCCTAGCGGGGATGTGAGAATTACCCCAATTAATTGATAAACTGTTCATTAAACGGTAAACAAAAAAGCGTTCTGATATTAAATCAGAACGCTTTTTTTACAAAATGAAACCAACAATATTAATTGTTGACTACATCGCTAATATTTACACGGACGCCATTTTTAAAGGCAACGATGAAAGGAGATTCAGCTCCTTTTTCTTTTGCTTTAGATCGTGCAGCACGAGCTTCATCCAATGTCTTGAAACTAGAGATATAAACATAAGTCAAACCATTCGAGCGTTTTTGTTTTTCAATGAAACCTAAATCACTAACATTACTAAACGAAAGGTCACTAGCATCTTTGAAAGCACCTAATTGAACTTTGAAAGCGACAACAGGCGTAGTCGGTAATTCAGTTCCTCTAGCCGTAAGCCCTTCAGGTAGTTTGTCATTATTAGTCCAAGTGTCTAATTCTTTCTCTTTAATGGTTGGTTGTTCTACAACAACTGCTTTAGGCTGTCCTCCACCCATGCTTCTAACAAGTGGAGCATCATCCAATACGGGCAATGGTTTTTGTTCTTGCAAAGGGTAGATTACTTGAGAACTCAAAGCAATACGTCCACCCAAATGATTGTTATCTAATTCAACAGGAACTTTGAATGCATCTCTGTAGGTCTTACGAATTTCAGTAAGCGATTTGTTAGAATGTGCCTCGTCTGCAAAAATTCCTACTCTAAAGGCTTTTTTATTTCCTCTAGGTTCTGTGACAATATTTCCATATTGTTCTAACTCCAAACGCTCTTCAGCTGTTAAATCTGTAGCAACTAAAGCTTGAATTAAGTATCCTTTACTTGGCATTGGAGTACCATTCGCCTCATAGGAAAATGTTTTTCCTGAAGATTTGATTGGATTGATTAATTCATTTTCAGTTGGTCTATCAACACTTGTAATTGGAGCATCAGCGTCAATTACATTACCATATTTATCTCTGTCCAACATTGGAGAAGCCAACATTGGGCGAGTTCCCAACAAGGTTTTTTTACCACCATTTCCAGTATTAACATCAAAAACAAGATTTTTGAAACCAGCTTTAGAAATAGCAATTGTGTAATCATGCAAAGGATCTAAAATAATAGAGTATTCACCATAATGATTGGTAGGGTCTTTTATTTTATTCTCTTCTCCTGTGCGTAGATTTTTGATATAAACGACAGCATCTTTTACGGGACGCTTTGTCTTTTGGTCAATTACAGCGCCAATGTAGAAGTTCATACTACAAGGAACGGTATTCCCATTTCCTGTTGGACTAACTGTTGGTTTATTACCAACAGTTGGAGTCGTTGTAACTACAGGATTTGTTATCACTGTAGTCGGTTTTGTGTTTGGATTATTATAACCATCAATAGGAGGATCTGTTTTGTTTCCTGTTGTAGTAGGTTTGTAACCACCTGTTGGTGTTTGTGTAACGGTTCCTGTTGTTCCTGTAACGGTCGTATTATTATTAGGAACATTGGTTCCCCCGATATTTTTGTTAGGCTTTTTATTATTGTTATTATTAACAACAACAACAGGATCTGTAACAGGGATTGCTTTTTCTTTTTCGTTGATCAATGGCATCAAATCTTGACTGGCATTCATTAAACCATTGTAGATATCAAAGTAACCAGCTCTATTAGAAGCAAAATAGCCTGTTCTTGTAGCTGCATCATAAGTGAAATACATATCATCATAAGATGAGTTGACTTGATTTCCTAGGTTGCGTATGTTTTTCCAAACACCAGTTTCTCGTTTAGCACGAAAGATGTCAAAACCTCCAAAACCTTTGTGATAATCAGAAGCAAAGAATAAGTAACCATCAGAGCTAATACTAGGGCTTACTTCATCACCAGATGAATTGACATTGGGTCCTAAGTTTTGAGGACGTGTCCATCCAGATCCTTGTTGGTGAATCACCCAAATATCAAAACCTCCATAACCTCCAGGTAAATTGTAAGCTGCAAAGTAGATTGTTCTACCTGCATTTGTAATGTGTGGGAAAGAAGCCGCATTGTTTTCTCCAACATGTGGGAATGGTTTTCCCATTGGAATATAAGTAATGCTTTTCATGCCATCTGCTGGCAAAGAAAGTTCCATGCCAACATTAATGAAGGCAGATTCATACAAGTGACGAACACCATTTGCAAATTGGCTGTAAGAAGTTACCGCCATTGTTTCTGTCGGATTGACAGATAAAGGAGCGATGTTGTTTTGAGGTGCAATTTCAATAGGATTTTTAACAATTTTTAAGCCCGATAATTGACCACCAACACTTCTTGTTGCCTCATACAAATAACTGTCGGTATTAGAAGAAGTGCCACTATTGATTTTTATTTTTCTAGCAGAAGTAAAGAGCAATTTGCCTTTGTGTAAAAAAGGAGCATAATCATCATAAGAAACATGGCTAACCCCTTTTTCCTTTTTGACAATAAATGCTGAAGAAAGTGTCAATTGCTTTTTTGCAAAAACACAAGCTGCTTGCGCTTTTTCGGCACGAGCTTTATTTTCTTTAGCATATTTACCAAAAGCAACGATGGCTTCATCGTATTTTTTATTTGCTTGCAATACAGTTCCATAATGATAAAAATTAATTGGAGCAGTATTAGGATTTTTGCAGACTAGCTGATACCTTCTCTCGGCTTCGTTCATTTTGTTCAAGAACCGAAGGCAATTTGCTAATTTCATTTGTAAGTCACTGTTGCCAGGATTATCCATTATGGCACGACTGTAATGGACGGTAGCTTCGCTGAAGTTTCGTGCTCCATAAGCCGTATTCCCTTTGTCTAAAGGTGTTTGAGCGTTTAGACTAACTGCGAATACCAAGAAAAGCACTATTAATAGGCTAGGCTTCTTCATAGTTTGTTGGTTTTTAATAATAATAACCGTTTATAGTTGAATACACGGTGTCAAATAAAAAGAAAAGGAAAAGCGATATCTGGTGTATAGACACAGGTTTACCCTAACTAAAGTATACAATTTTACAAAAAAATACGCAAATTGCCTACAAGTACTCTACAAAATAAACTATCTAATGATATTGTATGAGCAAAAAAGGCTTTATTAGCGAAGTTTTCTTATTTATAACAGAAAAAATGATCTGTTATTTTATACTCAAATAACTTATTGATAAAACGAATACAAGAATAATGCTAACTTAAATTAAGTAAAGATAGATTGAGTATTTCATCAAATCCTTGAGTATTCGGCAGTTTAGTCATACGATGGATTTAGTCCAACCATTTAAAATCTGTAATTCTAACCCCCTTAAAACAACCATCTGCACAGGCTTCGTGGGTAGAACCACAGGCAGACATTAATTGCTTATCATTCATAGTGAAAACGATTTCATGGACTTTGGGATCAACAGTTAGTATTTTAGCACAATCTTCATAGAATTCGTCCATTGTTTTGGGCGTTTCTCCATGTGTACCTAATTGTTTTTGATTTTCGATCCAACCTTCTTTTTTTAAAGGCGTTTTATGATTTGGATCGGAGTGCCAATAATCTACTTTTCTTTCTTGAGAATAAATAATACCATTTTGTACAGTGACAGTTGTTAATAACGTAAAACCTCCTTCACCACTTGTAAGGGAAAGTGTATATGCATAAGAATTATTATGTGTTTCTTTTGCCTGATTCCACTTTTCTAAACTGATATAATAGTCTGTTCCATGTTGTGTGTTTTTTATGTCCACTACTGTTTTTTCTTCAACGGCTTCTTCTGTTACAGAAGAGGAGTCAGAAGAATCAGCCCTAGATGATGTTTCACTATTGCAACCTAAAAAAGTCAACAGATACAATATAAATCCGAAAAAACCATACGTTTGTTCCATAATAATAATTTTTTGTACTCTACATGATGGTTTTTAAAGTTTGGCAGAAATGTAGTTCAGCAAAGCTAATGGGCTTTTTTTAATTAGATATTAGACGCTAGATCGCTTCGCTTTTAACACAGCACCTAAAAGCGAAGCGATCTAAAAACAGTCAAAAGCTAGCCCCAATTTTAATTTTTACAAAAACCGTCGTGTAGAGTAAATTTTTTGTTAAATAACAGAATGGGGTACCCTTACAAAGATGCTACTTTTTAGAAAATAGGATGTATTTATACAAAAAAAACACTATCCAACCTTGAATAGTGAGCTATAAACTGAGTGTTATGTACTATAACATGTAGTAATTTATGAGTTTTTGATGTATTTTCTTACCATTTCTACAACTGCTACTATTACTACTGAACCGATCATTTTTCCTATAAATCTCATTGTTATTGTGTTTTAATTAAAGAATTTTTTGACTATGGAGTTATTGTTTGACCATATATATTATTATAACAAAATAAACAGGCAATAAGTTTTTAAGTTAAAAAATAAGTTATTTTTCGTCTGTCACTAAAGCGTATTTTTAAGTAAATCAAATGTGAGGCTATTGCTTTGAATACTCGATTATAGGCTCACTGCAAAAAAAAATGCGTTTTAAACAAAAAATTAAGGAATATTCTCAATTGAAAATATTCCTTAATTATCTGGAAAACAGAAGTTAGTTCCTTACTTAAAAACCACCTTCGTATTGAAAAATAGCTTCATCCTTTTGTTTAGCATACACGCCATTGGCAAAGACACGATTTCCGAAGCCACAAGAAAAAGAGCTGCCTTCATCTTGTTTAAGTTGAATACTGTTATCACTATTAAATGTAAATGTGATAGCACAAGGCTCTTCTTTTGAATATTCACTAGTATTAAATACAGCGGTATTACCTTCTAATTTTAGCATTCCTGTAAGGGAGCCAGAGTTATAGTTTGGTGCACCAATGTTAATATCCAACTCAAATTTTAAAGAGTCATCTTCTTGTCTTTCTATAACTAGATAGCCTCCACCTTTGGCGCCTTCTTTGTCTCCAAAAGTATAGGTTCCTGTAAGGTTTTCTGGCAATACATCCGTTACAACTGTTTTTACAACTGGACTATCTACTTCTACTACAGCAGAACTATCTTGGGTGTTTGTAGTATTTGTAGTTTCGGTAGAACTGCCACCACAAGAAACCAGTAGGAATGTTGTTAAGCCTAAGAAAAAGTTAGTTAGTAGTTTCATTGATTGAAATTTTATGAGGGAAGCTGTCAAAGAACAATATTTTTAACAACTCCACTAGAATAAAAAAAGACTTGTTCCCAAATTACAAAATTTAGAAACAAGTCTTTAGCATTTTTATTGAAATCTAACTAAATGATTTCTTTCAATTGCGTAATTGTATAATCAACTTCTGCTTTTGTATTCAAGTGAGAGAAAGAAAAACGGACAGAATGATGGCCTTTAGGAATTCCTAGCGTTGCAATTACTCTAGATTCAGAAACGGCTCCAGAGTTGCAAGCAGAACCACCTGATGCACTAATACCTTTCAAATCTAGTTTGAACAACAACATATTTACAGGTGTATTGGTTTTGAACGCAACATTAAGTACTGTAAATAAGTAAGCACCAGCATAATCACCATTGATGATTACATCTGAAAAGTTAGCCTTTAGTTCTTTTATAAAATAATCTCGGACGACTTCAATTTCAGTTTTTCGCTCTTCTAAATATTCAATAGCTTGTTCTACAGCTTTGCCTAGACCAATGATTCCTACAACATTTTCTGTTCCAGAACGCACTTTTCGTTCTTGACCTCCTCCGTCAATGTACGCATTGATAATATTACTATTATTAACGTATAAAAAACCAATTCCTTTGGGACCGTGCAATTTGTGCCCTGAACCAGAAAGAAAATTAACATAAAAATCAGAAACATCAATTGGAATATGCCCAATAGATTGTACAGTGTCGGTATGAAAGAACGCACCATACTGTTTACAGAGTGCCCCAATTTTGTTAATTGGATTCAATGTTCCAATTTCATTGTTGGCATGCATCAAAGAAACCAAGGTTTTTTTAGAGTCGTCCTTCAACAAGGTTTCTAAATGCTCTAAATTCGCACGACCTGTTTTGTCCAATTGAACCAATTCAATTTCAATGTGCTCCTCTCGCATACGATTGACCGTATTAAAAACACAAGAATGCTCAATAGGACTAGAAATAATACGTTGTACGCCCAGATCGCGAACAGCACATTTAATGGCTGTATTATTGGCTTCTGTTCCTCCAGAAGTAAAGAAAATTTCAGAAGTAGAAGCCTTTATAGCTTGAGCTACAATTTTTCGAGCACGTTCAACACCTGCACGAGCTGTTCTACCTTCCTGATGGGTAGAAGATGGATTACCATAGTTATTCTTAAGATAAGGAAGCATTGCTTCTAATACGGTATCACACAAAGGTGTTGTAGCGGCATTGTCTAGATAAATACGCATGATGATAATAATTATGAAAGAATATTGAATACTCAATGAAACTTTATAGTTATAAAAGTCTTTTTAAAACTTAAAAATCAAAGTGCAAATAAGACATTCTTCTTGTTAAATAAGAAGCTAAATCAAAGCTTTTTGAACATTTCTAGTCGTACTTTTTTAGATCAGTGAATTGTCTGAATGATTCTAAATATCTCCTTTTAGAATCGCACTCATATCCATCTTAATCTTGTTAGCCAATGTTTCTGCTGTAGTAACGGATTGACTTTCTGTATAAATTCGGATAATAGGCTCTGTATTAGAACGACGTAAATGTACCCAATTTTCATTTAGGTAAATTTTTAGTCCATCCACCGTATTTTGTGGATATTGGTGGTACTTCTCTTGAAGTTTGTCCAGTAACTCTACAATATTTATTTCTGGTGTTAGCTGTATTTTGTCTTTGATAATGGTGTAAAATGGATATTGGCTTCTCAATTGAGAAACAGATTTACCCGTTTCTGCCATAAAAGATAAAAATAAAGCAACTCCAACTAAAGCATCTCTACCGTAATGTAGTTCAGGGTAAATAATTCCTCCATTGCCCTCTCCACCAATGATGGCATTGGTTTCTTTCATGGTGGTTACTACATTAACTTCTCCAACAGCTGATGCGGTATATGTTCCACCATACTTTGTCGTAATTTCGTTCAAAGCTTGTGTAGAAGATAGATTAGAAACAGTATTTCCCTTTTGATGTTGTAGGATATAATCAGCAACGGCAACTAAGGTATATTCTTCTCCAAACATTTCACCTGTTTCTGTGACAAAAGCCAACCGATCTACATCAGGATCTACGGCAATTCCTAAATCTGCTTTGTGGAAAACAACCTCTCTAGCCAAAGAAGCTAAGTTAGAGGGGAGTGGTTCAGGATTGTGTGCGAAGCGACCATGCATTTCATCATTGATAGCAATGACTTCACAGCCCATTTGCTCTAACAAAGGGACAATGGATAAAATACCCGTAGAATTAATACAGTCAACGACAACTTTGTATTGCTTTTCGACTACTTGTTCAATGCGAACTAAGTCTAAATCAAAAATGATATCAATGTGTTTTTGAATATAGCCAACCGCTTTTTCGTAACTGCCCAAAGCGTCAATTGGAGCATATTCAACCTCCCCAGAAGCGATTAAATCTAAGATGTCTTGCCCATCATTAGCAGAAATAAACTCTCCAGAACTATTTAGAAACTTTAAGGCATTCCATTGTTTTGGATTGTGACTTGCTGTAATGATAATTCCACCACCAGCACCTTCCAGAGATACTGCAATTTCTACAGTAGGAGTAGTTGATAAACTTAAATCCATTACATTAATTCCCATCATACGTAGAGTTCCACAGACCAATTGATTCACAATGCCTCCTGAAACCCTTGCATCTCGACCAACAATTACCAATGGATTTTGAGTAGTTGTTAAAACCCATTGTGCATATGCTGCGGTACTTTCTACAATGTCTTGTGCTGTGAAATTATCACCTGTGTTGCCACCAATCGTACCTCTTGTTCCTGATATTGATTTTATTAAAGCCAATCTTATGTATATTAAGTGTAGTTATAAAGTTTTTTGGATACTTTTTATTCCAATAAATGGATAGATAAGTATTTAAGTAAGTGATTTTTAAGTAGCTAAGAGTTCTCCTTGATTTATTTGTACTTAATGAAGTGTTGTTTATACAAAGTCCAAGCAATTGCTATCTTAAATTTGCACAAAAATACGCTTTTTTCTTGGATCAGCAGCCTATTTTATCAAAAGAAAATTATCAAACAATTCAATTAACTAAATTTTAGGGAATTAAGCACCAAAAAAGGCTTTAGATAGCTTTTTTACAAAAAAACAAGTATTTTTTTCTGTTCAAGCCTCATTTATCGCTTGACTTTCGTTAATTTTAGGAAGTTTTGAGAATCAGTCTAATATGATTTTCGTAAACTGTTGATTTTAATAAAACCACAACTAATGAAGATGAAAAAGCCTAGCTATTCTATTTATAGAATTTCTTTTTTCTTATTAATACCCATTTTCTTTTTTGCTTGCGAACGGATAGTTGAAACTTTAGCACCTGCCGACTTTGAATATTACCCAATAGAAGTAGGTAAATATAAAGTGTATCAAATTGATTCTATTGTTTACGATGAATACAATTGTACAGTTCAAACGGCTGCTTTCCAAATAAAAGAAGTCACGGAAACAGAAACAACAGATGGGGAAGGAGACATTACTTATATTATTAAGCGTTATTTTCGAAAAACAAGTGCAGATGCTTGGACATTGCGGAATATTTGGACAGAAAAAATAGAAGCCAACCAAGTTCAACGCGTTGAAGACAATCAGCGAATGATCAAAATGGTATCGCCCATGCAAGAAAATCGACGCTGGGATGGAATTGTCTATATTCGAAGGGATACCTTAGTGCCTATTCGTGGTGGTTCGATTGATATGTTCAAAGATTGGGATGATTTTGTTTGTGATAATATTGGAAATAGTTTTGTAGATACCCTATCTAATATTGTTTACCCTGATGTAGCAAAGGTGATTCAAGTAGACAAAACAAATAATATCGAGCGTCGTTTCTCGACAGAAGTTTATGCTAAAAATATTGGTTTAGTTTACAAAGAAATGCGTATTCTAGATACACAATGTCGTCCTCGTGGAACTTGTACAGGGAATAGTGACATCGCTTCTTGTATTGGTACACCTTGGTATCTTAAAGCAGAGAAGGGATTTATTTTGAAACAATCCTTGATTGAGCATAATTATTAAATAGTTGATAAAACCTTTACAACATATTCTCTTAGGTTGCTACCTTAAACACTTCGTGTAATTAATTATTATTTTTTTATAAACGCCCATGAATTTAGCTGTTGTTTGCGGCTTGATTTATGGGCGTTCTTGTGAAGTAATTCATGATTTCAAAAATGGAAATTAAAGAAAAAAGCACTTTTTTTAGTGTTCTTTGCTTGACCAACCCGAAGGCTCATGAAGTAAAGAACCAAAGTCAAGGGCTTAGATTACGGTTGTTAGGACCAATTCACTTGGAGGGAAGGCTTTAACTGCTCGAATACTGTGTTTAGCGAATGCTTCGCTCGCTAAACACGGACATATTCTTCACAGAAGCCTTTACCAACCTACGTCATGCCCGAGTTTGTGCATTTTTTTGGATTATTTTTATACCTACAAAACTCTATAACAAAGCGAAGTTGTGCTTCTATTTCCCTAACCTTGGGTCTTTAGCTTTTGACTAGTACATTTGGTTCTTATTGTATTTAGACTTACTATTGAGCATTACTTCTTAAATTAACTCGATAAGAATAATAGGATATTAATACCAACAAAAGGGCAATGGCAGCTGGAAGAGATTCTCCATCTCCAACATTTATGTGGGCGGAAAACGCTAGCAATAGTTCAAAAACAAATCCAGCATAAGCCCATTCTTTTAGTGTTCTAGATTTGTCACTCCAAATTGCTATTAACCCCAATATTTTGGCAATTGCTAGGGGGTATATAATGTATGCAGGATAAAATAAGGAGGTAAACATTTCAACCACCATTTCGTGTTTAAACAGATACATTCCTGCACTTAATAACATATTGACTGATAGTAATCCCGTAGCTACTAGATAGATGATTTTATTTCTCTTATTCATAATAATTGATATTTTTTACCTGGGCATTATTTGCCATGGTAAGTAATTTAATAAATTTTTTTACTGTCTAATTTTTTTTAAAATTTGGGTTATCATTATTGCTTCTTTTTTTGTAAACGAATCCATATAGTCGCTCAATTCACCTTCATGTTCTTCATCTATCTGGACCAATAACTTTCGTCCTTCATTTGTAATTTGAACGGACACTATTCTTCGATCTTCAACACTTCGATTCCTACTTATCAGCTCTTTTGTTACAAGTTTATCCGCCAAGCGTGTAATATTGGGTGATTTAATGATTAGTAATTCATTTACCTTATGCATCGCAATCCAATCATCAGCAGTACGTAATACCCTCAAGATGTTAAACTGTTGAGTTGAAATCCCGTAAGGCTTTAAAAAAACTGTATACCGATTTGCTATCCAAGCTGAAGTTCTACTGAGGTCAGCTATAAATTGCAATTTTTCAGGTATCAAGCTTGTATCTTTTATTTTTTTTTCCATGATTTGTCTGCTTTTGAAATTCAAAGATACACTTTTTTTATTACCATGGTAATAATTTTGATGGTAATATAAAAAAATGATAAATTAGATCAAACCATATTCACCTTGGAGCTTGGTCTAAATTGATTACAGAGCTTATCTTACAAAAGAGTTAACCTCTAAAGATTTTAGAACTAGCAATTTTTAACCCCCAAACAATATAAAATACCTCTTGATTTAAGAGACCACCTTATACTGAATTAAATAAAGGGTGTCGTAATATACCTAGCGATAAACTACTGTTAAGGTGTTAGAGCTCTCCAAGTCTGTTACTAAACTCAAGATTATGAGAGGAGTAGATAGGTGATTAGTTAAAAAAGCAGTTGAGTAAATATACGTTAAGTCCTCTTAATCTAGCCTTATAAATAGATAGTTTTATAGACAACCTATTTGATTGCTTATTATCGTACCACTTTTATTATAGACAAACTAACCCTAATGTTTATTCTAGATTGTATAATGATTTTTTTTAAACTTTATACTCTTCTTCTGCAATTGGTAAGATTATTGTCCAATTTTTCTTAATTTTAAATACCATTGATTTCTTTATTTTTGCACTTAAAGTATAAACATTATCAATGGTATTTCTATCTAGCACTGCAAAACGTTACAATCAGCAATACTCAATAAACCTATTTGGTGCTCTGACAAATTAACCTTTTTATAAGGTTGGGGGGGAGTTATAACTGAATTAGTACGCTTAAACCACCTCATCCCATTTTCCCAAAAATTAGCTACGTTGAGTCTTCGAGTTGCCTAACAAGTACTTATTTTTTCTAGAAAATGTATAGTAACTTAAAAACAAAAAAAATGAAAAAAAATTACATATAATTTTACTAATTACTTTATGCCCCTTTCTAGTTTGGGCACAAACGATTAATTGGGTAACGGAAACAGGGTTGACTTCACCAAGCACATTTACAGATGGTCAAGTAATTACAAATTTTGCAGGGACAGGATTAAATGCCAGAATAAATGTTAACACGGTTTCGGGAAATCCAAGGATTGTTTCTGGTGATCCAACGACAGTTGTTACTGGAGGAAATAGAACGGACTGTAGATTTACTCTAACATTTCTAAATGGAACGGCAAGTATTAGACTTGATAACTTTGAAAATTTACAACAAGGCGAAAGAATAACACTTTCCAATCCTGACGGGAATAACATTACCATCCAACAAAGTTCAAATAACGGAGGAGGTTTAATGCAAATCGATGGTGTAAATGCCCCCGCACTTAATACAGACGTTGTTCAAGATGATATCGCAATTATTAGAGAGGTAAATAATGGAGCTGGAACTCAATGGTTTGCAACAATGAATTCAATTACTTCCTTTACTTGGGAATATGATGCCCTATCGGGAGTCAGTGCAACAGAAGGCTTTTTCTTAACCTTATTGTCTACTACATTACCAATAGAATTAATTGACTTTCACGCTAAAACAACAACGAAGAATACCGTCATGTTAAATTGGCAAACTGCCTCAGAAAGGAACAATGACTATTTCACTATTGAACGCTCTGTAGATGGAATTGACTGGTTAGAAGTAGCTAGAGTTAATGGTTCAGGGAACTCTTTATCTTTGCTAAGTTATTCTGTTATTGACAACAATCCATATGCAGGAATATCTTACTACAGGTTAAAACAGACTGATTTTGATGAAAAATACGAATATTCTGAAATTAAAAGTGTGGAGGTTGCCCCCTTAACAAATTCGAAAATTCTAATTTATCCTAACCCTACTGATGATATAATTAGAATTATTGGAGATGAATCTGAAATAAAGGCGTTAAAAATGTACGATATCTTTGGAAAGGAAATAACCTTTATATCTTTGCAAATTGTCACAGGGGATTCAACATTAATGGAAATTGATTTATCTCATCTCAATAAGGGGGTGTACTTTATAAAAACAAAAACTACCATCAACAAGGTGTATAAACAATAACATGCAAGATTCATTCAAAAAAGTAGTCTTTAAATACCATAGCAATGTCTTGAATAAAGTGGTTAAAGAAACCATGTGGGCTTTGGAAGTAGATCCAGAAAAAGGACACTATCAACTAGATAGCATTCCTTTTTATGGACCGTCTATTGCTACTAATGATGTTTTTAAAGCAACATTCGACGAAGCAGAAGGCTTTTTAGTTTATGAAAAGACGATTGAAAGTTCTGAAAATTCAATCATTTTGGTCATAATTACAGAAGAAAATTATGATAAAGAGTTGCTTCGACAAGAATTTAAGCATCGACATTGTGAATCAGAAGGACTGAACGATAGTTACTTTTCAATGGAAATTCCAAAGGCAGTGGATTATGCTCCTATAAAAGAGTTGCTAGAAGAATATCAAAGTCAAGGTATGATCAATTATGCAGAACCTTGCTTGTCTAAGAAGCATCGAGCCGATCTTCAAGAATTAAAAGAGGTCACTTAAAAAACTTCTTCCTCAGTTTCTTGCCAGTAAGGTTCTACAATGCATAAAAATACCAAGTCTGTATTTCCAATATTTTTGATGTATTGAGAAGCATTAGCAGGAACTAAAAAAACATCATCTTTGTTTACCTCAAAGCTTTCTTTTTCTATAAACATTTCCCCATTACCTTCTAAAATATAATAAGTTTCAGAACCTTTGAGTCGGTGAGGAAGAGAAGCATTGCCCACTTCTACACGGGCGTGTGCTAAACTGTATCCAATAGCAATTTGATCGTGTAGTGGATGCATAATTTCTTTTAGGCGAGTATGGTCGCCTGCTACAAATTCAGCAGCATCTTTTAGCTTTTTGTGAAACATGATGATCTGTTTTTATAAAAAAATAGTACTTTTAATAGGTTCACTACAAACCAACATTTTATTATCAATTCCCTAAGTAAGAAAAGTCTTGCATGAAACCTAAAAAAATCCAACAAAAATTACCCGTTAGTTATTTGATGTTGACCTATAATGGGCGGATCAATCGGATGACCTATTGGCATGCCGTTGTGTTTATCTGGTTGGCATTTTATGTCCTTTATAATTTAATAGAGTATGTTTTTGGAACCGATGCAACAATTGTTTTGTATCCTTTTTTGTTTTGGGCTTTGTTTACTACAGGAACCAAACGCTTGCACGATGTTGAGAAACCTGGCTATACCTTGTTTACTTTGGCAATACCTATTCTAGGACCACTTTGGTTGGTCTATCAATTGGGGTTTAAAAAAGGAACAGGCACAAATAATAACTATGGTAGCAACCCTTCTAGTGCAGATAATTATTTGCAAGTTCCAGATGGAAAAAAAATCTATCACCTTAAAACAGAGGAGCGTATTGTTAACGATGTGACACAACTCAATCCTGTCATTGTAGCACAAGTCAAACGACCTACTAGTATCGAAGAAATACAGCATATTGTTCAACAAACAGAGGGAACTATCTCTGTTGGTGGAGGACGATTTAGTATGGGCGGGCAAACTGTAAGTACGCAAAGTACGCATTTGGATATGCGTCAAATGAATCAGGTGGTGGAATTTTCGAAAAAAGAGAAACGCATTAAAATTCAAGCAGGAGCAAGATGGTGTGATATACAAGCCTATGTTGATCAGCACGATTTGAGTGTCATGATTATGCAGACGTATGCTAATTTTACGGTTGGAGGTTCTGTAAGTGTCAATGTGCATGGTCGTTATATGGGCTTAGGACCTGTGATTTTGTCGGTTTTATCTGTAGATATTGTCTTAGCAAATGGTGTATTAAAACACGCAAGTCGTACTGAAAACCCAGAACTATTCTTTGGTGTTGTTGGTGGATATGGAGGACTGGGGATTTTGGTACAAGTTGAGTTGGCTTTGGCAGATAATATTCCTGTAAAACGAGTGCGTCAAAAGATGAGTCGGAGTGCTTATTGGAAGTTTTTTGATGAGAACGTTCGTTTTGATAAAGAAATTATCTTCCATAACGCAGATTTGTACCTACCTACTATTAAAAAAATAAATGCTGTATCTTGGGTGAAAACGGAAGAGCAGCCCAATGTAAAACATCGCTTGATGCCCTTAAAAGCTTCTTACCCTTTGGAACGATATTTCTTTTGGGTTACTTCTGAATCTCCTTTTGGAAAATGGCGAAGAGAGCATATTATAGAACCACTATTTTATCTTGGAAAACGAGTTCATTGGCGAAATTATGAAGCAGGTTATGATGTAGCAGAATTGGAACCCAAATCAAGGAAACTCAAAACCTATGTTTTGTTGGAATACTTTGTTCCTGTAGCAAAGTTCGATGTTTTCGCCGATCAAATGAACGAAATATTTTTGCGTCATAAGGTGAATGTTATTAATGTTTCAATTCGACATGCTGTTCCAGATGAAGGCGCTTATTTGGCTTGGGCAAGAGAAGAAGTATTTGCTTTTGTGGTGTATTACAAGCAAGGAACAAGCCTGGCAGCTAAAGGAGGTGTAGCTGTTTGGAACCGAGAGTTGGTTGATGCTGTTCTCAAAGTAGGAGGAACTTATTATTTGCCTTATCAAGCACATGCTACTAGAGCACAGTTCTTAAAAGCTTATCCTCGAGCCAGTGAATTATTTGCTCTAAAAGCCAACTTAGATCCTGAATTTCGTTTTAGAAACGTGATTTGGGATAATTATTATCAGCCTAAAAAACAATCCAATATGACCAATACAGGAGAATTTCAACAAGTCTTTTCAGAAGTGAAGCAACGAGATGCTTTTTTTCATTTTTTGCAAGTAGTTTATAATTTATATCCAGAAGAAAAATTTCACCACCTTATTGTAGAAGCTTGCAAAGAGAAGCAAGACGACCAAGCCATTTATGAATGGGTTCAAAAGGAATTGCCTAAGATTAAGCCTTTTTTAGCAGATTTAAGATATGGTTTGCCTGCCCTGAAGAAGCAAAAACAGGAAATGACTCGTCAAACTTTAGAGCTATTAGAAGAACAAAAAAGTATAGATGGTTATATTGAAATTGGCGCACCTGCACGCTATATTTCTGACCTAAGAAAAAACATTAAGGTAACTGGAAATATTGTTATTATACATGACTATGCACCTGATTATTCCATCCCATCTATGTTGGAACGAGGACAAATTCGAAAGCTAGGGAAGTATCTTCCATTAGATTATCAACCCATAGATGCTAATGTCGTTTCAGATGCTAGTATTGATGTGGTTTCTTGTATGATTGGTTTGCATCATTGCCCTGTTCAAGATCTGGAAGCTTTTATTCGTTCGATTCATCGAGTGTTGCGGAAGGGGGGGCGTTTTATTCTTCGAGATCACGATGCTGGAACGGTTGAAATGGCAACTTTTTGCTCCTTAGTACATACGGTCTTTAATTTAGGTTTAAACGAATCTTGGAAATTTAATCAAGATGAATTTAGAAACTTTAAATCTATTGAAGAATGGTGTCAAATTGTTAGCAAATTAGGATTTGAAGACAAAGGATTTAGAATTTTACAACACAAAGATCCTTCTGATAATACGTTGGTATCATTAGTAAAGTTATAAGCTATGAATCGACTAAGAGTTTTAATTGCACTATTGGCTTTTATAGCAACTTGCATTTATTATGCTAAGCAGCAACGGATGCAACGAACGATTCCAGAAGGAGAGGGCTTGGTGATTGACAAAGATTGGCTGAAGGTGAACGAGCAGCCTATTACACCCAAAAAATATCAGCGAGCAGCAGACAACACCTTTTGGGTGTATCCCGAATGGTATTTGGTACACAGTCCTGCCGAACAAGCCGATTATTTTAAAGAACACACAGCGACTACTTTATCTTATGTCACCCATCACGAGCAGTTTTGGGATAGTTACAGCATTTTGTCCAAGCAGATGGAAGGAAATTTTGAATTTAATAGTGAATATCATCTTATGATTATGGTCATTGGAGTGAGTACTTCTGCTGAATATTTGATGAAAGCTTGGTACGAAAAAGTTGTGGGACGTGTGACAGATACTAAAGTTCCTGTAACAGAAGAAGATCAATTTAATGCTACTTATATGCAATCTTATGTTGATTTTATTCGCGAGGAGCCTTGGTTTAATTTTGATTATTGGCAGGAATTACAAAACCTATGGTCAAACACCTCTTGGTTTGGCACTAATATGTTAAGAAAGTGGGAACGGAAATATGTTTTGACTTCAGAATTTCTATTTAAAGGAGCGTATGGTAAATTGATGAAAATGAGCTCTGAATCTGTTTTTGGAGAAAGCTTACTCAATACAGTTGTTTTGGTAGATCAATTGCCCAAAAATATAGGAACTACAGCGAATGTTCTAGAAGTATTTCCAGATAGTTCGGCTTTGCTTAGTTTGCCCCGTTATGCTGCTTTTATTCCTGCCATTCAGCACTTGGCAAATCAAGGTGTGAATGTAAAAGAAGTTGCAGGAAACAACTCTGCTATTTTATTAAGTGTTTTAAACTCAACAGAAAATTCTATTGATTTTCCAGAATGCCAAAACTTATTTACTCAAATTATTACCTCCAAAAAGAAGGAGCAACGAACGGTTTTTGTTACACGAATTTCTGATTTGTGCAAGACGTTGAGCAGTTTAAAAAAGAAGTCAATAGAGGTAGAGCATATTTATGATTTTTAGATAAGGAATTAAACCATTAAAAAAATAAAATTTAAGTTTTGGGTTATAGCAATATATTGGTATTTTTGCTTCTTTAGGACAATTAAAACCTTATTTATTCCCTTAATTTAAATTGACCTATGAAATATTTATTTTTTTTTCTTGCTCTTTCCTCCTTTTGCCCAAATACTTTTGCGCAAGATAAATTTCCGTCAATTTTTTCAGACAAGGAGGAGATTGCTCTAGATTCTTTAGCTGATGCTGCTTTTCTTAAGGGCGATTATAAAGGTTCCATAATTTATACAGAAACCCTACTAGAAAAAATAGAAACTAGGTCTGGTACTCAAGATAGCTCTTATGGCTATTTTATCAACTATCTTGGATTCTTGAATGTATACGCAGGGAACTATTCTATTGCTGAAAAACTCTTCTTACAAGGCAAACGTATTTATACAAATATTTATGGAAAGGAACATAAGGAAGTGGTCAATGCCTTAGGTGGTTTGGCAAAAGTTTATAAAAGGAGAGGGCGTTATAAACAGGCAGAAGAAGTACTCTTAGAAGTTAAAGCAATCAATGAGAAATTGGTAGGAACTGAGCATCAAGTTTATGCTGTCACTTTGAATGATTTAGCAGTGGTGTATTATTACATGGGACGTTACGAGGAGGCAGAGGTCTTATATCTTGAAAGTAAGCGAATCAATGCGAAAGTCTATGGTGTTGTTCATGAGCAATATAGTAATGCATTAGCAAATTTGGGAGCCTTATATTTTACAATTCAACGCTATGAAGAGGCAGAGCCTTTGTATTTAGAATCTGTTAGTATAGGGGAGAAGACATATGGGAAAGAGCATCCTCGCTATGCTAATAGTTTGAGTAACCTTTCTGCACTGTATTTTAAAATGAAGCGTTATGAAGAAGGTGAAAAATATTGTTTGGAAGCTCAGAGTATCAGAGAAAAAACAATAGGAGTAAATCATCCGCATTATGCCAACGGTTTAAACCTCTTAGCTTCCTCTTATCGAGCACAAGAACGTTATGAAGAAGCAATAATTCTCTTTTTAAAGGCTAGAGCACTTTTGAAAAAAACTTTAGGAGTTAATCATCCTAAATACGGAACATTTCTATTCAACTTTGCCAGTACTTATTTTGGTATGGGACGTTATGAAGAAGCACTTGAATTACAATTAGAGTCTTTAGAAATTGCTGAACGGAAATTAGGAGTAAAGCATGAAGACTATGCAGGATGTATGAACACTTTAGGGAAAACTTATCTAAAGTTGAATGACATTCCTAAAGCAAAAGTTTGTTTGCTCAAAGGCTTACAAACGGCATCTGATCTGAAGATAAGCGGGGTGATTACAGAAGCGTGGAAGGATAGTTTAGAAACCGCCAGCTATTTTTCCATTGGGCATATAGAACAAGCCTTAAAAAGTTTAGATCGTCTGTATTTTGTGTTAGAGGTGGAACAAGTTACTGACCGTAAAGCCAAGCAGTTAATTTTGTCTAATCTAGCATATTACTTACTACAAAAGATAAGAAAGTTACATACCAATAGTGCTAGTAAATTAAGAATTCTAAAATTAGGTGACACTTGGACGGCAAGAGGTTTATCTCTGTTGGAGGAGGTGGATCAAGTTGAGGAAGCTTTCGATTTGGCGGAAGCCAGTAAATCCGTATTATTACTAGAAGCAACAAAAGCAGAAAAGGCATGTCGTTTAGGAAATCTACCAGATTCTTTAATTCTTAAGGAGGGGGCTTTACTTAAAGAAAGAGACCAATTACAAGCCAATATTATCAAAAAACGTCCTCAGCAGGAGCAAGATAGTTTACTTGCTTTACTGAATATTGCTCATCGGAATATTCGCTCTTTTGTTGGTCAATTAGAGCAAGAATATCCTAATTATGTACAATTAAAATATAAGAATGACAATGCTACGTTAGTTGAAATTCAATCCTTATTAGCGCCTAAAACTGCCCTTTTAGAATATGTAATTACAGATTCTATTTTGTATCTATTTTATATTGATAAAAACAATTATAAAATGATACCTCAATCAATTAAAAGAAGGCAATTAAAAACTAAAATTCGGCAATTACATAGAGCTTTAAGTAATTATGACTTACTGGCAGTCGAAGAAGACAAGGCCTATGAAGAATATGTTCGTCCTGCGTATTGGTTTTACAAAAAATTAATCGCCCCTATTACAGATGAGACTTCAAATATTGATCATTTGATTGTTGTTCCAGATGGAGAACTAGCTTATTTACCTTTCGAAATATTTTTGACAAAACCAGCTAATCAAGGTGAGGTTGATTATACGAATTTGGAGTATCTACTGAAAAAATATAAAGTTAGTTATAACTATTCTGCAACTTTGTGGAAAGAAAATAAAGAAAGTATTAAGCCTGTTAATAATGGGCAGATTTTAGCGATGGCAGGCAATTATAATTTGTACCTAGATACGTTAAAAAAGGGGCTTAGGTTGCCTAACTATTTCCGTAATAGACATGGTCTAAAACCTTTGCGGGGTGCACAAGAAGAAGTGCGTGTCTTATCCAAAGAGTTTCAAGGTTATTTTGGTTTTGATAAAGGAGCTTCAGAGCGTTTGTTCAAGGAAAAAGTAGCTGATTATGCGGTCGTACATTTGGCAATGCATGGCTCTTTAGATTACAAACAACCTATTTTGTCAAGCTTAATTTTTACGGAAGATGGAGATAGTTTGGAAAATAGCCTCTTGCAGGCCTATGAAATTTCTAATTTAAAACTGAATGCAGATTTGGTTGTTTTGTCTGCTTGTGAAACGGGTTTTGGTACTTTTGAAAAGGGCAACGGAATTGCTTCTCTAGCACGTTCTTTTATGTATGCAGGAGCTTCTTCTATGGTGGTTACACTTTGGGAAGTGAATGATTATGCAACGGCTCAAATTATGAAGGCATTTTATTCAAACTTAAGTAATGGGATGACCAAATCAGAAGCACTACAACAGGCTAAATTGAACTTTATGAAAAATGCTTCTGGAATTGGTCAACATCCTGCTTTTTGGTCACCTTTTGTCTTGATTGGAAATGATGTTCCAATTCAAATTCTTCGAAAAAGTCGTTTTGTTTTTTGGGGAATAGTTTTGGCTGGGGGACTTGCTTTGGGAGTAGGAAATTTTTTGTTTTGGAGAAGACGGAAGACCTAGTTTTGTATTGTGCAGAAAGAGTGCATAGTCTGTATTTATCTTTGTTTTATAAAATGGTTTTGTAAAATAAATTTAATCTAAATTATGTGTCTAGATATTTATATTGCTTGTGACTATCCACTTCCTGAAGTTAAACGGAATGACGAGAAGCCTAGTTTTTATACTTGGTTGGAAGATAGCACAACAGTCATCTCCTTTTTGAACCCTATTTTGAAAACAACTTATATTTATAAAGTAGGGTCTTTTATGGGCTGTTCTTGTGGTCTAATGTATGGAAATGGTTTAAAGCAGCAGTCCTTATTCTTATAAAAAGAAAGCGTATCTCCCAATTCTACCCAAGGATACATTTGAGCTAGAAGAAGATATTATTTTAAGCGTTTGTTTAGTATGAAAACTCTAATATCGATCATAATGCTTCGACTTACTCTGATGAATTAATTTAATCACATTGTTCTCAATTTTAAAATACTGAGAGCCTACTTTAAAAGCATTACCATCTTCTTTGTCAGCTAAATCGGTGATGTCTTCATTAATCGTATGAATAGAACCGCCCGTATAACGTGCCAAATAGATATAATCTAGATTTACTACATCTCCTTTTGCAATTCCACAAATGACCACACGGACAGGTTTGCCCAATTTCATCAATCGAGGAATTAGACGAAAATCACGAACTCTTGAAAAGTTATCGGCAATCAAAACAACCCCTTTACAGTTGGGGAATTTTTTAATGCCATACAAAACGGCTTCAACATCATTCTCTGGAGCTTTTCCACCTTTTCCATTACGCATGGCTTCAAAAGCCATTTCTTCAATCTCTTTGACATTGTCTGCACTTGTATAATAACAGCCTCCTGAATAGCCCAAAGGACCATCTGGTTTACTATCTCCATCGTTAAAAAAGACAAATTTCTCTGTCGTATTTTTTTTAATGTGACCACGTAAGAAGAGTAATGTTTGTGTTAAATAAGGATGCATACTCCCTGTGACATCTTGTACAACCACATGATCTTCCCAACGTCCCAAGGTGCGATTAAGTACCGAATAAACGACCGAATCATCCGTCATTTCAGCAATGACTTTTTCGGGTTCTGGAGCAGCATCTAGATCTGGAACTTCTCGTTCCGTTATTTTCATTTCTTTAATTTCTTTGAATCGATATTCTTTAGGGCGTTTGCGACCTACCTTAGTAAAACGTTTTCCTTTTTTACGACCAGCTCTTGTTTTTGCTAAATATTTTCCTGTCCAAAAGCGTTTCCTAATCTTAGTATATGTAGTGTCTTGAATCGTCTTTGTAGCCGTAGATTTGCTTAGTAAGGTTTTAATTTTAGCGACTTCTTCGTTGGTTTCTAAGGTTCTAGTCTCAGGTTCATCGACTCTTTTATCCATTGCTGTACTAATGGTAATTCCATTTTTGGTAGTTACTCGATGTGGTTTGAGGTAGATAACAAAGCCATGAAAATAAGTTTGTGCTTCTTCATAATCCATCGTGCCGTTCTGAGCCATCAAATTCCAATCAATCAAGTTATTATTAAATGCTTGGGGGAAAAATTGTTGGAACATCTCATAACGTTCTTTGTTTAATTTTACTTGGTCAAATGTTTTACTTCTTCTAAAGACAGTATAAACTAAATCAATACGCTCTATCATTGTATCTCGAAGGCTATAGAAGAGCGCTTTATCATCCTCCGTAAACAAGAACTTGGAGTAGTTCATTGGCAGATAAATGATATATTTACTTTCTCTAGAAATGTCATACTTTGCTAATTCAAATTCTTTGGCTTTTGACAACATTTCAGGAGAAACGACCACGCTGTCCATTATTTGGCTCTGTGCTATTGAGTTTAATAACAGAAATAGGGAAATAATTAAACAAATCTTCATAGTAGTTTTAATTTTGGAGTACTAAGTTACGGAAGATTTTATACAGAATCTA
>ENA-ORXM01001800-ORXM01001800.1-marine-metagenome-genome-assembly--contig:-NODE-1800-length-27903-cov-3.958780_pt1 | contig 27903 bp, 19 predicted proteins | sample MGYA00237867_ERZ511480 | MGnify/ENA primary metagenome ERZ511480 (study PRJEB26309, sample SAMN06266103) | marine metagenome | isolation source: Algal blade | place: United Kingdom:Sidmouth, United... | reverse complement strand
GATGACCTCGCCGAAGCCGTTTTCAAGGCGGCGCGGGTCGATGCCTACGAGAAAGTGCGCACCGTCGCCGCCGACGAGTTGCACGGTATGGTCACGGCCCATCCCCTGCGCGGCGCCGCCGAAGCGAACGGCGAATGGGACTACGACGTCCCCCTCCTCCCCGGCGATCACGTCACCGACGAGGCGGGCACCGGCTTCGTCCATACCGCCCCCTCGCACGGGGCGGACGACTACATGATCGGTGTCAAGCACAAGCTGCCGATGACCCATAATGTCGGCCCGGCGGGCGAGTTCCGCGACGACCTGCCGTTCTTCGGCGGGCTGCACATCCTCGACCGCAAGGGGAAGGAGGGCAAGGCGAACGATGCCGTCATCAGGAAGCTGGCCGAAGTCGGACGGCTGGCCGCGCGCGGAAAGCTGACGCACTCCTATCCGCATTCGTGGCGCTCGAAGGCTCCGCTGATCTTCCGCAATACCCCGCAATGGTTCGCGGCGATGGACAAGAAGATCGAGGACGGCACTGACTATTCAGGCAAAACCCTGCGCGAGCGGGCCACCGAAAGCATCGATCGCGATGTGCGCTGGGTGCCGCGCGCCGGGCGCAATCGCCTCTATAACATGATCGAGAACCGCCCCGACTGGGTACTCTCGCGCCAGCGTGTGTGGGGCGTGCCGCTCTGTTGCTTCATGAAGGAGACGGGGCCGGGGCAGATCGAAATCCTGCGCGATGAGGCGGTCGATGCCCGCATCCTGAGCGCCTTCCGCGAGGAGGGGGCCGATGCGTGGTTCGCGGAAGGCGCCGCCGAACGCTTTCTCGGGGACAGGGCCGCCGAGGGGTGGGAGCAGGTGACGGATATCCTCGACGTGTGGTTCGATTCGGGTTGCACTCATGCCTACGTGCTGCGCGACGGGGGGGGCAAGTGGCCTGCCTCCGTGTATCTGGAGGGGACCGACCAGCATCGCGGGTGGTTCCATCACGCGCTGCTGGAATCGAGTGCCACAGCGGGCCGCGCGCCTTTCGAGACGGTCGTGACCCACGGTTTCACGCTGGACCAGAACGGCCTGAAGATGTCGAAATCCGTCGGCAACCAGACCGCCCCGCAGGAGGTGATCAAGCAGTACGGTGCCGATATCCTGCGCCTGTGGGTGATGCAGGTCGACTATACCGAGGACCAGCGGATCGGGCCGGAAATCCTGAAATCCGTCGCCGACAGCTATCGGCGTCTGCGCAATACGTTCCGCTTCCTGCTGGGCGCGCTCGACGGGTTCAGCGATGCCGAACGGATGCCGGTCGAGGAGATGCCGGAGCTGGAGCGGCTGATGCTGCACCGCCTTGCGGAACTCGATGGCGTGGTTCGACAGGGCTATCGCGATTTCGAGTACCAGAAGACGTTCCAGACCCTGTTCCAGTTCGCGACCGTCGATCTCAGCGCGTTCTATTTCGATATCCGCAAGGACGCGCTCTATTGCGATGCGCCGGACAGCGAACGACGGCGGGCCTGTCGCACGGTACTCGATCTGCTGTTCGAGCGGCTGACGATCTGGCTCGCTCCGATGCTGTGCTTCACGATGGAAGAGGTCTGGCTGACCCGTTTCGGCCAGGGCGATGCATCGGTTCATCTGAAGACGATCCCCGAGACCCCCGACGGGTGGCGCGACGATACGCTGGCCGAGAAATGGAATGCGATCAGACAGGTGCGGCGCGTCGTTACCGGCGCGCTCGAAGAACGTCGCCGGGACAAGACGATCGGGGCCTCGCTGGAAGCCGCACCCGTCGTCCATGTCGCCGATGCCGCCATGGCAGACGCCGCTCGCTCCGTGACCTTCGAGGATATCTGCATTACGTCGGGCATCACGGTCGAGGCCGGCGAGGGACCGGCGGAAGCCTTCCGGCTGGAAGACGTGCCGGGGGTCTCGGTATCCTTCGCGAAGGCGGAGGGGGAGAAATGCGCGCGGTGCTGGAAGGTCCTGCCGGATGTCGGAACCCATGCTGCGCCGCAGACCTGCGCACGATGCGCGGCGGTCGTGAGTTCACAGGATCGTTCGATGCACGATCAATGATCCTTTTGCGAGCAACCGCGAGTAGAGTGTATCCCATTTGGGACATTCCGTGTAAATCCGGGAAAAACCCTTCCCAAACCGTCTCATAATATGTCAATCTGTGCCGGGTGGCGTTAAATTTCGCGTCACAATAGCGCCAGAGGTATGACGATGAACAGAACAGGGCTTCTCAGTGCACTCACTTTGGTGGTCGGTGGAGGGCTTGCAGCCCCGGCGATCGCGGGTGGATGCGGTATGCCGGTCTACATGACCTGCGGCACGGTCACGGCTGCGCCAACCTACCATGCACCGGTCGCTGCCACCACGCGGCAGGTCGCACGTACGGTCTATGAAAGCGTGCCCGTCACGACCCATAAGCAGGTCGCGCGCACCGTGACCGAACAGGTCGCGCGCACCGTGACCGAGCAGGTTCCCGTGACCCGTGCCGAACAGGTCGCACGTGTCGTCAGCAAGCAGGTTCCCTATTCCTACACCGATCAGGTCGCGCGTACCATCGACCGCACGGTCTCGGAAACCGTCGTCGATACGGTGGAAGAGGAATACTACGAAACCGTGCCGGTGACGACATACAAGCAGGTTCGCCGCGTACGCACCAAGGAAGTGCCGCGCGTCGTGACGAAGGTGGTTCCGGAAACCGTCTACGAGAACGTCGAGCGCACGGGCTACAAGGACGTGCAGGAAACCGTGTACGACACGGTGAACAAGACGGTCTACGAATCGCGCCAGAAGACGGTCTACGAACCACACCAGAAGACGGTCTACGAAAGCGTGCCGACGACGACCTACAAGCAGGTTCCGAAAACGGTCTATGAAACGGTTTCCGTTCCTGCACCCGCAGTGGCCCGCACGGTGACGATCAATGTCGTTGCGGCCCCCGCTCCGGCTCCGGTCGTCTATCAGCAGCCTGCTCCGATCTATCAGCAGCCCCTCGCGATCCCGACCTTCGGTGGCGGATTCTTCGGCGGCGGTTTCTCGGGCGGCAGCGTGTCGAACCAGACGGTCATCATCAACAACCGTGGCAATCGCGGTGGCATGAGAAACGGCAAGCGCCATCATGGCAAGCATCATTATGGGAAGCGCCATCATGGCAAGCATCGCCACCACAAGATGCGTCATCACAAGATGCGCCACCACATGAAGCACCGAAAGCACTGACATCGACCACTTCCGGTCGATGACGACGATCAGCCCCGGACAGGCGAAAGCCTGCCGGGGCTATTCTTTTGCGAGACGGCTCGATGCTGCTTCGAACGCCGCTTTCGACCTGAGCCATGCGATCCCGTCGGGATAGGCGCGCAGGACCGGCAGAAGCTGCGCGGAGAAATCCTCCGATGCCTCGCGGGGCAGCAGGGATGGCAGATTGTCGATGGCGGTAAGCCAGATATCGCGCCGGCCTTCCAGATGCAGGAATGGCGCGTCCCACGCGGTCGGTGCGTCGTAGAGTGGTAGCGGGTTGAAATCCGACAGGGGATCGCAGGCCACGTCGGAGATCACGCCGAGGCGGGTGCTCGGCGCGTTCAGTACGTCAGGCGTGGCAAGCACGAGGCCGGGGCCGTGCAGCAGGACACAGTTCACGAGAAGATCGTGGTCGAGCAACGCTGCGCGGTCGAGATCGCGCGTCTCTTCCTTGTCCCAGCGGGTCACGGGGATGCCCACTGCCTCGAACAGGTCGCAGGCGCCCTGCCCCGAGCGGCCTTTGGCACCGATCACGATGGCGCGCGGCAAGCCCGTATCGCCGCGCAATGCCATTGTCCCGTCGAGGAATATCGCCTGCGATTCACCTGAGTCCACGGGCATCGCGGACCTTCCCCGCGCGCGCAGGAACCAGCCGCGCAGGCCCAGCGCGGCACCGAGCCATCCCGCCCAATATCCGAAAGCCGCGACCCGTGTGCCGTTCGCGCCGGTCAGGTATTCCAGATCGTAGAGTGTCCCGCCACCGCGATGGAAGCGTTTCAACTCATGCTGCCATCCGCGTTGGTCCTTGTAGAGATGCGCGAAATGAGCATGGCATCCGCCAAGGATATCAGGCTGTTCCGGCAGCTCCTTTACTCCGAGGATCAGTGTGCTCTCCGGCGCATCGGCCCATGAGCCGGAGGCGACGAGCCGACATCCCGCCTCCCCATAGGCCGTATCCCCGAAGATGCGCCGCTCGCTGCGCTCCACCGATACCGATGCACCCGCCGCGACCAATGTCGCCGCATCCTTCGGGGTCAGGGGGGTCCGGCGCTCCGTTCCGCGCGCTTCGGCTCGCAGCAGCAGCCTCATCGAATCGCCTCCGGCGGATTGATCGCCGGGTCGGGCAGGGCATGGCTGCTGAGAAACACGCGCTCGCCCTCCACCCGTGCCGCCCCCGAGGCCACCAGAGCCAGAGCATGGGGATAGAGACGATGCTCCTGTTTCAGCACCCGCGAACCGAGCCTCCCCGGCGTGTCGTCGGCGGCGACGGGCACGATAGCCTGCGCCACGATAGGGCCTTCGTCCATTGCCGCGCGCACGAAATGGACGGTGCAGCCATGCCACCGCGCCCCGGCGTTCAACACGCGCGCATGGGTGTCGAGGCCCTTGAAGGCGGGCAGCAGCGAAGGATGGATATTGATGATCCGGTTGCGCCACCGTTCCACGAACCAGGGCGTCAGAAGCCGCATGTAGCCCGCAAGGCAGACCAGATCGATACGGTGACGCTCCAGCACGGCGTCGATGGCGCGTTCATGGCCCTCGCGATCGCCGGAGAACGGTCGATGCGACACCGCCTCCGCCGCGATGCCGCGCTCCGTGGCCAGCGCGAGACCGGGTGCGTCCTCCACGTTCGAGAAGACGAGTGCCATCTCGGCGGGAAAACCCGGAAGCGCGCAGGCATCGGCCAGCGCCAGCATGTTCGATCCCCGCCCGGAGATGAAGGCCGCGACACGCACCCTAGCGCGGGCCATAGACCACCGCCCCGCCGTCACGCGGAGCCAGATGGCCGATCTCATGGACGGTCTCTCCCTCGTCCTGCAGGATCGCCCGTATCTCCGCCGCAGCCTCCGCAGCAACCACGACGACCATCCCGATCCCGAGGTTGAAGGCACGCCGCATCTCCGTCTCCTCCACGCCGCCCTCGCGCGCGAGCCAGTCGAAGACGGCAGGGCGCGGCCATGCTGCGGGATCGATATGGGCAGCGAGATCGTCGGACAGGACACGCGGCACGTTCTCGGTCAGGCCGCCACCGGTAATATGGGCGAATCCGCGCAAGCCCGGATGCTTCATCGCCGCCAGACCTGCCCGTACATAGATGCGCGTCGGCTCGATCAGGGCCTCGGCGACGCTGCCCCCTCCGAAGGGCGAGGGATCGTGCCATCCCAGCCCGCTCTTCCCGACGATCTTGCGGATCAGCGAATAGCCGTTGGAATGGGGTCCGCTCGAAGCCAGCCCGAGCAGCACGTCGCCCTGCTGCGCCGTGCGGGGCAGGATTCCGTCGCGCTCGACGGCCCCGACCGAAAAGCCCGCCAGATCGTAATCGCCGGGCGCATAGAGACCGGGCATCTCCGCCGTCTCGCCGCCGATCAGGCCGCAGCCTGCCTGCCGACAGCCTTCGGCGATGCCGTCCACGATGGCCCTGCCCTGCCCGATATCGAGCGCGCCGGTCGCATAATAATCGAGGAAGAAGAGCGGCTGCGCCCCCTGTGCCAGCAGATCGTTCACGCACATCGCCACGAGATCGATACCGATGCCGCCATGCAGGCCCGTCTCGATGGCGATCTTCAGCTTCGTGCCGACCCCGTCGGTCGCCGCCACCAGGATCGGATCGTCGAACCCCGCCGCCCTGAGATCGAAGAGACCGCCGAAGCCGCCGATTCCTCCCATCATGCCGGGGCGCGTCGTCGATCGCACGGCAGGCTTGATCGCCTCGACGAAGGCATTGCCCGCGTCCACGTCGACACCCGCATCGCGGTAGGTCAGCCCGGTTCCATCTCGCTCGTCGGTCATGTGCCCGCCTATCCTTGCAATTGCCGGAGGGCTAGCGCATCCGAGCCGGTTTGGGAAGCCGCCAGCAGGGCATCGGTGCGGCGCAGGATACGGGTGCGCAGGGATGGACTGTCGGCATTGCAGACGACCGCAACGCCGATGCCCGGCTTCGGCAAGAGCCGGATATCCGCGAACCACATCGTATTGCTGCCGGTATGGCGCACCATCGGGGTGCCGCCGGGCATGGTTCCTGTGCCCCATCCGGCGGCATAGCCGCTCGCGCCCGGTTCGTGCATCTCGTGCAGCAAGGGTGCGGGCAGATATCCGGGAGGGCCACCCCCGAGATGGACCGCCGCGAACCGTGCCCAGTCATCGAGCGGCAGGTGAACGCGCCCGGCAGGGCCGTAAGGGCGCGGATTGTCGGACCACGGACCGGGAGGCCTGGGATGCCAGCGCCCCTGCGCCATGACGTGACCGGCGAGACCGGGCAAGGGCGGCGCACCGAACCCCGCGCCGGTCATCCCGAGGGGCGTGAAGACCTCCCTGCGCAGCGCCGTCTCCCACGTTACGCCCGTTGCCGCCTCGATCACGGCTCCGAGGACGATGTAGCCGAGATTGGAGTACCCGGCCTGCGTCACCGGCCTGTCCTGCAATGCCAATCCTGCGAGATGACGCCGCTGCTCGGTCAGGGGGGCGCGGGTGGCGCGAAGGCGGGCGAAGACGCTCCAGTGAGGATCGCGGCGGATGCCCGCCTCGTGCCGGAGCACTGCGCGCAACGACATGGCCGCGAAGGCCGGATGCATCGCGATATCGGGAAGCGCGTCGCCAAGCCCGGCCCCGAGATCGATCAGTCCCAGCGCCTGCAATCGCGCCAGCAGCGTGGCGGTCATGGCCTTCGTACACGATCCGACATGCCATGGATCGGTCAGGCGCACCGGATCGGCCCGCCCCGCGATACGAATACCGCGCACCGCCCGCAATACGGGCCGGTTCCTGCGCAGGACCATGGCTCCCACCGCCGGAGCTGCCCCTGCCAGGGTATCCAGCCACCGCATCGGATTACCCGTCCCTTCTTCCATATCGCACACCATCCACATCCCATGCCATCCGGCTTACGGGGCGGTTCGCGCAGAGCGTCAAGATGCCGTCGTTTCCGCCCGTGCGCGCATCGTCGATGGCGCCGTCGGGATCGTCACCGATGCACTCGACCAGTTGCGCCGGAACGACGGACCCGATCTGGACACCGACAGCCAGAGCCGCCTCGTTTCGAATCTGCTGGTCGTTCTGTGCAGCGACCGGGCCGTTCAGCCTGTCATGGACTTGACGACCCAGCGCAAGGCCGTCGAAGCATAGCCGACGCGACGACCGCGCTACGAAAGATACATGCACCCAGGGCAGTTGACGTCACCCGCCCCACATCCTATTCGAAGAAAGCGTCGGGCCTGTAGCTCAACTGGTTAGAGCAGTCCGCTCATAACGGATTGGTTGGGGGTTCAAGTCCCTCCGGGCCTACCATTTTCGTCGAATTGACCGCGAAAGCTGCATGGCTCTCCATGGCTTCACGCCGGTTCGGCGAAATCGGTTGCGATCGTCTTGCGATTGGGCACAGTTCCTTCACGGGCTCGCCCCGTAGGGGACAGAGGAGACGTTCGTGTCCAGATATGTGATTCCGGCACCGCCGGTTCCGGCCATTCCGGTTTCGGGGTCGGCAGAGAGCTTTCCGGTTCGCCGCATCTATTGCATCGGTCGCAACTATGCAGCCCACACGATAGAGATGGGCGGCGACCCCGACCGCGAACCGCCGTTCTTCTTCCAGAAGAATCCCGACAATCTCGATTTCAGCGGCGAATTTCCCTATCCCGTCAAATCGTCGGACGTGCACCACGAGACCGAGATGCTCGTCGCGTTGAAATCGGGGGGCACCGATATCCCCGTCGCGAGTGCGCTCGATCACGTCTATGGCTACGCCGTGTGCCTCGACATGACCCGGCGCGATCTGCAGGGCGAAGCGAAGGAACTGCGCCGACCCTGGGAGATCGGCAAGGCGTTCGAGCGTTCCGCGCCATGTGGCCCGCTCTTTCCGGCATCCGAGATCGGGCATCCGGAGCAGGGGCTGGTGCAGCTCAAGGTGAACGGCAAGGTGACGCAGACCGGCGATCTGGACCAGATGATCTGGAAGGTACCGGAAATGATTTCCTATCTTTCCAGCTATTTCGAACTGGCCGCCGGGGATGTCATCATGTCCGGCACGCCCTCCGGCGTCGGGCCGGTGCGGAAGGGTGATGTGATGGAAGTCGCGATCGAGGGTGTCGGGCATTTGGAAGTCACCGTCACCTGACGTGACCCGATGCTCGCCGAACGCCGGGACATGATGTCCGCATCGAGCAGGGGAATTGGCAAACCCTCCCCTCAAATCCCCTCGCGGCGCCAGCGCGCCGGGCCGAGGGTATGGATCGACCCGCCTTTGCCATCGACCGCGACGGTAACGGGCATGTCCTCCACCCTGAGACGGTAGATCGCCTCCATGCCGAGATCGTGGAAGGCGACCGGTTCGGCCTCCCGGATCGCCTTCGAGACCAGATAGGCCGCGCCTCCGACCGCTATCAGGTAAGCCGCCCCATGGCGGGCAATCGCCTCGATGGCGTCCGGACCACGCTCCGCCTTGCCGATCATCAGTTTCAGTCCGGTCTCGGCGAGGATGCGGTCGGTGAACCGGTCCATCCGCGTCGCGGTAGTGGGACCGGCAGGACCGATCACCTCGTCCCGCACCGCATCCACGGGACCGACGTAATAGATCGCGCGCCCGGACAGATCGACCGGCAGCACCTCGCCCCGGTCCAGCATCTCGACCATGCGCTTATGCGCGGCATCGCGGCCCGTGTAGAGTGTGCCGCTCAGCAGGATCGTCTCGCCGGGGACGAGGGAGGCGACGGTCGCGTCGTCGAGGGCATCGAGGTCGATCCGCCGACTGGCGACACTCGTCGTGTCGAGCAGGATATCCGGCCAGTCCGACAGGTCGGGCGGCGACAGCCTTGCGGGGCCGGTGCCATCGAGCGTGAAATGCAGATGCCGTGTCGCCGCGCAATTCGGGATCAGCCCGACGGGCAACGACGCGGCATGGGTCGGGAAGCTGCGTATCTTCACGTCCAGCACCGTGGTCAGCCCGCCCAGCCCCTGTGCTCCGATGCCAAGGGCGTTGACGCGCTCATGGATCTCCAGCCGCAACTCCTCGATCCGGTCGCTCGGACCACGCCTCCGCAGGTCGGCCATGTCGATGGGATCGTTCAGGGCCTGCTTGGCGAGCAGCATCGCCCTGTCGGCCCCGCCGCCCACGCCGATGCCGAGGATGCCGGGCGGGCACCACCCCGCGCCGAGAGTCCCGACGGTATCCACGACCCAATCGGCCACGGAGGCGGAGGGGTTCAGCACCGCGAATTTGGCCTTGTTCTCCGACCCGCCCCCCTTGGCCGAGACATGCACCGAGACCGCATCGCCATCGGTCATCTCGACATGCAGCATCGCGGGGGTATTGTCGCCACTGTTCCGGCGCGCGCCCAGCGGCTCGACGACGATGGAGGCGCGCAAGGGGTTCTCGTCTGCCAGATACGCCCGGCGCACGGCCTCGTCCACGACGTCCTGTAACGGTCGGGAAAGATCGAGCCGGGCACCATGGCCGATCGCGATGAAGACGTTCGCCGTTCCCGTATCCTGACAGAGGGGGCGACGCCCGAGCGCAGCCATGCGGGAATTGACGAGGATCTGTGCCATGGCATCCTTCGCGCCGGGGCTTTCCTCGCGCTCCCACGCGGTCGCCATCGCGCGGATGAAGTCCGGTGGATGGTAGTACGAGATGTATTGCAGCGCGTCCGCGATGCTGTCGATGAGATCGCTCTCGCGGATCACGGTCATGGTGGCTGCTCCCCGATCGCGCGACCTCTATCGGTCATGGGACCATCCCTCCGAGCACGACGGGGAGATGAGCACCCCCTGCTTCGCGCTTTCGGGGGTCTCGTGAGCACATTATAGGACGAACTGCCCCACGCAAGCGTTCCCGAAGATACGCGGCTGCATAATCCGATGCGCCCGGCCACGCAGCGGATTGCTTCGAGTTCCGGCAGGACTACGCGGCCAGCGGAACCTTGACGACGATTTCCGACCCGTCTTCGGTATTCGACGCCGTGATGTCGCCACCCATGCCGTTGATGATGCCGTAGCTGATCGACAGTCCCAGCCCCGTTCCCTTGCCGGGGGCCTTGGTCGTGAAGAACGGCTCGAAGAGGCGCGTCCGCACGTTTTCGGGTATTCCTCCGCCCGTGTCCGATACGACGACCGTCGCGTGGAGACCATTCGTGGACAGCGAGACCGAGATACGCTTGCCGATCTCTTCGCCGTCCTGCTCTGCGCGTTGGGTGATCGCATCGCGCGCATTGGCGAGAAGATTGACCAGTACCTGCTCGAACATGACCTTCGATCCGATGGCCGTGGCCTTTTCTCGCTCGATGGATTCGTCGAGCAGGATATTCGATCCCGAAAGCTGCGACCGCATCATCGTGGTCGCCTCGTTGACAGCCTCCGACAGGTCGAACGGTTCGGTTCGCTGATCGTCCTTGCGGGCAAAGATGCGCATGTGGTCGATGATCTTCGCCGCGCGCTCGGTCTGCCCTTCGATCCGTTCCAGCTTCTTTGCGGCGTATTCCGCATCCAGCCCGTCCTTTTCGATCCGACGCAGCATATTTCCCGTCGCCATGCGGATCACACCCAGGGGCTGGTTCAGTTCATGGACCAGTCCGGCGGCCATCTCGCCCAGCGTCGCCAGCTTGGACGCATGGACGGCCTGTGCCTGCGAGTTGCGCAGTTCGGTGATATCGGTGCCAATGACGATCATGCCCACGTTCTCGACGGCGGTTTCGCGGATAAGAAGATGCTGACCGTTCTCGTGCACCAGTTCGGCACCGCGATCCTCCGCCCTGGCATCGCGGCGGAATTCCTCCAGCCAGGCCTCCCGCTCCTCGCCTGCACCATACGGCGAGCGCGCCGAGAGGAAATGTTCGAACGAGTAGCTGAACGGAAGCGCCTCGAGAGTCGCACGGTTGCCGTCCTTGAAGACGGCATTGGCGAAGATGACCTGCTCGTTCGCATCGAAGATCGCGACCTGCTCGCCAAGACGGTCGAAGGCTTCGATCAGGCGCGATTGCTCGCGTCGCGAGGCGACGATTTCCTCCATCGTATTGCGGAAGACCGCTGTCGCGCGCGCCATTTCACCGATCTCGTCATCCCGGCTCTGGGACGGTATGGCCACGAGGGTCTTTCCCTCGACCAGTTCGCGCAAAATCGTGACGATTTCGAGTACGCGATCCCGTTTTTCGAGCAGGTCGATCTGCTGCGTTTCCAGAGAGGCCCGGTCCTTCGCAAGTGCGTCGGCCATGTTGTTGAAGCACAGCGCCGTATCGGCCAGCTCGTCGCGTCCCTGAACCGGAACACGGTGAGAGAGATTGCCGTCCTCGATCATGCGCGCGCCGTCACGCAAGGACGACAACTGCCGGGTGAGGATCGACCCGAGCAGGAAGCCGAAGACCGCCACCAGCGTCATTCCGACGACCGCGATGATCAGGTTCCACATGAGAGCCAGCCTCATGCCGTATTCGACGCGCAGCGTGGAAAGCCCCAGTTCGATCCGTCCGAAGCTCTGATCGCCGATCATGATCGGGGCCATGAGGTCGATGCGGTGGTCGCTCAAGGCCGTGTCGAAATCGGGGTCCTCGATAAACGGCTGTGCAAGCACATCGGGATCGCCGCCCTGCGACAGAACCTTCCCGGCGCTGCTCAGAACCCGCAGGTAGACCAGCTCGTCATTGGCGAGCGTATTGTCGATCATCGAGTCGATGGTGGCGAGGTCCGTCGAGATCACGGGATTCGTCACCATCGACATGACGAGCCGCGAGGTCACGCGACCCCGATCGTAGAGTTCGGAGCTTGCCGTCCTCCCGAAATTGAGCTGGTTCATGAGGATGATGACCAGCATGACCACCAGTTCGATCAGGGCGATCCCGAGAACCGTCTTCAGTCGAAAGGACATGCGATCGTCTCTATCTTGTCCAGCCCGGCCTGCTCGGGCGACAGGTCGAGGGCGCGGACGTCATCCCAATTTCCATCGCTTGCGGCGACGAAACCGGTCATGCCCAGCGCCTCCAGCAATTCGGGCGCATCCTCCGAAAGGTCGAGCAAAGCCTTGCTCAGGATAGCTCGGGTGTCGTCCGACACGTCGGGCGACGTGGCGACGGCATGGGGCGTGTAGGGCTCGCTCATGTAGATCACTCTCAACTCGTCGCGCACGAGCGGATCGGTCGATCGGAAAGTACGTGCCACGCCGCCGCCCGCATCGGCCAGCCCTGCCGCCACGGCGCGATAGACTGAATCATGCGAGCGGACATATTCCGCATCGAACGCGATCCCCTTGCGAAGCAGTTCCGCGCGCAGGACGACGCTCGCGCCGAACGCTCCGGGCGAGGGGAAGGCGATCATGCTGCCATCGAGATCGCCGATGCGGTGAACCGGCGATCCGGCAGCAACCACCATGAGGCCGCGAAGTTTCTTGTCGGCTTGATGCGCGAGCGCCCTGTAGTTCGAGCGTTCGGAAAACGCGACGTAATGGTAGGGGTTCATATAGGCGATATCGAAGACACCATCCCGAAGGCACGCCTCGAACGTCGGTATGTCCTTCGTCGTCCTGAAGACCACATCGATCCCGATACGCTCGCCGAGATGCCTGGCCACCGGACCCCATATCGTCGCGAGCCGGCTGGCGGATTGTTGCGGGACGATGCCGAGACGAAGAACGCGCATATCTCTCGCGGTATCGCCGGATCGTGGCTGCTCGGCCAGACCGGTCCCGACCATACCCAGAGAATAGATGCCTGCGAAACCGGCCAGTATCACACCGACGGCAGCAGCATATGCCGCAAGGGCACCGCGCTTGCGGTCAGATGACATCGACTCCACCTCTGTTCTGCATGAGTTCTCTCTTGCGCTCTCTCGACACGGATTCGGCATAGCGGATCGGGATCTGTTTGCCGATCAGAGTTTCCACGAGGATCCTGGGGATCAACGGTTTGGCATGGCAGATCACGGTTTCGCGCTCACGCAGGTTATGCAGGCAGTAGGGATCGCCACTCATCACGATGTACTCGAAATTCCGCTGTGGATGACGGTACGCGACGCAATCGATCAGTTGCTCGCCGTTCATTCGATGACCTTTGTCCGCCGCGAGATAATAATCCGTTATGATCAGTTCGATCGTCGGATTATCGTCGATCTTGGTCATCGCGTCGGCCAGACTTTCCGCCAACAGGACGGCTTCCTGGGGCAATATGAGCGCCTCGCGAACCTCTTCCGCCATTTCCCGGTCGTCATCGACGACGATGGCGAATGGAACGTCGTTACGGGTGCGCGATACCGAAGCCGAGCCGATCATCTTGTCTTCCTCTCTCATCACAGGCGTCGTCGCGACGCCGTCTCGAGGTAATGATCATCGCGGACATTCTTCCTGTCGGGATCGTGACGGGGTGCAATTGCATCCAGTTCCGGTAAAATAGTGTGCAAATGAAACGCGACACGCTCAGTGAATGCGTTATTGTTACCGTGCAAGGACGGAATCGACGACTGCAACCAACCGGACGACATTGATGGGCTTGGACAAACATGAAACGATGCCCAGTTCGAGGGCCAGGTCATGCTCCTCCTGAGCGCCATGCCCTGAAAGCAGGATCACACGGGCATCGAAATCCGGGCGCTCCTTCAGGATCTCGAACAGTTCGATCCCGCTTATCCCCGGCATCTTGAGATCGGAGATGACGACATCGGCCCGGTCCAGGTCGGGCAATGCCAGGGCTTCCTCGCCCGATATCGCCGTCATGACGTCGAGACCTTCGAATTCGAATGTCTCGCACAGTTCTTCGAGGACGAGTTCCTCATCATCGATCAGAAGGATACGTTTTCGAGCCATGCCGATACTTCGCACATATATAATTTCGTTCCTTATACATCCGAAAATCCGTCGCTTTATGCAGCGATTGTGCAAAAATGTGCAAGATAACGGGATCGGAGTTGCGCGATGAAGACCGTGCTGATGCTCGAAGACGACGATGACCTGCGCAGCGAGATGGTCGAGGCCCTGTCGGATGCCCATTTCCGGGTCGGCGAAGCGGGCACCGTCAAGGCATTCTGGGAAACCTACCGCGAGATCGAACCCGACGTCGTGGTGCTCGACATGTCCCTGCCCGACGGGCGCGGCATGGAGGTCGCGCGCGATCTGCGCCGCGAGTCGGATGTCGCGATCCTTTTCCTCTCGGGCCTGAACGACGAAATCGACCGGATCGTCGGCCTCGAACTCGGCGCGGACGACTTCGTGCGCAAGCCCTGTAGCCCGAGGGAATTGACGGCGCGCATCAACAGCATCCTGCGCCGATCCCGGCACTCGACTTCCTCCGAATCCGCGCAGCAGAGCGAACGCCCGGAAACGTCTGCCACCATGACGGAAGCCGCTTCGGGTGAGATCGTGATGTTCGAGGGGTTCAGCATGAACCTGCCTGCCATGGAACTATACGATGCAGTGGGCGATCAGATCGCCTTGACCACTGCCGAATTCGATCTTCTCAAGGTGCTCGTCGAGCGACCCCGCAGGGTTCTGACCCGCGACATCCTGCTCGACCTGCTGCGCGGGGAGAACTGGGCCGGTTACGACAGGACCATCGACGGCCTCGTCTCGCGATTGCGCAAGAAGCTCTCGACCGATGACGAACCCTGTGCCTTCCTCAAGACCGTTCGCGGGGTCGGCTACATGTTCACGGCGAAGATCGAGGCGACCTGACCCGGTGCCGCATCGCACGATCCATGCAAGACCTGACGCTCCACCGGACGATTTTGCACATCCCTGCCAAAGGCCATTAACGTGGCCGAAACCGTAACCTCTTTACCCATGGGAGCAATTCACCCTGAAGGTACCCGAGCATGGCGGCGAAGCGCATCATCACCTGGTTCTTGCTAACCGGCTTGCTCGCCGCGTGCGGAATGCAGCGCGAAACCATGTATTCGCCTCATCCGATCGACACGACCCCCGTTACGCCCATCGCACCGGATGATTTCGATGCCAGGTATATCGGGCTTCGCTTCGATCCCGCGCATCAATGCGAGGGCCTGCCATGGGAACCGAGGACGGTATCGGACCCCCTCACGCCCCACTCCGCGATCCGGGCACGGGCAGATCAGCCCACGGCCTATCAGTTGAATGCCCGCACCCGGCACGACGCGCTTTCTCCCGGCGACCTGATCGAACTGCATGTGCAGGACGCGCCGATGTTCTCCGGCACGTTCGTCGTCGGGGCGGGCGGGTCCGTTACCGTACCGCACCTGCCACCGATCATGGCCTCGGGGCGTAGTCCAGCCGAAGTGTCGCGCGCGGTCGAGCGCGAGCTGATCGATAACGGCTTCATCAAGGCCCATGCGGCCCGCGCGAGCATCGTGCTGCGCCAATACGGCGAGGCATCGGTCAGCGTCGGGGGCGCGGTCTTCACACCCGGCCTCGTCAGCACCGCCGAACGCAGCCTCGGGAATCAGGACGAAACCTTCGACGACGCCATCGGAGCCGATAACTGGCGGCGCAAGCTGTCCGGCGTACTCAAGGCCGCAGGGGGCATCAGGCCCGATGCCGATGTCGCGCGGGTGCTCGTGCGACGGGGCGGGCGGACCACCGAATACGATATGTCCGGCGTGTTCACGGGCGCGTTCGTGCAAGACCCGGTCATCGTCGATGGCGATTACGTGTTCGTGCCGTCGCAGCAGTGCCTCGCCCCCCAGCTCATGCGCCTGAGCCGGATCACGCCGCCCGGTATGCGCATCTTCATCTCGAACCCGACTGCGCCGATCTTCGGCAACAACCCGGCGGCCATCGGATCGTTCTCCTCGCGCCTGCCCTACGGCTCGCGGCTGGTTCAGGCGCTGGCCTCGGGCAATTGTCTGGGCGGTACCGACATGGTAAATGCGGATCGCTATGCCCTTCTGGTCGGGTCGAACCCGCTCAGCGGCCAGCCCGAAGCGATGCGCGTTCGGGTGGAAGACGTGGTGCGTCAGCCGCACAGGGCCGACTTCAACCCCTATCTGCAACCCGGTGATGCCATCGCCTGCTACGACAGTACGCTGGTGAACCTGCGCGATCTGGGTACCGTCGCATCGAGCGTCCTGTCTCCCCTCGGCGTCCTCAGAAGTCTGCTCGGCGGCTGAGGTGAATGGCGAAGGATCAATTCATCTTCCGGGGGGAAGACGGCGCGGTTTCCGATCCATCGGACCTGGCTCGCAAGAGTGCAGAGGAGAATCTCGCGCGTTTTCTGTCCGATCCTGAAAACAGCGCGCATCGCCCCGCTCCGCAATACGCCAAACCCGCGCCCGAGCATGAGGTGACACCGGCGAGCGCGCCACCATCTCCTCCCCCTGTTTCCGACGTCATTCCGGAACCAGTCGTTGCTCCGCAGCCGGACCCGCCCCGACCGATCACGCCGGTCGAGGATCGGGCACGCCGCCCGGTCCATAAGCGGGCATGGCTCGGGCCGGTGCTGCGCACGCTGCTCTTCGCGTTGCTCTGCGCGCTGGTCTGGCTACCGACGCTCCTGTACATCACGCGGGCACAGCCGGTCTTTCAGACATCATGGCGGATCATCCTGCCCGGTGAAGGCGTGAAATCCAGCATCGACGTCGATACCATCGGGGAAGCGAAGACGTCGGAGAAGTCCATCTTCGCCTCGCGCAACTTCGACCCCCGATCCACCTATCGCGAAATCGCCGGCAGCGGCATCGTGAAGAGCCGCGCACGGGATGTGGCGGCGGTGGGAGAAGAGGATTTCGACACGCCGAAGATCAAGGTGATCCCCCAGACGGCCATTCTCGAATTCACGCTGCGGCGAAACGATCCCCAGACGGCGCAGGACCATGCGCTGATCTTCATGCAGAGCTTCGATGCACGGGTGGACGAACTGCGTCAGACCGAATTGCGGACGCGCAAGGGCGCTGCACTGACCAATGTCCGCTCGCTGCGAGCACAGTTCGAGGAAAAACAGCGGATCAAGCTGGGGCTTCAGCGAGAAGCCGGACTGATCAGTGCCGCAGAATACAAGAGCCTCGTCGAAAGCGCCGGCAAGCGCCGGAACCTACTGACGGATGCCGAGGTCGATCTGCGCAACGTCGTGGAGAAATTCCGCACCCTCGCCGGAACGCTCGGTATCGCGCCGCATGTCGCGTCCCAGGCCCTGTTGCTCAAGTCGGATCGTCTGTTCCAGTCACTCGCCATCGCCTATGTCGAGGCAACGACCGAACTGGCACGGATCGACGGCAATTTCGGCAGGAACTTCCCCGACAGGGTGATGACGGCGGCCCGGCAGGATGAATACAAGACGCAGCTCGTCGAGCGCATCCGCGACTTGACGGGAGCGGAGCCGGAAAACCTCTCCCTGATGATCGACCTGACCCAGAGCGCGGAGCGCAGCGAGCTGTTCGCCGCCCTCGTCAAGCTGAAGGCCGATGTCGCGGGACAGCTTGCGACGGTGCGCGAGCTGCGCGCGGTCGTGGAAGCCACCAACGCGCAGACGCTCGATCTCGCGGACGACGCCGACCGCCTCGGCTCCGCAACCCAGGAAGCGGACATCGCGAACGCCATCTTCGCGTCCTCGCTGGCCAATGCGGACCTGTCGCAGACCAATCCCTATGCTTCCTACCCGCTCTATCAGGTTCTCGACGAGCCGAGCCTGCCCAGACGTCCCGTCTCGCCGAAGAAGCTGGAGGCGATTGCCGGGGCGACGGGTGCCACCTTGCTCATCATCACGGGATTCATGGCGCTATGGTATCGCAGACGTGTTCTGAGAAGACGCCGGAAGAACGCCTGATCTTCTGGTCCATCGGGCTGACCTACGTGTTCTATGCCCTCGGTGCATTGTACGTGGTCGCGCCCGTGATCGGGTGGTGCCTGCTGCTGCTCGTCCTGTGGCGGTTCGCCAGTGCGGACGAGCGGTTTCGGATACCGGGGATCGGTGTCTGGATCTGGTGGCTCGCGACCGTCGCGATCCTCGTCGCGCTGGTCGTCGGGCACTTCGACTACGGCCTGAGCCGCTCGCAACTGATCAAGTCGATCATCGGCTGGGCCAAGGGCTGGGCGATGTTCCCCGTCTTCATCACCGTCGGGGCGTGCCTGAGCATCCGGTTGCAGGTGCTGGCACGCGCCGCGAACATCGTTTCGCTCCAGACGCTGATCCTCGCCCCGTTCCTCGTCGCGGCGGCCTATATCGGCATACCGCCGGAAATCTGGGTTTCTCCGCTGAGCGCGGTGGGCGGGCCGGGACCGGAATTCTTCTCCTTCCGCCTCTATGGCGTCTCCCCCGACGGTGCCTTTCGCTGGGCGTTCTTCGCACCCTGGGCACCGGGAGCGGGAATGGCCGCCGTCACGCTGCTGGCGCTTGGCGTCATGGACCAGGACAGGCGATGGATAGCGGCCGGGACATTGGGCGTTCTGGCAATGGCCGTTCTCGTCAAATCCCGTCTCGCGCTGCTGGGATTGCCCATCGCGCTCGGTGCCGGGTTCGTCCTGTGCAACATGCGGGTATCGGCCCTGCATTTCTTCGGCGCGCTCTGCGTTCTTTCCATCGGCCTGCTCTGGGGACCGATCGTCGAGACGCTGCTCGATGCAAAGGAAGCCTTCGAGAATTACCGCAGCAACTCGACCGAAGTCCGCTCGACGCTTCAGGCGATTGCCGGGTATCGGTATATAGAGGCTCCGATCTGGGGCCATGGCATTCAGGACAGCGGCACCCATATCGTCGCCTTCATGCCCATCGGCAGCCATCACACATGGTACGGCCTGCTCTTCGTGAAAGGACTGGTGGGCGTGGTCGCATTCGCGATTCCGATGATCCTTTCCGTCGTCGTGCTGATCGTGAGGGGGCAATCGAGCCACGCAGCAATGGCCGGATTGATGGTTCTGATCGGCATGTGGATCTACAGCTTCGGCGAAAATCTCGAGGTTCTGGCCTATCTCTTCTGGATCGGTCTGGTCGCCATCGGGATGGGGATGCGCCGCACGGAAGAAGACCCCGTCCTTGCGAACGGGGCCTTCATGCAGGGCGAACGGATGGAACCGGCCTAGGCGGCGATTTCGAACTCGTCCGTCACCGCATCATAGGTGCCATCCGAGAATTCGATGCGCTCGAAATCACGGACATGGTCGATGTCACCGGTCGCAAGGTTCTCCACGCTGTAGAGGTGATCGTACTGGTAGAGCGCATCGGCGGAGCGCCCCGCATCCTCTATCCGCGTGATGGCATAGCCGTCGGAAGCTTCACCGAAGACGAGGGTGTCGTCGCCGAGGGAACCCCAGAGCCGATCATCCCCTGCGCTGGCGAAGACGACATCGTCCCCTGCACCCAGAGCGACGCGGTCGTTATTCGCAGAACCGATGACGGTATCGGCATGGGAGGAGCCGAGCACTTCCTCGAAACCACCGAAGGTATCGCCCTCGGCGTGACCGCCGGTGCCCGTTCCGGCACCGAGATCGAGCGTGACCCCGGCATCGGAACTGACGTAGCTGAGCGTATCGGTGCCCTGCCCGCCCTGCATGGCATCGGCTCCTGCGCCACCGCGTACGCGGTCGTCGCCCACCCCGGCATCGATGATATCCGTACCGTCATTGCCGTCGATGTGGTTCAGGCCGTCATCGCCGGTGAGAACGTCATCGTATATCGAGCCCTTGAGGTTCTCCACGTCGACATAGGTATCGCCCGTCGCCTCGCCCACCGTGCCACCGAACCCGAGATCGGCGACGACGCGCGCATCCGCGCGGGAATAGTCGGCCCAGTCGCGGCCTTCGCCGCCATCGAGGGCATCCGCGCCGGTGCCACCATCGAGGATATCGTCGCCGCCGCCACCGATCAGGCTGTCATCGCCCGCACCGCCCAACAGTTCATCGTCGCCATCGCCGAGGAAGGCGTCGGGAAGTTCGGCATCACCGTAGGAGAAGCCGTCATTCGATCCGGCGCTCTGGCCCTCGAACAGCAGACTTCCGCGTGGCGAGCCATTCTCGACACCCGTGATGCTGTAGATGTTGCCCGTCTGGTTGTGGCTGGCATAGATCGCGCCGTCCGAGGCCGTCCAGATCGCACCGAATGCTCCCTGACCGGAAGGCAGGCCCTCGATGGAAGCCGTCGTCGCAGTTTCCCCGACCAGATCGTAGGTCACGAGGATGCCGAACGGCGACACGCCGAAAGCCTTGTCCCCGACGATGACGAAGTCGTGGACGGTCGGCAGATCGTCGCCCGTGAAATCGATCTGCGTCGTCTGTCCGGTCTCGACGTCGATCAGGGTCATCGTGTCCTTGTCCGCGCGAACGTAGTAGGTGCCGTCGTCGTGAAACGCTCCGGCAAACGATTTGCCGTAACCGCCGCCGAGATCCTCGACTTCGCCATTCGATCCGATCCGCAGCAGATGGCCCTGCATCGCGCCGCGTGCGCCGATGCCATAGGCATAGCCATCCGTCGGGTTCAGGCCGACGGCATTGATGTTCTCGTGATCGGGGCCGATATCCGTATAGCTCGCCGTTGCGGGGTCCAGCTTCTTCAATTGCCCGAAGATGACCTGATAGAGACCGGAATCGAACTCGAAACGCGGCAGGTCGGTGTCGGGCGTCGAGGTGAACGTCCACTGTGCAGGCGCGGCCTGGTTCCCGTCGGAATCGCCATAGATGACATCGTCACCCGGCCCGCCGTTGATCTTGTCGTCCCCCGCGCCACCGGTGATGCGTTCATTGGTGTAGGCATCGTGCAGCCCGTCCGTATGGGCCGCCGAGATATCGTCATCGGCGGCGGACCCGACGATATCGCGGGTGACGGTCTGCGCGACGGTCAGCGCACCCGTGAAGATATCCCCATGCGTGACGGTCTGGTCGGCGAACTGGTAGCTTTCGATCGAGCGGACGACATGCACACCCTCGTTGCCGGTGGCACGGGTATCCACGAGCGTGATCGCCCCGGTCTGGTTCTCGGTCACGACATAATCGTCGAAATTGCCGCTGAAGATTGCCGTGTCCTCGCCTTCGAAGCCGCCCCAGACGCGATCGTCGCCGAGATTGGGCTGAAGCACGTCGTCGAGTTCTCCTCCGACGAGGTTATCGTCGCCTACCGTTCCATTGAGGTCGAACCCGGCGACATTCGGCGATGCCGCCACGAACTCGCTCAGTGTCATCACGCCATCGGCGAAGCGGAAGACCTCTACCCCGCGCACCTTGTCGATACCATCGGGAGCGCCATCGCGTTTGTCGTAGACGTAATAGGCACCATTGTCGGACCGGGCGATGCCGTAATCATCCCTGTTGCCACCGTAGACGATGGCGTCCTCGCCCTCGTCGCCACCCCAGATCGTATCGTTGCCTGCACCACCCTGGAAGACATCGCTGCCTGCGCTGCCCGCCATCTGGTCGTCACCAGACGTTCCGGCTATCTCGGTGGAGGATTCCTCGCCGATCGCGATCAAGTCCTCCAACGTGACGGTCATATCCGCGAACTGGAAAAGCTCGATGCTGCGCACCTTATCCGTGCCATCGGGCGACCCGGCGCGCAGATCGGTAATCCGATACGAGCCGTCATGGTTGGCCACGATGCTGTAATCGTAGACCGATCCGCTGAAGACGGCAGTGTCTTCCCCCGAGAATCCGCCCCAGATGCTGTCATCCTCGCCGGTACTGACGAGTACGTCGTCGAGATTGGTTCCCAAAACTTTCGCCATGTGTCGTGTCCCCTCAGTGAGTCGTTAGTGGAAGAGTGTCGAGTGCCTGTCCGCGTGGTTCCCTTGTCCGGAAGACGAAGAACGCGAAGAGCGGCTCGGTCGCGAGGCGCGTTGCGAGGCACCCTGCCGCCGCTCCGACGATGCCGTAGGTCATCGCCCCGAAGCCGGTGGCAAGCAGGAGCAGGGTCGTCTGGGCGATGCTCGCGACGAACTCGATCTTCGGTGTTCCTTCTGCGCGCAAGGTCTGCGCGGGCACGTCCCAGAAGGGGCGTGTGATCGCCGAAAGACAGAGCAACGCGAGCGTCAGGACCGCTGGTTCCCAGCGATCGCCGAACAGCATCGGTACATAGACGGGCGCAAGAACCGCCTGCGTGCCGAACAGGACGAGAGCCGTCATCGCCGTCATCGCCAGAATCTGCTTCGGTTGTCTGTAATCGCCGTTCGCCCTCCGGGACTGGCAAAGATACGGAAACAGGGCATCCGAGAAACCCTTGAGCAGAGACTGGCTCAGCCCCAATCCGGCATTGAAGGCGAAGGTATAGAAACCCAGGGCTTCCATGCCGAGCAGCTTGCCGATGATGATCTTGTCGAGACTGCCCTGTGCAGCCTTCAGCATCTCCGACCCGAGGATCGACTGCCCATAGCGCAGGACATCGCGCGTACTGGCGCGTTCACCGCCGAATTCGGGCAATACCGGAACGGCACGATAGGCCAGCCCGATCCAGAGCAGGGCCGAGAGGATACGCGGCAGCACCACGCTCCACAATCCGAAGCCAGCGAGCGCGAGAGCGGCAGTCGCCAGATTGGCCAGCGACAGGGTGGCCCCCACGATCCCGGCGATCTTCTTCATGTTCCCCGCCCGGTGCAGGAAGGCGATGCGACCGAAGGCAACCGGATAGAGGAAGAAGAGGACCGACAGGACGATCAGCGGCTCGGCAAGACCGGGCGCGTCCATCCAGGCTTCGAGCGGATAGGCAATCGCAATCTGCGCGAGGGCGAGACAGATGTGCCAGACCCAGTTGATCGTGATCGCCGTCTGCATCGTCGCACCGAGATCGTTCTCGTCGGCGCGCACGACCGCCTGCAACACACCACAGCGGGTCGGTGTGCGCATCAGCTCGCAGACGGTCATCGCGAGGGCAGCGACACCGAAGAGCACGGGTTCGAGCGCGTAGGCCAGCGCCAGCGCCGTCACGATCCGTGTCACACGCGAAGCGCCTTCGGCCATGACCAGCCAGCCGACGCGCCGGGCGAGTGTCCCCAGAACCGGATCGCCAGCACTCATGCAGTGCCCCGGACCGCGACGGGTGCGGGCGTGGACGATGCACCACGGGAGGCGGTGGCGAGGGCATTGCGGAAGTCCGTCGTGACCTGCCTGCGCAGCGGACCGGCATTGAACGCGATGTCCTTGTACTGCAGCGCGAGCGCCGCGATCTCCTTCGGATCGAAGTCACCGGCATGGGCGCCGGGAACCCCGAACCGCGCGTTCAGGTCTTCGCCCTTGTTCGAGTACCACAAACCCACGGGCATCTTGCCCGATGCCATGCGGAAGACGGCGGTATGGTAGCGCGTTCCGATCACCTGAGCGGCGATATCGACGATGCCGAACGCGACACGCCACGGCGTCTCCTGCGTCGTGAAGGGATCGAGAATAGCCAGTCCCTCCACTTCGTTCTGGAGCTGACGCGCGATGACGCGATCGGAATCGTCGTCGTTGACGTCCGCCTGGATCAGGATGGCCACGTCACTGCCCTGCGCCTTCAGGTGGCCCATCGTCTCGACGATACGGGCGAGGAAGGTCGGCTGATCGACCGGATACATGCGGTTGAAGTTGCGGATCGAGAAGACGACGGTGTTCTCGGGCTTCAGACCGGCAGCGGCATAGACCGCGCGGGCGGCGGCTTCGTCGCCGTCGTTCTGGGTCAGTGCAAAAGCGGAATCGACCGAGAGCGTCACATCCACGCCCAGTTTGCGCAGCTTTTCGGCGCTGGCCACGTCGCGGACCGTGACGCTGGAAATCCGCTTCAGGTGCCATGCGAGCAAACGAAGCGACAGGCCCTTGCACGATGGTGGAACCGACTGGCCGAAGGACATCGTGCGCTTGGGTGCCCAGCGCATGTGCGAGAGCTTCTGGATGAACCGGCGGGTCAGCAGCTTCGGGCGACCATTGTTGAAGATGTCGCCGCCTACCGAGACCAGCGCGCCGAAACTCGTTTCCGCCTTGTCGTTCCATGCGGTGACTTTCGGCAGGCAGTTCTGACCCGAAAGGCGCTGAAAGGCCGCGAAGATCGCCGCATCGCCAACGTTATCGAGGGAATAGAAATGGAGGAGACCGGCCGAAGACTGGCTCTTTCCCGTTACGGCCCGTGCCGACCGTTCATTCCTTGCGCCACTCTGCGTCGCGTCGGTGGCTTCGATTGCGTGAGCCTGCATTGCCATCCGTTCGTCCCCCAAACCGTGTTTCGATAGGGAGGAGAATGACGGACACACGTGCTCCGGGTATCTGAGGAAATTTCAGATTTATGGCGAAATGTGCAGCCATCGACGATGCACGACGTAAATGTGTCAGAACGTGCAAACGGCCCCTCGTAGCCGACATGGCCCCGATGCCCGCTTACCCGGCCAGTTTCGCAGCGTCGTGATCGATCGCGCCGAGCTGTCTCCATACGGAATGTACGGGACCGGATCGGCGCGACGATGACGATCCGCGCAATCCTGAGGCGAAGACGGTCCTCAGAAGACCTCGCCGAGGGCGGCACGGGCGAGGATCGCGTCGATCTCTGCGCGATCCATGCCGTAATGCTCACGGGCGAAATCGGCGGTGATATAGCCGCCTGCAAGGTCGCGATGGACGTCTGCCGGGGCGCGCTCGGCGGGATCGCCGTATCCGGCACCGCCGGGGAAGGCCATCATCACCTTTCGTCCATGGGGAACGAACTGCTTGCCCTTGCCCTTCATGGCGGTGCCGTCATCCTGCGCGATGGTCGTGGGCGCCCCCGGTTTGCCGCCCTGCCGACCCCGCGCGGGGTGATCGACACGATCGAACATCGCCTGGATGTCGAACTCGTGGCCCTCGCGCGCGCCGACTTCCATGTATTGCCCGAGGCCCCCCCGGTATCGCCCGGCCCCGCCGGAGTCGGGGCGCAGTTCCTTGCGCCAGACGATCACCGGGCCAACCTGTTCCGTGGCCTCGACCGGCATCGTCATCACACCGGAAGGGAATGCGGTGGCGTTCATTCCGTCGAGCGTGGGCCGCGCGCCTGCGCCACCCGAATTGAAGGTCAGCACTTCCGAGCGCACCGTTCCCTCGGGAGCCGGTTCGTCGGTGCGCGGGCGCAGCGAGACCTGAAAGTTGCACAGGCACCCTGCCCCTTCGGCAGGCACCGTAGCGGGCAACAGCGTGTCGAGCGCCGCATAGACCGTATCGGGCACCATATGGCCGATGATATGGCGCAGGGCGACCGGGGCCGGGTGCAGGGCATTGACGATGGAATTCTCGGGGGCGGCGATCTCGAAGGGGGCGAGGCTCGCGGCATTGTTGGGTATCTCCGGCGCGATGGCACATTTCAGGGCATAGCACGTATAGGCCTTGGTATAGACCAGCGGCACGTTGATGCCCTTTCTGTCGACGCCGGAGGTTCCCTCCCAGTCGCACAGGACGCGATCCTTCTCGATGGAGACCCGAACCTTCAGATGGATGGGCCGGTCGTAGCCGTCGATGGTCATGGCCCCGTCCGCCACGCCGGGGGTCAGCGCCGCGATCCGCTGCAACGTCGCCTCGCGCGAATTGGTCAGGATGAAATCCGAGATGCCGCCCAGATCGGCGAGCGCGAATTCCTCCATCATGTCGATCAGGCGACGATGGCCGATCTCGTTGCAGGTCGCCAGCGCATACACGTCCCCCACGAGCTGATCCGGCTCGCGCACATTGCCGCGAATGATGCGGGTCAGGGTATGATCGACCTCGCCCCGGTCCGCGAACTTCATGATCGGGATATACAGGCCTTCCTCGTAGACGGAATTGGCGTCCGCCCCGAAGCCTCGCCCGCCGACATCGACGACATGGGCCGTGCAGGCGAAGAAGCCGACCAGAGCGCCGCGATGGAAGGACGGCGTGACGACCGTGATATCGTGCAGGTGGCCGGTGCCTTCCCACGGGTCGTTGGTGATGTAGATATCGCCTTCGAGGATATTCTCCCGCCCGATGCGCCGGATGAAATGCGGCACCGCATCGGCCATGGCGTTCACATGCCCCGGTGTGCCGGTCACGGCTTGGGCCAGCATCTCGCCGCCGTCGTTGTAGACCCCGGCGGACAGGTCTCCCGCTTCCCGGACGGACGTGGAAAAGGCCGTGCGCACGAGCGCCTGCGCCTGTTCCTCGACGATGGAGATCAGGCGGTTCCACATGACCTGATAGGCGACCCTGGAAACCTCAGACATCGATCTTCTCCTCTTTGACGCGCATATCGAGGCTTCCATCGGCCTGGGCGACGATGAAGCGGCTGGTTGGCAGGATCACGGTGGTTTCGTCTTCCGTGACGACCGCAGGGCCGGAAATCCGGGTGCCGGGTGCGAAGGCATCGCGCAGGGCGACGGCGGCATCGGTCATTCGGGAGATGCCCGGATCGAACAGCGCCCGTCGTCCGATACTGGCCGCGTCTGCCGCAGGGTCCACCGTCGCCACCGGATCGACTGCGGCCTTGCGCGTGAAGGCATTGACCGACCAGACGGTGATTTCCACGTCCATGCCGTCCACGACGCGACCGAACAGCCTGGCATAATCGGCCTCGAACAGGGCGAGGATCGTCTGCGCATCGGGTGCCCTGGCCTGTTCTGCGGTCAGGGTGACGGGAATTTCCCAACCCTGCCCCGAATAGCGCATGTAGACCTTGTACTCGGCGAGGATATCCGCGCCGGCATCGCAGGATCGAACGAACCCCCTCGCCTCGCTCTCCATATCGGCGAACAGGGCCATGATGGCTTCGGCGTCGAAATGGCCCAGCTTCATGAAGACCGAGCGGTTCGCCTCGAAACTGAAGGGTGCGCGCAGAAAGCCGATGGCCGACCCTACGCCTGCGCCCACGGGAATCAGGCAACGCTCGATGCCCAGCTTCTCGCACAGGCGCGCGGCATGGAGCGGGGCGGCCCCGCCGAAAGCGATCATCGTGTATTCGCCGAGGTCTTCGCCATTCTCGACGGCATGGACGCGGGCGGCATTGGCCATGTTCTCATCGACCACCTCGGCCACGCCCCATGCGGCCTCCATCGCGTCCATATCGAGCCGGTCGCCCAGATGGGCGGTCAGAGCCGTGGCGGACCTGTCGGCGGCCAGCGTGATCGACCCGCCTGCGAAGTCGTCGGGGTCCAGTTTGCCCAGCACGAGATCGGCATCGGTCACGGCGGGGCGCTCGCCGCCCCGATCGTAGCAGGCGGGGCCGGGTTCGGAGCCTGCACTTTCGGGGCCGACCCTGATCTGGTTCATCACGTCCACATGGGCGAGGCTGCCCCCTCCGGCCCCGATCTCGACCATGTCGATCACGGGGATCGAAATAGGCATCCCCGAGCCTTTCTTGAACCGGTAGGTCCGGGCGACCTCGAAGACGCGGGCGGTCCTGGGCGTGCGATCCTCGATGAGGCATATCTTGGCGGTCGTGCCGCCCATATCGAAGCTCAGCACCTTTTCCAGCCCGTGCCGCGCCGCGATATCCGCCGCGAAGACCGCCCCGCCCGCTGGCCCGGATTCCACGAGCCGGACGGGAAACTCCGCCGCACTCCCGAGGCTGATGATGCCCCCGCCGGAATGCATCATGAAGATCGGGCAATCGGCTCCTTCGGCCTCGAGACGGTCCTTCAGGCGGTCGAGATAACTCTTCATCAGCGGCTTGATATAGGCGTTCGCGATGGTGGTGTTGAACCGCTCGTATTCGCGCATCTGCGGCGAGACTTCCGAGGACAGCGAGATCATCACGCCGGGCAATCGCTCTTCCAGCACGTCGCGGATCATCCGCTCATGGGCATCGTTGACGTAGGAATGGAGCAGGCCGACGGCGGTGCTTTCGTATCCCGCAGCACGCAGTTCGTCAGCCA
>ENA-ORXM01001799-ORXM01001799.1-marine-metagenome-genome-assembly--contig:-NODE-1799-length-27913-cov-7.625844_pt1 | contig 27913 bp, 29 predicted proteins | sample MGYA00237867_ERZ511480 | MGnify/ENA primary metagenome ERZ511480 (study PRJEB26309, sample SAMN06266103) | marine metagenome | isolation source: Algal blade | place: United Kingdom:Sidmouth, United... | reverse complement strand
TTCCGGCTGTTGACGAAGTCAGCTTAAACGGCGGAGGCGGTGGTGGTTCAATGGGGCTAGCTATGCTCAGCCTTGCATTGATCCCATTGAGACGCCGAAAGTTCAAGCAATAGTCTTCACTTACCCACTGATCTATACGGTCAGTGGGCAACACCTCTGTCGCACGTATACAGCGATAACATAGAAATACGGACTTTAAGGCTAACTTTCCGAAAGCTATGAATACCAAATATTTGATCACTCAAACAATGGAAATAGCATTCTCAACGCAACTGAAACAAAGACACTTGGTCCATTAAGCCATTAGCATTGGCCTTCATTGAGCCACTGGCAAGGGCCACTTGCTTCACCAGCGCGGCATTACTTTGATTTAGTCCCTGCATATTGTCTACAGAGAGATTCACTTCTTGAATGCCACTTTGTTGTTTTTTGCCTTCTTGCGCCATCTGCGTAACCAATGCTGAAAGAGCCTCAAAGGAATCACAGATAGCTTTTAGCGTCGTACCTGCATTATCGACAAGCTCACTACCTTTTTGTACCTTTCCGAGACTTGTCTCAATGAGATCTCGGGATTGCTTTGAGGCCTCGGAACTTCGCTTGGCCAAACTGCGCACTTCTTCCGCGACGACAGCAAACCCACGACCTTGCTCACCTGCGTGCGCCGCTTCTATTGAGGCGTTTAAAGCAAGTAGGTTAGTTTGAAATGCGATCTCTTCGATTGTTTCAATAAAACTGACAAGGCTATTACTGGATGACGATATTTCAGACATAGCGCCAACAGCATTCTCAACGACATTAACACCTTCCATGGCTTTGTTTGATGCTCCACTGGCAAGACCTTCAGCCTTTATCGCATAGTCGGCATTGAGGCTGACCGCGTCCGAAATCTGACGAACGCCTTCAACCATAGCGGCCAACGCCAAACTCTGCTCATCTGTTTTCAAGGCCAAACTAGAATTACCAGCAGCTACTTCTTGTGACGAGTTTGCCAGAGCATCTGAGCCATGCCTGACGCTATCTATCGCTGCTTTTAATGTACTAAAAAAAGGCCCGAAGCTGTTACCAAAATAATTATTGGAGTCTTTTTCAGTAAAATCTAGAGGTATCTTTCCATCACGAATTATGAGGTATTGTGCGACGGTTTTTGTTTCAGCCCCTTCAATTGCTTCACGGCGCAAAACAAAAGCCATATACACCAGAACGGCAGTTTCGATAACCACGAATGCGGCGTGAATCAAAACTAAATCTATGCCTGATTTTGTGGGAAACACAAAAACGTTGTAGTTTTCGGATTGAAGATAATTAAAAGAAAGATGATGAACAGCAATCAAACCCGCAGCAGCAACAATCGGAAGCCAGTCACGAAAAAACAACAAAAACGCTAGAAAGACAAAAATGCCAAAATGCAGCTCGATCATTCCATGACCTTGGTGGATGATCAGCGCAGCCAACACCATAAATGACAGCCCTATCGACACATGCGTCATGCGTTTTTCTGGCATTGTTTTAAACAACAAGGTGGGTACCGCAGCTGCTGGTAGCCCTATTAATAAAAATTCTAACCAGGTGTTATACCAAGGTGCCAAGCACGCACACACAAGCAAAATAACCCAGACAAGAAGCACTTGGGTTCGGGCAGCAACAATGCTTTGCTCATTGATAAAATCGATAGGTTTTTTCATAACACCTGAACACTCTAATATTTTTACAAGACTACCAGTCGCAAAAGCAAGCTGAAGTTAGCGCTTGAGGGCTGCGCAAGTGAGGATCGACTTGTTTAAGCTCGATGAGAGCTTTTTCCACAAAACCATCTCCGCTCGTACTACAAAACGCATCGGAACTATATGGCCCGATATACCGAATATTTTTATCTGTATCCAAAATCGCAGCTGACGGACTACCGGCGAGACGCCCGGTAAGCTCAGGCACACTCTCAGCAGCTATAACCCAATCACTTTCGCTAAACACATCTTTGGCCTTTGCTAACTCGCCTCCGCCCCAAAAACCTTGTGACGCTTTCACCACCACTACTGAGGACACTCCTTGCAATAACGATTGCTGAATCAAGTCTTGTATATGCGACTGACTAAAACGGCTACACGGACAATTCGGGTCCCAAAAATGCACAGCTAAACCCGTTGAACCCGCCTTTACAGATTGATCAAAAAGACCCAGCAGTGCATCGGACTCAAACCACCGTACGGTATTGCGCGGGAGATCTTGCTGAAACGCTCGAACGTACTGCCACTGCAAAGCCCAGAAAACCAAAGCAGTAAAAACTATCCACACCACAATAAGCGCGCCAGCTAAGACAGAGGATTTTTTGCCTCTCTCTTTAAACACACTCTGCGCACTGTGTAAGGGTTGTGCTTCTCGATCAACGCCAATCACATTGCGCTCTCCATGACGAGCAATCAAACCATGTCCGTATAAATATTCATCGGACGAGATAGCAACTTTATTAATGGATCTTTGCTATAGCAGGAGAACAATTGCTTAGAAATATAGGCACCCAAACAACTTCTGCTATTCACCAGTACAAAACAGGAAGATTCCTGAAAGATGGCGCAGTTAGCAGGCAACAAAGACAGCCCAGATACTCGATAGAAGAAAACCAAACACCGCTGTCGAAAAGCTATCGATAGCTTGATGGTCTCTAGTCGTTTTCATGTGACACACCCACAAGAACATCACCCTCGTGGTCGACAGAGACATCAAACACGATGGGTCGGCAACACACCTGACAGTCTTCTATGTAGTTCTGCTGTGGGATAGAGCAATCCACCAGCACTGTTATCGACTCACCACAGTAGGGGCACTCTACGTCTTTTTCTTCCTGAGCTTGCACTAGTTATCTCCACGATTAAAAACCAATGTGCCGTAGCACTACACATGTTTAGCATAAACACGGACAATACCCAGACGCCTTAACAACATATGTACATCTAAATATGCGCGACAGCAAAACCCTTGAGATTAGCCGCTTATCACACCAAGGCGAAGGCATAGCTTTTGTGGACGAAGAGACGTGGTTTGTCGCCAAAGCACTACCGGGCGAAACCGTGGAAGCACAAGCACTACAACAACGAGGGCGTAATGTTTTTGCTCGTTGCAGCGAAGTTATTAAGGCCTCTCCTGATCGGATCGAGCCACATTGCCCCCTTCATCAAAGCTGCGCAGGCTGTGACTTACAACACATAAGCGTGAGCAAACAACGCGAGCACAAAACAACTGCCCTACTGGACCAACTGGCTCGACTTGGCCAAATAGAGCATGCCGAAATGACAGTAGAGCCTATCGTCGCTGATGCTTGGGGTTATAGGGAACGGGCTCGCTTTGCTTTAGAGCGTCAGGGTGATCGGGTGCATCTCGCCTATAGAGCGCCGGCTTCGCGCAGCCCTATCAGAATAAAGAACTGCCCCGTTTTACATCCACAGCTAGAGCAGGCACTCGATGCAGTGCGCACATGGGCCAGCGAGAGCTCAAGTACATTGCTTAGCAAAGAGATTCGCTTAGCTTTGGGTGAAGACGGCCGTGTAGGCATTGCAGTAGACGGCCGCGGCGAGTTAGCAGCCTTTCCTGGGCCAGTTGTTGATTCACGCGGTACCGCGCTGAACGAACAAGCCCCACTGCACTACAACAGTGTTGATAATCTTCGCATCGAATTCAGCGCAGCCGACTTTAGCCAAGTTAACAGCAGCCTCAACCGAAAAGTCACCGAACGCTTGTTGTCATGGTTGCGGCCAGAAGGTCAGCGGGTGCTCGAGTTATTTTGCGGTATTGGAAACTTCAGTATCCCACTGGCAAAACGTGCAGCTGAAGTAGTGGCAGTCGACAGTCAGCAAAAGCAACTTGACCGAGCTGCGCAAAACGCGCTGCGAAACAACTGCCACAACATTCAATTCGAACGCGCCGATTTATACAAGCGCGTCACCTTAGACATAGACGCTTACACGCCAGTTTTAGCAGACCCTCCCCGCACAGGTCTCGGGGACGTTTTGCCAAAACTTATTAAAGGTAACCCACCGCGCATTGCCTACCTCAGTTGCGACAGCGCTAGTTTTGCTAAGGACGCTGGCAAATTGGTACGCGCGGGTTACAAAATCAGCCAATTGAGCTACGTCGATTTTTTTGCGCAAACCGGAAAAATAGAAGCGATGGCACTATTTGAACGTTAAAAAGCCCACAAACTGTAAGTGTTTTGGGCTCTATGTATTTAAAAAATACGACGACTATTCCACCGGATTAGCGGTTTCAGTAATTTCAGCGCTCTGCCCTTCCATCAGCCACTCTAAGTGCAAACCTTTTGCCGTACGGTTCTGGAAGCCTTTCCAATAACTGTGAGACTCTGTGAACGAACCGTCTTCGGCAACATCATAAACACCCTCTTGTGCGTCCGCTATGAGATCCAAGTAATCAAACTTAGCGACGTCACTTTTCAAGTAGTAGTCTAACCATGCGGTAGAAAAGTGTTGCGCGATGTTGTTCATCCGAACGGTATCCCAAACGGCGTCAGCGTAGTGCTCAAAAGGCGCAAAGCCAAGACGCTCGTTAAAAGCATAACTTTCAGCCGGAGCAGGAAATGGCGCAGCCGCGTTGTGATTGGCGTTGTCGAAGGTGAGCAGCGCGCGATCCACATTGACCGACTCTTCCCACAAAGAACGAACCCCTCCTTCATACAGCGAGACATCGTCTTCAGAGCCAGCTACGTACAACATTGGAACCTGCACACCTTTAGAGGTTTCTGCATCGAAAAAACCAAAGTTACGACCCCAAGGGGCAAAAGCGATAGCAGTTTTTATGCGGCTATCTATCAGCGCGTGGTGCGAGTCAGTACCGCTTTGATGAATACCCAGAGCGCCGTGAGGCGGACTGAAACCATAGTCTACCGATGCAGCTGTGACCCCTCCACCTGCAGTTATGACAGCACCGTAACCACCCATCGAGTAGCCAACAAGGCCAGTGTTATCTGTGTCAATCAATCCGTGTAGGAAACTGCCACTATCGGCGTTTAGCCGCGCCATCTCATTGAGTACAAATATCTGGTCGAGTGAACGATTGCGCAAAGTAGAGCCAAAGGCAGCTTGAGTTCTGTAGGTTGAATCTAGATGATCTATCGAGGCCACTACATAGCCCTTTGAGGCAATGTTCTCGGCAAGGTGCGCCAGCAGATGCCGGTTCCCGGGGTAGCCATGAGAGATAATCACCAAGGGAAAAGGCCCGTCGTTCACTACAGGCGCGGCCCACAAAGTCGCCTGCCCAAAGACATCTACTTCTGTTGTGCCATCGCGTAAAAAAACACGCAAAGCCTTTTTACCCACAGCCCCTGGATACGACGGGTACCAAGTTTGCAGAGTCAACCTGCGCTCATAGGTGGGTAGAGTTTCAGGAGCTTCAACGGCTGGATCGAGTGCCAGAACATCAACTTGATCACTGTTGTACACGTGCATTGGCCGCGTACCCACTTCGTATTCACCATAGGCAGATAGTTCTGGCGCGTCAGGACGCTGAACATCTATTCGATTCTGGGACATGGGCTCTTCATATTTTGTGCTGGCAAACACAAGTGCGGGACACAAAAGAAACGCGACTAATGACATTCGACTGACTACATGCATGAACAACTCCTCTCGAGTGATTCATATATGCTACAACAGAAATCAAAACTAAAATACTCAAGTCGCATTATTTTTCAATACTACAGGCTCTCCCCACAGTACAAGCCTAGCCCCTGCCGCAGAGTGAAATTGCATTAGCGGCATGTCACAATATTTAGTGCAAAGAAACAACTTGATGACCAGCAAAGCATCGAGCATTAACTACCCAACAGTTTTACCTCTTCTTGTAACCAGTGCAAAAATGCTGCAATCGCGGGTTCTTCGGCGCGCTCTTCTAAGACCACGGCATAAAAAGCGAAAATAGTCTTAATACGGAGATCAAAGGGCCTCACCAAGCGACCTGCCTCTAGGTCACGCTGCGCCAGCACTTCTCGACCGAGCACTACCCCAGCGCCCGCGACCGCCGCATTGAGAGCGTGATCCGCCACATCAAAATGCAAGCCCGTCTTCTCAGCATCAATCTCCGGCGCTCCAGCCTTGATTAACCAGCTTTGCCAGTTCTCCAGTTTATGCCTTGTGCTACCAGACTCACTGTGGATTAACGTGTGCCTAGATAGATCATGCGGAGTGAGCAGCGGACCTTTGGAGTTAAGAAGCTCTGGACTGCACATGGGTACCAGATAATCATCGGTAAGCTTGACAACACGACAGCCAGGTTGCTCAGGCGAACTAAACCTCAAAGCCACATCTACGTCCTCGTAGCGCAGATCCACAAGTGCCAAGCTTGCAGATATTCGCGTATCAAGGGTGGGTTGTAACAACAGAAAACGATGCAATCGAGGCGACAGCCAATTGGCCGTAAAGGTGGGACCGCAAGAAACGTTGAGCGAACGCCTTTGCTGCCGCTGCTGCAGTCGCCACAATGCACGCTCAAAATGCTCGAAGCCTTCTTTTATGTCCGCCTGTATCAACGCGCCTTCCGCACTCAACGTAATTTGTCGAGTTTTGCGTATAAATAACTCGCAGCCCAGCGCTTCTTCTAACTGTCGAATCTGGAAACTAAGCGCTGCGGGTGTCACGGACAACTGTGCAGCCGCTTCTTTAAAGCTCAACAGCTCCGCAGCAGCATTAAATGATTTGAGAGCAGTCAGTGACGGCAGACGCATTATAATCCCGACCATGAACAAGTATTTCTTGTCTATTGTCGCAAATCTTCGCGTTTGAGCAAAGCACTTCAGCTGCCTATATTAGCTTCACACACCACAAACACTTGATGAGGACAGAGAGATGACACAAGAAATTTTGAATCTAAGTGATCCCAGCAGCTCTGGAACAATCAATCACTATCTGCGCGAAGGCCGTAGATTGCAATCACTGCAAGCTTGGGCCGTAGTGCATGCCATCACGCATTCGATGCTGCACAGAAGAGCGATACAAGCACCTTTCGCACTTGTGGGTGTATTGTTGCTGGCGAGCTCGTTACAGGCTATCTAAGCCGAGCATTTTTAGATCCATCGCGCAGAGCACTGAGAGACAAACAATTTAGTGCTAATGCAACTCGCGGGACAGCAGACTCACTCGTTTGCTGCCTGCTTCGGTGTCTTGTTGACCAACCTCAGCAAAGCCCAATGCATCGTGAAATGCCAACGAGGCCTCATTGCGCGGCTTGATATTTACCTCACAACAGATGCGCTGATGCGTGCCCGCTAGCTCGTTGATGGCGTCCGCATAAAATTTGCGCCCAATGCCTTTGCCGCCCATGTGAGCATCTATGACAATACGGTCCACGTAGGCAAAATGCTCGTAATGCTCACTAAACCACTGATAGTTAATGCTTTTATAGCTAGCACCAGACGATAGCATCAATAAAAACCCCACCACTTCACCTTCAAACAAAGCCACTCTGAAATAGCTCGACTGAGCAGCTAGTTGCTCCAAGTCTGTTAGGTCGAGACTATTCACCGCGGGTATAGCCGCTTCATTTAAATCCAAAATAGCTTTGAAGTGTTCGTACTGCGCTAGCTCGATCGAGATTTCCATCTTTAGGGCTCTAGTTAAAGTTTAGGGTGACACACCCATGGCAAAACGAGGAGATTTTGCCACAGCATCAACAACACAAGCCCTCCTTTTTAGCAGGAAAGCTCCCTCACAGCCAATGCCGTACAAGAATTTCGTGCACTTTACAGGCCTTTCGCCGTTTTTTCGCTTGCATGAAATAGCTCAATGTCAGGACACACGAGAATGTGACTGTGGAGGCTCTACTTTTTGCGCTGAAAACTCACAAAATAAAAAATTAGCACTTTCGAGAGACAACAAAATTGAGAGGTAACTGCCGCGAAGCAAATAAGGGTCAGTCAAAAAAGGACCAGCTAAGGTAGGCTGCAAATTCTTGGGGCCTTGCAAAGCATTAAAAACAGAGTAAAAACTCCATTCTAAGCTATTGATTAATAAATATATTTCAGAAAAACCACGATTTAAGATTAACGACAAATTGTCGATAACTACTGCACAGCCTACGCACGCCCTATAAGGAGTAGCGCTGACATAATTAAAGAAACTGCGGCGAGTCGAGTGATTTCGACCACTTATATGCACCACACCAAACAGGCACCACACAAACAGGCACTAAATGAATACGGAATCTCATTGTACGTGTCGCGATCACCTCTCATCGGCGAGCCGGCTAGAAAGCGATCTATTAGAGGGTTGGAGCGAGATAGAAAAAATCCGCACCGAATGGGATGCCTTGGTCGATCAAACAAGCTACCCAACGACTTACAGCACTTTTAATTTCTGCGTGTATGGATGGAGTCACTTCCACAAGGACGACTCATCGCCTTTTGTGGTGACAGTGCGCGACAACGGAAAATTGGTAGCAGTCTTCCCATTACGCCGAGAAATATCTTACGTTTACAAGATCAAATACACGTTGTTGCAACCTTTGCATACGACGGAAACAGACAAACCTTACCCATTAATTGCCAACAGCTTCGAACAAGCGAGCTGGCATGCATTCTCGGACTGCCTTAAAGCACACAAGGGTACATGGGATATTTTGTACTGGCCTGAAATACCTGACCAACTGCACGGTGTTGAGCTGATACAGCAAGCCTTCTTGAACATCAAGCCTTACACAGTTGAAACGCACGCCGATGTTTTTGGACCTATTCTCAATCTTGATCAAACATGGGAAGAGTTTCGAGCCAAACACCGCAAACTAAGAAAAGCTGTAGCTCGTATCAACAATAAACTGGAAGGCGGTGTGCACCTAAAGGTTTATCGCACCCCAGCTGAAATCGATACAGCGATAGAGATTTACTCTTCGATTGAGAACTCAGGCTGGAAAGCGGGGAAAATTGGAGTCGCACGTAATGATATATCCCGAAACTTTTATCGAGATCTTGCCGGTGAGATGTCTAAAAACGACCAAATCCGTATTGGTGTGCTTTATCACGGCACAACAGCGATCTCGGCTGAAATCGCCTACACCTGCGGCAACCGCGTGTTTTTCTCACACGGCACCTATGACCCGGCTTACAAAGATGTATCACCAGGGAAAATCAGCACAGGTTTGTTTATCAAGGAGTTCTTAGACGACGACTTTAAACACGGTGACTTTTTAGCGGGTTTTGCACATTACCTGACGCCTTGGTGCGACGAACTCATGACCACCACAAAAGTTTATGTCTATAACCGAAGACCTGCAGTTCGAGCTATTTGGGCATGGCGTAAAACGAAGACTTGGTTGAAAGAAAAATACAAAAACCACCCCATGATCAAAGCTGCAGCTGAGAATATCTACACCCGTATAGCCAAGGCTTTTGGCATAGACGTAAACAAAGCAAACGCATGAAGCTGCGTCTTTTTCCCAGAGAGCGCAGCACAGAAATCCCCCGCCAAGCGTGGGAATCCCTCGCGCAACATTCAATAGTGAGCAATCCCTTCTACGAACGCTGGAATTTAAAAGCAGCACTGGAAAATCTTGAATTATCCGCCAACGTTGAGGTTGTGACCGCGTGGCAAGACGACCAGCTAGTGGGTTTATTCCCAATTTGTTACAGCACGCGCCTGCCCTTTTTTACTTCGGCTTCTGTGTGGAAACACGACGAATGTTATTGCACCTCGCCATTAGTTAAGAACAAATCAATCTGGACTGAAATATTGTCCCTGCTATGGAAAGTGCGGCGTGTGAACATGCTCATCAACACCACACAAACCCATCACCCGCTGACACCAGACAGCTCGTTACACTTAACAACACGCAGCTACCAAAGAGCTGCGCTAGACACCACCAAAAGCTTCCAAGCCATGACTGAAGCTTGGCCCCGCAGACGCCGTAAGGAGTGGCGCAGGCTGCTACGGAAAACCATGGACGGCGAACGCGCAAGCTATCAAAACACTCGTGCAGGCCAAGCGTGCTTCGCGGCATTTGATGCCTACACACGAATCGAATGCAGAGGCTGGAAAGGCCGTGCTGGAACCGCGATTGCGCAAGATAAAAACAAACTAAACTACTATCACTGCATGATTAGAGAAGGCTGCAAAACGGGCCAAGTAGAGAGCCAGCTACTCACCTTCGAAAACAAAGCCATTGCAGCCTCACTACGGATCATTCGCGGCAATATCGCGTTTGAGGTAAAAACCAGTTATTGCGAAAGCCATCGCCAGCTATCACCAGGGGTGCTGCTCGAAATGCTGAATATGCGACAACTGGCGGAAGGTGACCTGCAGTTTGCCGACAGCTGCACGCAAGCTGGCAACCAGGTGATGGAAGCACTATGGCCCGAGAGAGTCTCTGTATTTAACAGTGTATATTTTGGCCCGAGCCTATTATCAAAACTCGCTTGGCTTTGCGTCAAAACATACAAATGTATAAAACAAAAAAAATTGGAACACCATAGGCACACTCAAAAAAGCACTCCCGCAAGCGAACATCAAAGCAGAACCGTTAAAATGACAAGCCCGCGATGAATAAACACGACGAGCCAACAAAAAGCATTAGCATTTTTTCGGCATGGCGAGCCGCCTATCAATTATTAGACGATGTTCAGAAAAAACAAGTGCATAGATGGCTTGGCATATCCTTGACCGGTCGAACCATTCAGGCCTTTGGCGTTATATCGGTGATGCCATTTGTCGCACTGATCTCCTCCCCCGACCTAATTCATTCGCATTGGATGCTAAGCCGTGCATTTGAACTTAGCGGCACCGCAAACTACAAAAGTTTTCTGACACTTGTGGGTATTATGACGATCACGTTTTACCTGATAACAGCAGCCTTTACCTGTTTTGAGGTGTGGTATGGGGCACGCTTGTCAAATAAGCTAGGGCATGCATTCTCAACACGATTGTTCGGCATTTACATGCAACAAGACTACGCTCTGCACCTAAAGAACAATCGCGCTTCGTCACTGGACCTCGTCACGAAGGAAACCGAAAACACCATGGTCGGTGTGCTGGTCACCGGCATAGAAATTATTTCCAACACTTTTCTCGCGTTTCTCATTACTGCCATGCTGATGATTGTCAGCATAAAAGCCGCTTTGACAGCTGCCGCCGTTCTTGGCATTGCTTATACACTGATACATCTGTGCTTTGCCAAACATATTGAGCAACATGGCGAACGCATCTATGACCTTGGCATTAGGTTGATGAGCGTGGTGCAAGAAGCACTTGCTGGTATCCGCGAGATCAAAACACATCATGCCGAACACAGTTTCTGTAGACGTCACGCCAAGCTGTCACAGGAAATATCCGAGCGCTCAACCAGCCACGCGCTGCTGGAGTTCGCACCGCGACAACTACTTGAAGCCACCGCCTTTAGTGGCATAGTCGTCTTTGCACTGGTGAGCATGCTGATCTACCCTAGCCCTGGCGAAGTTATGCCGTTGATCGCACTTTACGGCATGGCCGCCTACCGATTGATTCCCACTCTGCGAGAAATCTACGCAGATATGGAAACCATCAACTACAGCAAATTCATGGTCTCCCGCCTACAAAGAGAGTTCTCTCAAGAGCAATTCGAACCAATACAGGAGAGCCCTAGACTGAACCTCGAAAAGCAGCCATTGCTCGAGTTTCGCAATGTGGAATTTAGTTACCCAAGCGAGAAAGAACCAGCACTAGAGAACTTCAACTGGCAACTGAAAGCACACAAAATCACAGCTCTGACCGGACCTTCCGGCGCGGGCAAATCCACAGTTATAGATTTACTTACCGGCTTGCTGCACCCGAGTAACGGCCAACTGTTTATAGCTCAGACTCTACTCGACAAACACACCATGCCAGGCTGGCAAAAACAAATAAGCTATATCTCGCAATCTATTTATTTGTTCGACGGATCGCTAGCGCAAAACATCGCCATGCAAGACGAGACTGAGAGCATTGATATGCAGCGTGTTGCCACAGCCTGCCAGCAAGCCGAGCTGCATCACTACATCGCCTCACTTGAAGACGGTTATCACACGGCAGTGGGCATTGGCCAAAAGCTACTCAGTGGAGGCCAGTTGCGCCGCCTGGGCATCGCCCGTGCATTGTACCGTGAACCGGAGTTACTAATACTCGACGAATCGCTGAATGAGCTTGATGAGCACACGCAAAGTAGCATTCTCAAAACAATCAGCGAGCTGAAAGACATCACTATACTGATCGTCACGCACGATCCCCGCGTGTTGGCGTACTGTGCTGAAAAGCTAGAACTCCACTCCGCAAAACAAACATCCGTCCTTGGTACAACCCAGCATGATTGAGCCCTCAAACTCTATTTGGATCTGGTCATAATGTCTCAGCTCATGACTTACCTCACCAAACACCCTTGGTCACTGCGACTTGAGTTCGCGAACTGGAAAAAGCACGGTAAACAATTACTCGTCATCGAAAAGAGATGCTTTGACGAGCAGATGCGCTCGCACGACGATGATTTACAAGGCCTTATAAAAGATAAATCGACGCTGGCTATGGTGCTGTTCGATGGAAGGACAATGGTTGGATATATTGCAGGTGTGCCACTTGAATCCGATTCGTCTTCGTTTGACAGTTCTACCGACCCTTCCGATGGCTGGGGCGAGTTCGACACTCTATACATCGACAATGTATCGATTCTGCCAGAGCACCGTAATCAGGATAATTTTAAATTCATGTTGGCAGAGTATCTTCGGTACAGCATAGCTGCAGGGTATCGCAGAGCAACCGCTCATGCCCGAATATCCAACGGACTGTCAGCCTATTGCGTGCGAAAATTAAAGTTCAATCGGTTGAGAACTATATGCAACTGGTACGAATGTGGCGAAGACTTCGACTATATCGCAATAACCGCTGAAGAACTCGACAACGAGCACCCACTATCCGTTTGGCAAAAGCTGGTAAAGCCTCTTCGAAGACTACTTGCCGGTAGTGCTGTCGAGCGGTACTTCAGATAGAAGTCACTACGAGCAAAAAACGATTTTCAATCAGTAGCGACGGTCGTTAAAGTCATGTTGTCACGATGGATCAACTCAGGCTCGCGCATGCGCTGCCCTAATACTTCTGGCATCGCCTTTGACGACAGACCAAGTATCTGATTTACATCCGATGTACCGTAGTTGCATAGTCCGCGAGCAATCTCCTCACCATCTGAAGACACCACTTGCAACAACTCACCACGCTGAAACTCACCAAAAACGGCCGTTACTCCAACAGGCAATAAACTAGAACCACTATTGAGTAAGACTTTAACCGCCCCCTCATCCACCACAACACGACCACGGACTTGCAACTGGTTAGCTAGCCATTGCTTACGGGCAACCATAGGTACATGGTCTGCTTGCAACAGCGTACCTACATCCTCACCGGAAAAAGCACGAAGCAACACATTATGCTCTCGGCCACTGGCTATCAGTGTGGAAGCACCAGAGCGCGCAGCTTTTTCAGCGGCCAATACCTTAGTCAGCATGCCACCGCTACCAATTGCGGTGCCACTAGGACCAGCCATTTTTGGCAGCGCCGGATCACCCGCCTTGGCGGTACCAATAAGCTTTGCCTTGGGGTTTCCACGGGGATCAGCGTCGTACAGACCGGACTGGTCGGTGAGAATAACAAGCATGTCTGCGCCCACCAGATTGGCCACCAAAGCTCCGAGCGTGTCGTTATCACCCACTCTGATCTCTGCAGTTGTAACCGTGTCATTCTCGTTTACCACTGGCACCACGCCTAACTGCAGCAAGGTCGTCAGGGTACCTCGCGCGTTCAGATACCGTCGCCTATCCGCCATGTCGCCGTGCGTTAGCAGCATTTGCGCAGTACCAATGCCGTGTCGCTTAAAGGCCGTTTCGTAGGCTTGCACCAAACCCATTTGCCCTACTGCTGCGGCCGCTTGCAGCTTATTCACTTCAATCGGCTTTTGTGCCCAGCCGAGCCGACTCATGCCCTCGGCAATAGAGCCAGAAGAAACCAACACCAGCTCCACACCTTGCGCATGGAGCTCAGCCAATTGAGCGACCCAGGAATCTATAGCTTGAAGATCTAAACCCGCACCATCAGCTGTAATTAAAGCACTACCAACTTTGACCACACAGCGCTTAACTTGGGGGATATCAAGTCGCTCCATCACCGCTTCGCTCTGCTTCTTCTTCTCGAAGTCTCTCAAAGTACTGCATGATCTTCTGACACAACAACTCTGTGCCCTGCGCAGTCGCTGCGCTGATAACATGCACCTCACCCTGCCAATGCAAAGCTTCACACAGCGCTTGGCGACGCACCTGCATTTCCTCTTCGCTGACTAAATCCGATTTATTGATCACCAACCAACGCTCTTTGGTAGCCAATGAATCTTCGTATTTTGCCAACTCTTCGACCAGCTTCACCGCATCTTCTGCAGGGTCAACCGCTTCATCTATCGGAGCGATATCAACAAGATGCAAAAGCAAGCGCGTACGACTGAGATGCTTCAGGAACCGCACACCCAAACCTGCACCATCGGCTGCACCTTCGATCAACCCAGGGATGTCAGCCATCACAAAGCTGCGATGTTTTTCAACGCTAACAACGCCTAAGTTCGGCGTCAAAGTAGTGAAGGGATAATCTGCTACTTTGGGTCGAGCCGAAGATACGGCACTGATTAGCGTGGACTTACCCGCGTTGGGGTAACCCAATAGCCCGACGTCGGCCAACAACTTGAGCTCGAGCTTTAATTTGCGGCGATCACCCTCAGAACCATTACTACTCTGACGCGGCGCTCGATTGACAGAGCTTTTATAACGCGTATTGCCAAGACCATGAAAACCACCCTTGGCAACCAAAGCCTGCTCATCTGGCTTAGAGAGATCTGCAATCAGCTCACCGGTCTCATCGTCGTAGGCCATAGTCCCCACAGGAACCAAAACAATCTTGTCATCACCCGAGGGGCCAGTCATGTTGCGACCGTGGCCTTTTTTACCATCTTCGGCGTGGTAGGTTCGTAGATGACGGAAGTCAGCAAGAGTGTTGAGGTTGACGTCGGCTTTCAAGAAAACCCCACCGCCATCGCCGCCATCACCGCCATCCGGGCCACCGCGTGGAATGTATTTCTCGCGCCTAAAACTGACGCATCCATTACCACCGTCTCCGGCGATCACCTGGATGGTGGCCTCATCGACGAATTTCATCGCCCCGACCTCTCTACAAAAACCACACTCGACAGTGCGATTTAAAAATAATTCGCACTCACGTGCGTCATAACCATTTTATGCAATGGTTTCAGAGCCCAAAGACTCTGTGCTATTCAACTTAACAGCGCTACAAACAAAAAACCCCGCCTCTTGGGCGGGGTCTTTTGCGAACAACCCGCACCAAATTAGGCGCTAGCTGGAATGATGTCGATAAAACGACGGTTCTTAGGACCGCGGATTACGAACTTCACTTCGCCATTGGCTTTAGCGAACAAGGTGTGATCCTTGCCGCAACCAACGTTGTTGCCTGGGTGAAACTGAGTGCCACGCTGGCGCACAAGGATATTGCCTGCAAGCACTTGCTCGCCGCCATATCGCTTGACACCAAGGCGTTTACTCTCGGAATCACGTCCGTTGCGAGTAGAACCCGCAGCTTTTTTGTGTGCCATTGCAACAGCCTCTTGTTGTCAACGTCTGTACCGCTCGTTGCCGAGCAAATATCAGCTGTTGATTGATTCGATTTCTATTTCGGTGTAATTCTGGCGGTGGCCCATCTGCTTACGATGGTGTTTACGACGACGAAATTTAACAATCGTCACCTTTTTGCCACGACCATGTGCCACAACTTTCGCAGCAACCTTCGCACCAGCTAATGTGGGCGCACCCACTTTTACGTCATCGCCATCGGCGACCATTAATACTTCAGTCAGCTCGACAGTATCACCTTCGCCAGCCGCGAGTGTCTCAACCCGAAGGCGATCACCCTGAGCGACGCGATACTGCTTCCCACCTGTTTTTATAACCGCGTACATGCCAATTCTCCCGGCAGCATATAATTCAGCAAGCCGCCAAGTGTAACCACATGACGAACTAAGGTCAACGTCTATTTAAGCTTTTATCATGGCCAAAGACCCGCCGCAGAGGTTACACTTATTGGCTTGGAGAGGCCACACTGGCCATTGTTTCTTATGAGAGCCCGATGAGCACCGAGCAAGCCAACCCAATCGATCACGAGATGACACTAGTCGACTCGACTATCAGCGCACGCCTGCAATCAGACGTCGCGCTCGTCAATCAGCTCTCCGCCTACATCATTAACAGCGGCGGCAAACGCTTGCGCCCTCAGCTGGTTCTGCTTGCAGCCCTGGCAAGCGGCTACAAGGGCGACCACCACACAACAGCTGCTGCCACGATTGAATTCATCCACACAGCCACTCTGCTACACGACGACGTTGTCGATGACTCCAAACTTCGACGCGGCCGCGATACCGCCAATGAGGTATGGGGCAATGAAGCAGCCGTGCTGGTTGGTGACTTCCTTTATTCTCGTGCGTTTGAAATGCTGGTGGAAATTGGCGACATGCGCATTATGCAGATCATGGCCAGCACCACCAATCAGATCGCCGAAGGCGAAGTGATGCAGCTGCTCAATGTGAACAATGCCGATATCTCAGTGGATGAATATAGAGAAGTTATCCAAGCCAAAACGGCCATTTTGTTTGAAGCAGCCATGCGCGTTGGTGCGGTGTTAGCACAACAATCTACAAAAACAGAAGACGCATTCGCCGCCTACGGAAAACACCTCGGCACAGCCTTCCAGCTTGTGGACGACGCACTCGACTACAGCGGTGACAGCAAAGCACTGGGCAAAAACGTCGGTGACGATCTTGCAGAAGGCAAACCCACCCTGCCTCTAATAGCCGCACTGCAAAAAACCAACGAAGCCGACACCCTTACTCTGCGCAAAGCCATCGAGAACGGCGGCCGAGATCAAATAGATGAGGTCATGCGCATCGTTGAGGCCACAGGCTCATTAACAGCCACTCTCGACATGGCGAAATCAGAAGCTGCTGCTGCAAAAGAAGCGCTGTCCCTCGTTGAAGAATCCGAGTACAAGCGTTATCTGCTGGATTTGGCTGACCAAGCATCAGCGCGAAGTGCCTAGCCAAAAACAACCTAGCGCGTTATGCGCGCCCTAGGTCTAGACCAGCTATTCCTCGGCGACCACCTGCCCTTCTTCCTCTAGGCCCGCTGAAGCAAATTGCATAGTTGGCTGATCCAACACACAAGACCGCCCCATACCCTGCCTTAATGATTTCACGCTGCAAGAACTAAAGGCGTATTGCATCTCAGACCGCAGAGTGGCGTTCATCATGCGCCCGTGATCCCCGCATTGCGTGTCTAAATCATGCTCAGCACCGATGTTATGAGCCAATTCATGGGCGAAAGTAAAGACATCGCGATCAACAATGCGCGAGACACCTACATCGTAGCCATCGGTGCGGCATATGGTGTCGATATACGCCAAGCCAACACGCTTGTCAGACAACTCAGCACCGCTGAACAAATGCACAGCACCTTGCCCGCGCACCAAAGCCACATCGCCTAAGCGATAGCTTCGGAACACTTCTAACAGTTGATCAATGTTCCCCGTGAGTGGCCTCATAGGGTCCTTATCCGCGTCAACCATCAGCCTCGCCACTCGTAATTCGAGGCGCAAACCTACCTGCTCTTGATAAAGACCATCAACTGAATTGACGATAGACAGCGCGCGATCCAAACCACGTGCTTGATGCGCCTCGTTATAGAGGGTATCCACAACAATCGAGATCGGCAGCACCTTAACCCCTCCAACTGGGGAGTTATTGACCAAATGCTGCTGCAATATTTCGTCAAACACCTCTCGGCTATCCGTCGCCAGATCACTCGCCAGAAGCCTGTCTTCGGCATCATCGTACTCGATCAAATACAGTTGCTGCCCAACACGCAAAACACCTTCAGGGCGACCGCGGAACCAACTCAATCGAACCCAACTATCAGCCACCCCGAGCACTTGCCCTTGATAGTGAACCGGAGCCACCGCGTCGGTAAAGGCATCGGCAAACATAACCACCGAGGCATTTGCCATCACTTCGCTAGGCTCGAGCACAACCTCCAGTACACGACCGCGAATGGACAACGAAACGAACAGCATCTGCTCATGCACATTGCCAAAGCCATCTGTCACAGGCATGGAGCGCGCATCGACGACTTCAACGGACAGCCTTGCCTCGGCAGGTATAGGTGAACAAGCACCCAGAGCAACCACCAACCAAAAGCCCACAATCAGGCAAAAAAAGCGCATGAAGTCCAACCCTACCGTTTCGGAGGATTTGGAGTCTAAGCAGTTGTTTGCATGCAATTAGAGACGCACATCGCAATACGCGACGAGCACAAACGAAATGGGAACAGGAGGCTAGAGGATGTATTAAAAACGAAACAACTATTTCAGGTCTTTCATGGAAACCCGCATCAATTGGCAACAGCCCACTGCCAGTTTATCGAGTTGCCAAGGCCCGATGCGCGACCGCACCAAACGCAAAGTTGGAAAGCCGACAGCAGCGGTCATTCGACGCACTTGACGGTTACGCCCTTCGCGCAAAACCAGCCGCAACCAGGAGGTGGGAATCGACGCACGGAAGCGCACGGGCGGATCTCGGGGCCATAGCCAATCAGGAGACGGTATAGAGCTAACCTCACAAGGCTTTGTCATTCCGTCCTTAAGACGCACACCCACGCGTAACTGCTGCAACGCCTCTTCAGAGGGCGCACCTTCAACCTGTACCAAATAGGTTTTTGGCATTTTGCGCTTAGGGTGCGCGATGCGATGTTGCAGCGGCCCATGATTGGTCAGCACTAACAAGCCTTCACTGTCTCGATCAAGCCGACCAGCCGGATAAAAGCCAGGCTGATCAATGAACTCAGCCAAGGTCGGGTGACTATGCTCAGGCGTGAACTGACTCAGCACCCCAAAAGGCTTGTTAAACAGCAAAATAGATGGACTATCCCCACTCATCGCAACACCGCCTGCCAACGAGCCACTTGCTCTTCGGGTAAAGCCAGAGCATGTGCCATCTCAAGCCAATCGCCAGCAGGTTTACGCCCCAGCATATCGACACTTTTTGGCAAATCAGCCACAAGCAAAACACCCGTCAATTGCCGAGCTGCCAAAACCACAGGCCAATGCTGCTTCAAAACAGGTGCAATCGCCTCAGCGCCACGAAATTTCATGCTCGCAACGGCGTCGAGATTTTGCGATAAATTGTGCAAACTCCCCCACTTGCTCAATAGTCTAGCCGCCATGCGCGGCCCCAGACCCGGCACACCGGCAATGTTATCAACCTTGTCGCCACACAAGGCCAGCATATCCGCCACCTGCTCAGGCTTCACACCCAAACGCTTTTGCAGCCGCCCATACTGCAACCGCTTAGCTTTACTGGGGTCCCAGATTTCATCACCGGGGCGGATCACTTGCGCAAGGTCTTTGTCAGCGGTGACCACCGTAATAGGTAGCTGCTGTTTATGCGCCAGCAACGCGAGCGCAGCGATCACATCATCAGCCTCCTGCCCCGCGCGCTCAAACTGGGCGACCCCAATGGCATCACACCAAGCCCGACACCGAGCAAACTGACTGATTAGTTCGGGAGGCCTAGGCTTGCGGTGAGCTTTGTAGTCGGCGTTTATAGCGCGCCGTGCAGCCGCGTTATCGGGCGGATCAAATGCGCACGCGAGAAATTTTGGCTGCTCGGATTCAAAAATATCGAGCAAGGAACCCAAAAACCCATACACGGCGTTGGCCTGCACGCCCTCACGGTCCACAACGGTTGAACGCAACTCTCGGAAGCCGCGATAGACATAAATACTCGCGTCCACCAAATAGACCCGCCCATTTTGGGCAGTTTGAAGCTCAAGCGGTGATGATGTCACTTGATAACTTTCACCAGCTCACCGGCGCGCGGCTCACCATCCGGATAAACCCCGTTGATCAGCCGGAGCTGCTCGACCTTGTAGCTCTCAAGCGAACTACTCGCCGCCAAACGCTCATAAGTATCACCACGGCTAACACGCTGAAGCTTTATAGTGCGTGGCGCGGCATTGGCGCGATCGCGAGAACTCAAGGTATTCATACTTTGGCTGATCGCATTAAATTCTCGTGTCATCGCCTGGAACTGACCCGCTTCCTTAGCCGCGGAAACAAATAGCCACGCCGTTTTATCGCGGAAGAACACCGTAAACAAGATGTTGCCCGGCTGTCCCCACGGGAGTTTTTCAACTTTGGCTACCTGCTGATACCCTCGCATTCCATTAGCACTGATATCTCGCCCACCACCAGCACGCGAAAGCTTTAACAAAGAGGCGATAAACTCAGCCGGAGAACGAGCCTGCCCAATAGGCTGGGAGCTGAGCTCCATATAGCCGTCTTGCCCTTCGCGAACAAACACCAATTTACTCGGACTGTTTTGAATCGCCCAATTCTTAGGCGCGTTGACTTTAAAATTGAGCGGCCCATGATAGAAAGTATTATTCCGCAACACGCCCTGCTCGAGGCTATCGCCAAACACCATGCCGTCGAGCAATTTCAAATAGCGATCTCGACCGTCATCGACGGTAGGCGACTCACTCGCGTACTTTTTAGCCGCCCGTACTACTTCCTGCAGACGCCTATCGTTATCTGGGTGGCTGGCAAATAAGCCGTGATAAGCGCGAGGCTCACGCCCTTCTGCTTTGGCCACGTCGCGATCAAAGACCTCTTGGTCCTTGAGCACACCAACCACTTCAATCATTTGCTCAGGATCGCGACCAGTGCGCGCCAAATACTCAGCCCCCAACCTGTCCGCTTCAAGCTCGTGATCCCGACCATACCCACTGACCAAAGCCTGTGAAGCCGTGCCAATTAGATCGTTGTACTGCCCTTTGGTGCCAACCGCTACCGCCATGCCCAGCAGCCCTGTCAGAGTTTGCGCACTCTGCTGGCGCACACCGTGCCGCGCTGTTACGTGGCCGATCTCGTGACCCAAAACCCCTGCTAGTTCGGCCTCGGAGTTCATATACGCCATGATGCCGCGGGTGACATAAACATACCCACCGGGCAAAGCAAAAGCGTTAATTTGCGGACTGTCCACAACGGTGAAAGTAAACTTGAGATTGCTGCGATGACTGCTCTTGGCCAACGCCTGCCCCACCTGATTGACGTAGCGCTGCAACCGCTCGTCTTTATAGCGCGGGTATTCTTTGAGGATTTGCTCGTGCGACTGCCGGCCCAAGGATATCTCTTGCTGCTCGGACATCGTCACTAAGTCTTTTTTGCCCGTGACTGGATTTACTGCGCAGCCCGCCAAGGCCAATAGCGATATGGCCGCCACTGCTTGATTCAACTTCATAGAACACCTCATGTTCCGGCTAGCGTTAGTCGTAGCTTGAGAGTGTACCGCGAAGCAGGAAAAACTCGCTGACGATTTGTCTAAGTGAGCAGCGAAAAAAAATTACACGGGCAAAAATGATAGGCAATAAAAAACCCCGCAAATGGCGAGGTTCTTTAGGTCTCGGGCTGAGCGCACTGACAGCTAAGCTGCAGCGGCTCTGCCTGACGACAGCTCTACTTGCCGCCGAAACGACGACGGAACTTGTCAACCTGACCGGCAGAGTCAATTGTCTTCTGCTTACCGGTGTAGAAGGGGTGACACTGAGAGCAAACTTCTACTGCCAGGTCCTTGCCCATGGTTGAGCGAGTTTTGAAGCTGCTGCCGCAACTGCATGTAACGTTGATCTCATCGTATGCAGGGTGAATATCGGCTTTCATGGCGCACTTCCAGTTCTGGGGGTGGAAAAACAGGGCATTCTACTCGCTGTTCGTACCAGATAGCAAGCGGAGAAACAAATTTATTTTAGAGCAGAAGCATAACGTGCGCCAATCGACAAATCAGGTCGTTCGATTTTGCCAATCGCCGCTAGCCACATAATATGTGACACCTGCAAGCCAATTCGCGAGATCAACAACGTGCGCATCATCAGCAAATATCTTTGGGGTAGCTTCTTTTTGCTGTCGGCCATGCTGCTCGTAGCCTGGTGGGTACTGCATCAAAGCGGCACTGGCCTGCCTACCAAGGTGCTCGAGCAAATGGGTGCGCAAGTGAGCAAAAACACACCCTCCCTCGCTCTGCCAGACATCAGACTACCGCAGATTGGCGACATGCTGCCGCAAACACGCACCTACTATCGCTGGACCGATAAAGACGGCAATACCGGTTATTCTCAAAATTTGCCGGACAACGTCAACGAGTTCAAAACAATTGTCCTAGACGGCGAGCAAAACATACTTTAGTCGGCGCGATGATCGGCCTTCACACCTCCGATTAAAATACTAAGGTGTGTATCTCACTTAGTATCACACCACTAATTCAAGTCCAGAAAAGCCTGCAAGACATCGTCAAGGTAGTTCAACCCTAGCGGCGTACAGGCTAGTCGGCCTTGACTCAAATCCTGCAATAACTCCCGTTGCTGCAATCGCTGCAAATGCGGCAAAATACGACTCAACGCCACACCTGTACGCTGACTAAACAACTCCAGCTCCACCCCATCAACCAGCCTGAGCACATTTAACATGTATTCGAACGGCAGCTGATCGTCTTCGATTAAAAAGCGCTCGCCGGTAGGGTCATCAAGCTCCATGTATTGACGAGGATGACGCTGTTTCCACACGCGCCAAATTTTGCCATCGAGACTTAACTTGCCATGCGCACCCGCCCCAGCGGCCAAATAATCACCAAAACGCCAATAATTAAGGTTGTGTAAACATTGACGACCAGGCTTGGCAAAAGCTGACACTTCATAGCGGCCATAATTAGCGTTCGCCAGCAGCTGCATACCGGCAGTGTGCAAGTCAGCCAGCAGGTCATCATCGGGCATGCCAGCAGGTACTTGTCGATGAAACAAGGTATTGGGCTCAAGTGTCAACTGGTACCAAGAGATATGCTCGGGCTGCAATGCAATCAATTGCTGCAAATCTTCCAAGGCGCCAGCCGCATCTTGTTGCGGCAGACCAAACATCATGTCGAGATTGATATTGTCAAAGCCAGCAGCGCGCGCCATACGATAAGCATCACGAGCTTCGTCAGCACTATGAATACGACCAAGCAAGCGCAAAGAATCATCGCTTAGACTTTGCACACCCATCGATAGGCGATTCACACCTGCCGCTCGGTATGCGGCAAAGCGCGATGCTTCAGCGGTTCCAGGGTTGGCTTCCATGGTGATTTCGCAATCGCGGCTCAACGAAATCATTTCGCTAACACCTTGCAACAACGCCTGTATACCCTCTCCACTAAACAAGCTAGGTGTACCACCACCGATAAATATCGAGCTTAATTCTCGCTCAGGCGCCCGCGCGACCTCGGCCCGCAAATCTGAAAGCACCGCTCTGATATAAGCCTGCTCAGGAATAACCTCGGCTGCGGTGTGACTATTGAAGTCACAATAAGGGCATTTGCGTACACACCAGGGAATGTGCAGGTACAGCGCTAGTGGTGGAGTCTCGGTCAAGACAATTGCGCCAGTGTTTTTTGCAGGTCTGGAACAAACTGCGCCAAAGCCAATGCGCGGTGACTAAGCGCTTTTTTTTGCTCAGGTGCCAACTCTGCTGAAGAGCAGCTCAAACCTTCGGGAACAAAAATAGGGTCGTAACCAAAGCCGCCACTGCCAGCCACTTCTCTCGATATCGCACCCTGCCATCGCCCCTGTGCAATCAGAGGTACCGGATCATCCGCATGGGCTACAAAAGCCAATACACAATAAAACCATGCATCCCGCTGCGTCTCTTCGCGCATCGCGCTCAGCAGTTTTACGACGTTATCCGCATCCGATGCATCAGCACCTGCGTAGCGAGCAGAGTAAATACCTGGCGCACCACCCAAGGCGTCCACAGCCAGCCCCGAATCGTCGGCCACTGCAGGCAAACCCGTATGAGCTGAAGCGTGTCGCGCTTTCAGTATGGCGTTTTCGATAAAGCTCAATCCGGTTTCATCAGCATCACTGACACCGTAGTCTGCCTGCGCTTTAACTGACCAGCCCGTCTGCGCCAGCTGCGAAGACAACTCACGCACCTTGCCCGCGTTTGACGTCGCTAGTACCAATTCTTTTACTTGATTACCCATACACCCTTCTGCCAACAGCAAAACCACACATTAAAAGTGCTGCTGATGATACTCCGCTATAGAAGGCAATGAAATGTGCGCTGCGGCTCTGATTTGGTACCAGTGCAGCGGACGAGCAGAAAACTAAGGACCGATCGGCCTAAGGCTATCGCCAATCAGAGATTGATCAAGGCGTGGAAACAACAAACTCAAGACTCAGGAACAGCCTCTCCGGGACGCTTGCCCAAAATTATCATGCTCAGCAGCTCGTCATCGCTAACATCATCGATATCAACTGTGCCGACCAATTTGCCGTTTTTCATCACACTGGCGCGATCGCACAAATCCATCACATCATGTACATCGTGACTGATCAAAAAGATGCCAATGCCCTCTGCTTTGAGCTGTTTTATCAGCTCGCTAACCATTTGCGTCTCGTGAGGACCCAGCGCAGCAGTCGGCTCGTCCATAATCAAAATACGCGCATTGAAATACACAGCTCGTGCGATAGCAACTGATTGCCGCTGCCCGCCTGAAAGCGCTGAAACAGGCTCTGAAAATTTGCGAAAATTCGGGTTTAGCCGCGCCATTATTTTGCGCGTTTCCGCCTCCATCGCGTCATCATCTACAGTACCAATAGAAGTGACGAGTTCACGCCCCAAAAACAAATTGCTAGCGGCGTCTAGATTGTCGGCCAAGGCCAGCGTTTGATAGATCGTCTCAATGTTGTAAGAACGGGCTTCACGCGGGTTGTTAATCACCGCCCTTTCACCGTTGATATAAATTTCTCCGCTATCGGCCGCATACGCTCCCGACAACATTTTGATCAGCGTAGATTTACCAGCGCCATTGTGGCCGAGCAGGCCTACTACTTCACCTGGATAAAGCTCGACCGAAACATCGTCCACAGCGTGAATGCCACCAAAGGCGATGCTCATGTGTTTCATTTCAACTAGCGGTGATTTTGCGCTCATATCAAGCTCCTTTAAGCGCCTGTCTTGCGGCGGTAAACGATATCAACCCAGACGGCGAACACCAGCACAATGCCCACAACGATCGACTGCAGCGGCGCATCCACACCTACAGAAGCCATGCCCGATTGCAAAGATTGCATGATAAGAGCGCCAATCACCGCACCGTAAATGGTGCCAAAGCCACCCGATAAAGCCGTGCCACCTATCACGGCAGCCGCGATTACCCTAAGCTCGTCCAAGGTGCCTAAACCCACGTCGACGGCCCCCAAACGCGCCGATGCAATGACCGCGGAGATTCCCGTTAAGGCTCCCATCAGCGCAAATATTTTAACCGTTAACAGCCTTGTATTAATTCCAGAAAGCTCCGCCGCCTCTGGGTTACCACCCGTGGCATAGATATATCTTCCAAAACGTGTTCGTGTGGATATCACGGTCATCACCACCGTGACTACCAACAAAATAATGACAGGAATAGCAACGCCGTGGTTCAGCACTAATCCATCGACCATCTCCACACCCCGCGCTTCGGCTATTCTAGGCAGCGCACCTTTGGCTATCTTGTAAGAGTTCATCACCCAGACAAACCCAATAACCAGACCAACAGCTAGTGCCATCAAAATTCCTTCGGCCCACACAGGCTTAACAGAAAAGCCGTGCTTGGTTTTTCTGCGGCGACTGGCAACAATAAGAAACAGTGCAACAAGAGAAGCGAACACGCCAAAGCCCCAGCTCAACGTTTCGCCCAAGGTGCCATCGGCTCCGCCACCCATTAAGCGAAAGCTTGAATCCAGCGGAGCGACTGTTTGACCATGAGTGACCCACCACATGGCACCGCGATAAACTAAAAACCCGCCCAGGGTGACAATAAAAGCTGGCACCGTAAGATAGCCAATAATCCAACCCTGAAAGGCGCCAATCACTGCGCCCATCAGTACGGCTGCTAACGCCGCAACTACCCAGATAGACCAATGGCCTAGACCGACGATCTCAGGCAGCACGTGCACTTGCAGTGCCGCTACTGACATACCAATAAAGCCTAACAGCGAACCCACGGAGAGATCGATATGCCTAGTCACAATGACAAAAACCATACCGGTCGCCATCACCGCAACTGAGGCAGTTTGAACCGATAGATTAAAGAGGTTTCGCGGCGTTAAAAAACGACCACCTGTGATCAGATCAAACAATACCCAAAGCACAACAAGTGCACCGATCATACCGAGCAGACGGCTGTCGACGCCCAATTTACCTAAAAATGACTTAGCGGAACCAGCCATGCTGAGGGGTCTCCTGATCGCGAATTGGGCAACAAAACAATACAAGCACGACTATTTTTCGAGCACGTACCATGAGGAAGAATAAAATAAAAACTCTAGCCCGATTGGCTAGAGCACATACGACTGCATAGCTTGGAGCACAATGCTAGCCGTCATGACGAATCTACTGGCAGGCCGCGCTGGACGAACCCGCACATAACGCGTCTTTAGCAATCCACCCTGCATCCAATACAACACTCAGGTTGTCTGCGGTGACCGGTACAGGCTTCAGAAAGATCGAGTTTAGGGTTGTGCCAGATGGGGATGTCCATTCTGCCGCGCCTTCCACTGACTCTTCGTTGGCCAGTGCCACGGCGATAGTACCTGCCGCTTTGCCCAGCTCACGCGCGTCTTTCCACACAGACACCGTTTGAGTACCGATAGCCACACGATTCAACGCAGCGTGATCACCGTCTTGACCAGATACAGGCAAACCTTCCATTCCTTGTGCTGTCAAAGCTGCGACCACACCACCAGCGGTGCCGTCGTTGGATGCCACAACCGCATCAACTTTATTGTCTTGCGCCGTTAGAATCTGCTCCATATTGCGTTGCGCGTTCGCTGGCACCCAACCATCCGTGTAGGCTTCGGCGACAATATTGATATCACCCGCGTCAATTGCGGCTTGCAGTATTTCTTGCTGGCCGCCACGCAAAAAATCAGCGTTTGGATCAGTGGGCGAGCCTTTGATCATGACGTAGTTGCCTTTTGGCTGCGCTGCCAGAACGGCACGCGCCTGCATTCTTCCCACTTCAACATTGTCAAAAGTCAGATAAAAAGCACGTGCGTCTTCGATCAGGCGATCATAGGCAACTACCGGAATTCCTTCATCTGATGCTGCCTGCACCGCTGGGCCAATGGCCGAAGCGTCTTGCGCCAAAATAATCAGTGCGTTTGCACCTTGTGCTATCAAACTTTCAACATCGGACAACTGCTTACCGGAAGACGACTGGGCATCTGCAGAAATATACGATGCGCCTGCAGCTTCAAGCGCCCCTTTGATGGCGGCCTCATCGGTTTTCCAACGCTCTTCCTGAAAGTTGGACCAACTGACACCCACGACAATATCGCTTGCCGCAAAAGCGGGAATCGAAGCGCTCAGACCAACACTCAGTGCGGCAACTGCTAATAGCTTTTTCATCTTTTTTGGAGCCTCCATAAATTTTGGTGCCACTTTGCCTAGGAATAGAGCCGTTAACACCTGTGCCACCTACTGTGACGCAATATAATTCGCAAATCAAATTAAATCACCTGATTTTGACAATGAAAGCTTGTCATCACGGTCCTCCGCCACATAGGATGTGGTAAAAAGCAGCATTAAACTTCATTGATGCACAATCAACAGGGGTGTGTAACCTGCATGAGCAGTGACCATAGAAGCCGCAGCCGGGTCGTCCTTGACGCCATTCGCCAACATGGCAGAGTTGCGCGAATTGACTTAGCGCGTGCAACTGGTATCTCACAAGCCACTGTCACCACCATCACCGCCGAGAT
>ENA-ORXM01001797-ORXM01001797.1-marine-metagenome-genome-assembly--contig:-NODE-1797-length-27940-cov-13.234325_pt1 | contig 27940 bp, 26 predicted proteins | sample MGYA00237867_ERZ511480 | MGnify/ENA primary metagenome ERZ511480 (study PRJEB26309, sample SAMN06266103) | marine metagenome | isolation source: Algal blade | place: United Kingdom:Sidmouth, United... | reverse complement strand
GCGAACGCGAAGCCGCTCTCGCCCTGCGTAAATCCAATGCCGATTGGGTGGAGATGGGCCGGGAATTGAAGCAGCGCCAATTTGAGGCTGAGATGGATGCGATGGAGGCGTGCTTGGAAGACTGCCGCCCGAAAATCCCCATTTTGGACCAAGACTTCGTCGCGAAGATGCGCGCCGCCTATCCGAACCTGGCGCCAAATGCCCCGGCACCAGAGCCTGAACCCCATCCGGACGTCAAAATAGCCGCAGACCTCCGCGCCGCAGAAGCCGCCCGCTCCGCAAATGAAAACCACAAACCCCCACCCGGTGAAAAAGCGTGGAAATATGAAAGCATAGGCGAAGGCTACGACCCCGCCCATGATTGGCGAAATCATGAGGATTAGGGGCGGGAATGGGTGTTCGTTTTATGTAGACTGTTGTTGCGGTGCTGTTAGTTTAGACACCTCGGCTGAGGACCTCGATTTTCGCCTAAACTACAGGCGCATCTATCAAGATATCATCCGCCATATCGTCCAAATCCGCATTCAGGATAAGTAGCGTTTCCCCGTTGACGAAGAAGCGCACATGATTACCGAATTGGCTCATATTCGCCAAGGCGTCAGCAACACTATTGAAGCCATATTGAGACAAGTCCAAGCTGTCGATATCGTCTTCCCAATCGGCAACATAGGCAAAATTATCGCCCGCGCCGAAGACAAATGTGTCCGCGCCGGTGCCGCCAAAGAGTTTATCAATACCGCCGCCGCCGTCCAGCGTATCGTCACCGGTTGAGCCCAGGATGAAGTTATTGGATGCGTTGCCTGTGAGTGTGTCATCATGGCCGGAGCCGAAGAGCTGCTCGACGTTGGACAGAACGTCGCCTTCCGCATGTCCGCCTGTCGCTGTGCCTGCACCCAAATCGACAGTTACACCTTCGTTAGAGCCGACATAGCGCACCAAGTCGCTGCTGCCTGCCCCGCCGTCAATCGTGTCGGCGCCCGCACCTCCGGTTAGGACATCCCGGCCTGCGCCGCCCAGGAGCGTGTCATCACCGTTGAAACCGGAGAGAACATCAGCGCCTACACCGCCGTCAATAACATTATCCCCGCCGTCGCCCGTAAAGGTATCACCGAAATTACTTCCGGTCAGATTTTCTATGCTGATAAATGTATCTCCGGTCGCGTGACCACTGCTGTTCGTGCTGGCCGCAAGGTTTATAATAACCCGGTTCGTAGAGGTCTCATAACTCGCCGTATCGATACCGTCGCCGCCATCAAGCGTGTCGCTGCCGCCTTCACCGGCAAGGATGTCGTCGCCCCCGCCGCCTTCAAGTGTGTCATTGCCATTGCCGCCATTGAGGATGTCATTCCCGCCCCCCTCAATAAACGTGCCGCCCGGCACAGTCACATCGCCTGAGAAGGTCAGCTGGAAGTCTCCGTCGCCGGTGATTGTCGCATCATTGAGCTGATCCCGGGCTTCTTGCTCGGTGAGTTCGTACTCTCCGACAACCACAACATAATCCCCGGCCGCGAGGGTAAGGGACAAAAATGAATCCAAATTAGAGGTCGAGCCATCCGGCGTGCCGCTACTATCATCATTGAAATCAACGAGCGTTCCCAACCCGCCAACGCCATTCGGGTCGGCATTGAAGAGATAGATATACGAGTCCAAATTACTGGTGGAACCGTCACCATCAACATCAAAGTCGCGCGCCAAAACATCAATCGTGACCGTGCCCGCAGTATCGACAGTAAAAGCAGTGCGAGGCGCGCTTGATCCGCCGGTAACATTTTCAACAGCGCCTGATGTCGTGATAACACCGCTGCCAACGCCGCCATCGCCCAAAATGGTATCATTGCCGTCGCCGCCGTCAATTGTGTCGTTACCGTCTCCGCCGTACAGCGTATCCATCCCGGCCTGACCGTAAATATAGTCATCACCATCCGCGCCATTGATGATATCATTGCCACTCAAAGCATAGATTTCATCTGCACCGGACGTCCCTGTATAATCGTCGTCACCGGGCGTTATGCCGGGAACGCTTGCGGTCGGGAGCGTTATGGTTCCATCCGAGAAGACCGCAAATTCGATACTGATTAGCGTGTCGACCCCGTCCGAGCCAACATTAGCTGTAATCGTTAGAGTGCCATCGCCATTATCTAAAATTGTGTAGTCTGTGGAGACGCCTGAGAATATGGCCGTGTCCATGCCAAAGCCGCCATTCAGCGTGTCGTTACCGCTGCCGCCGGTGATCGTATCTTCGCCTTTACCGCCCAGAATGACATTGACACCTGTCGTGCCTATTAGAATGTCGTCAAAGTCCGTGCCGCTGACGTTTTCAATGCTTATCAGCGTATCGGAACCAATCGTGGTGCCCGTCGCTGTGCCAGCGCCGAGATCCACTGTGACGGCAGCTGTTGCGCCTTCATGAGTGAGTGTGTCGTTCCCGGTTCCGCCCGTAAATGTGTTGTCCGCTGCATTGCCGCTAAACGTGTCGTCGCCCGACCCGCCAATCGCGTTTTCAATGAGAGACGCCGCATTCCCCTGATATTGCAAAGCATTATAGACATTACCCGCCGCAAATGTGCCGCCGCCGAGATTGGATTGCTGCACCGCGCTAAACAGGCTGCTGCTGCCTGGTGCGAGGTCGATTTGCAGATCCGTTGTGTAGGCTGACAGATCATAAGTGTCATTGCCGCCGCCGTCCCAGATCGTGGAGAAAATCCGGTTCGCACCCGGATTGAGCGCAATCACACCATCGACCGTCATGTCCCCGCTGGTCGGAGTCCAAGCGTAGACTGTGTCCGTGCTATTTGTCGTGAAATCAGCGCCATACATATATTGCAGGGCGGCAATGTCATACATCATAAAGGTTTGCGGCGCGCCAAAGGTCTCGTAGCTATACCCGTTGAGAGGACCGTCGACATAGGTCCGGTAGGTCATGATCGAAAACTCAACCCCGTCAACTTCGTCGGGCATAGCGCCGTAAGCGCCGCCGGTATGTCCGTGAGCCAAGCCGAGGGCGTGTCCAAGCTCATGCAAAACAGTATGCCAATGGTAATTACCAAGGATTGGTGTAGCGCCCGCGGCGCCATAGAAAGAGTCCCCGCCGACTACATTTGTACTTGGATAATAAGCATAGGCCGTGGCGGGATCAGATGTATTCGCGCCGCGCAGTGTCGCTACGCCTTCGCCGGAGCCTGCGTAAGTAATGTCCAAATTCGTAAAGCCGCTGACTGAGAACCCGGCTGCGCCGGCATTTTGTGTCAAAGTTGTTGCGTTCAGCCCAAAATGAAAGGCCTCCAACTGTGCGGCGGTTAATTGCGAGAAATCAGTAAAGGCTTCGGCGTGACCCGCCTCATAATCCGTGACAGCATCCGGATCGCTATAGGTAATTGCGGAGCCTTGCCACTGGACCCCCGACAGTAATCCATCAATCCCCTGATCGCCGGAGGCGGCGACGTTTATTGTGGTAGAGGCTGTGCCGTTCTCATTCGGAGTTCCGGGAACGCCGCCCTGACTGCCATCCCCATTTGCGCTGGCGTGATCGTGATCGTGGTCGTGATCACAATTTTCATCGCAAATGTGGTCGTCCTCCTTCACATAAGTCCCGCCCGCTAAGCCGACATATTCCGGTAGGTTGTCCAAATGGAACTCTTGCGAAGCAGAGCTCGTATCCGCAACATAGGACGTCGGCGCAAGCGGGACGGTAGACTCGAACTCAGGTATATAGCGCGGTGAGACATGCCCGTTAAAGCTGAAACCGGAGTTATAGAAAAAAGACTCCTCGTGAACTATATCTTCACGGAAAAAAAATTCGCCAATTCTATATGTAGATTCGCCAAACCGATACGTCTCTGAATAATACATTGTTTTATCCTCTCTTCGGCAAGCGCCTAGCCCCTCTAATATACTTTATTCTCTACTTCTGAGCCTTTAGCCGAAGTGACTTCGCCTTTACGGCTAGGTCATGATTTGGATGGCGCGCGATGAACAGGTCATAAGCTACAATCGTATTTTTTTTCTTAGCGGCTTCGAATTCTTCCATAATGGCAATATTACCATCCCGCGCAGGGGCCATATTGTCATCGCTCGTCGTTGCGCCGGCTTTTTCAGTCTTTTGGGGAGTGTCGGACATATTTGACGATATTGGCGCCGCACTGCAAGCTGCGAGGAGAAGCGCGGGGCCTATAATTTGTAATATTCGCTGAACTGTTTTCAAAAGAATCTCGATTAAATACTCTGTATTCGTGTTGTCATATTTTCTGCAATTGTCAATGAATCGAGACAGCGCCAATTGCGCGCACCTCTATTGGTTCAAATTAACCCTGCAAAAACTAATCATCATCAGCACACTCAACCTGAACCGGGCATTAATGTTGGAGAACATTGCAGTTTTAACACAAAGCGTGTCAACACACCGACGGCCGGGATACGCTAGATTGACGTCGTTAGAGCTGCTAGCCGCTTTCCGTAACTGCGCCCTGATGAGAAAATGCTATGACCACCCTCGGAACCGCCCTCACTCCTTCCGCCACCAAAGTCATGATGTGCGGCTGTGGGGAGCTTGGGAAGGAAGTTGTGATTGAGCTGCAACGGCTCGGCGTCGAGGTGATTGCCGTGGACCGCTATGCGAATGCGCCCGCTATGCAGGTCGCGCACCGCGCCTATGTCACCAATATGCTGGACGGGGACGCCTTGCGCAAAATCGTCGAGGACGAGCGGCCTGACCTGATCGTCCCCGAGATTGAGGCCATCGCGACAGAGACTTTGCTCGCGCTGGAAAGCGAGGGTTTCACCGTCATTCCTACGGCTAAGGCTACGCAACTCACCATGAACCGCGAGGGCATTCGGCGGCTCGCGGCAGAGGAGTTGGGCCTCGCCACCTCCCCTTACCGCTTTGCCGATAGCGAAGCCGAGTGCCGCGCTGCGATGGCCGAGATCGGCCTGCCCTGCGTCGTCAAACCCGTCATGTCCTCCTCCGGCAAGGGGCAGAGCACGGCCCGTACAGAGGCCGATATTGCGGGCGTCTGGAGCTATTCCCAAACCGGCGGGCGCACCGGCAAGTCTCGCATCATTGTTGAAGGTTTTGTCGATTTTGATTATGAAATCACGCTGCTCACTGTGCGCCACGCGGGCGGAACCAGTTTCTGCGCGCCCATTGGTCATCGCCAGGAGGGCGGCGATTATCAGGAGAGCTGGCAGCCTCACCCCATGGCTCCTACCGCATTAAAAGCCGCCGAAGATATGGCGCGGACCGTCACCGATGCGCTCGGCGGTTACGGGCTCTTCGGGGTGGAGCTCTTCGTCAAAGGCGATGAGGTCATCTTCTCCGAAGTCTCCCCCCGCCCGCATGATACGGGCCTCGTGACGCTCATCTCGCAAGATCTCTCAGAATTCGCCCTCCACGCCCGCGCGATTTTAGGACTGCCAATCCCGGCGATACGGCAGTTTGGACCTGCGGCTTCGGCTGTGATTCTAGGGGATGGCGTGTCGTCGAATATCAGTTTTGGGAATGTGGCGGAGGCGCTGGCCGAGCCGGATACGCAGGTTCGGTTGTTCGGGAAGCCGGAGATAGATGGGAGCCGGAGATTGGGGGTGGCTGTGGCGCGCGGCGAGACGTTGGAAGAGGCGCGAGAGAAAGCGATAAGGGCGGCTGGGGCTGTTGAGGTGCGGTATGGTTAGGGAATTTCATGACCCAGACATTATCTATGAATGTTCAGAAATGGACATATGAACGGGGAAACTACCAAATCATCGTAGAAAATGCGTGGAGCGCCGCCCCAATATACACACAAGAGCGCATCACAGTGAATGGTGAACGCGTGCGAGATTGTATACCGGCTCCAATATCTCTTCTGTTCTGGCGGACCATGTTTGAAGATACGGTCTTGGATAAGGACGGCGAACAAAATCTCAAAGTGCAGTGGAAATCGGGTTTCAGGACCTGCAAAGCACGCGTGCTTATCAATGAAGAACCCGTTGCGTGGATCAAGGCGCAGAGTATGAAATGGAATGGCCCAAAGGGTAACTGGCCTGAAGATGATGAGTATAACGCCTAGTTCCAGAGACGAAAGCGATGCGGGGAAGGTGTTGAGCTGCAGGATGGTTAGGAAGCTACGGAGGACTTTTCAAACAAGTCCATTATCTCACTTTCTCTTGCCTTTTCGGAGATGTCCAAGATTAAAAGGTGTTCAAAATGCTTCTTGTCTGACCATTCAAATACTGAATTATCAGCGGACCAAAACACTTCACTCAATGCTTCATCGTCATGCCAAGTTGTCATGACCGATTTGCCTGCGGGGACGTCCCAGTTATGAGTCTCTAGATTTGCGATATCAACACTATCATCCCAAAGCGAACATTCCCTCCCCCACGCCATCATGCACAAGCAGCCTTCTTTAACGAGCCACTCACTAACGATATGCCGCCACTCGGGCGTGACATCTGAGGCAACGACAACGACTGCTGAAAACGGACGAGAGGAAATGGGTTCGGAAGGCGGCGCGTTAGGAATAAGATGAACATATTGAACTGGGCGTTTCATGATGGAAGCTTAGAGCTTCGATCACTAAAAACCAACAGTCACTCCGACGCGCGCTTAGCGCGACATTGCATTTGAAGTGAACCTTCAGAGTATGGGTACGGGGTATTACGTCGGTGTGGCGTGGGTTGCTGGCTTTGCCCACAAAAAAAAACCCGACCATCTCGCGACAGCCGGGCGGTATATGTGTGCTGCTGACGCAGCTTGTGCATTTCGCATTTAGGAACTCAGAAATTGCACGAGGGTGTGCATTTTCTGAGGCAATATGTGTTTAAGCGAATTGCTCTGACTAAATCATGCCGTCTTCTTCAAACAAAGTCTCTTTATCGACTTTCTTATCCGTCATCTTGGCCTTCTCAACGATCAGGTCGACGACCTTCTCTTCATAGATAGGCGCGCGGAGTTGAGCTATGGCTTGTGGGTTCTTTTGATAAAACTCGATGACTTGCTGCTCTTGTCCCGGATATTGACGGGCTTCAGCGACCATGGCCTGTTGCAGCTCTTCATTCGAGATTTGGATTTCGTGCTTCTGGCCCATTTCAGCCAGAACCAAGCCTAAACGCACGCGGCGTTGTGCAATCTTGCGGTAGTCTTTCTCGAGCGCTTTATCGGTTTTCTTGGCATCTTCTTCGTCAAGATTTCCAGCCTCTTTTTCAGCCTGAACTTGGTTCCAGATGTTTGTGAACTCGGCTTCAACCATGCCCGGCGGCAGGTCGAATTTATGCTTCTTGTCTAGCTCATCGAGGATAGCGCGCTTAAGGCGCAGACGCGATTGGCCTTGCAGCTCATTCTCATATTGCTCTTTAACAGCAGTCTTGAGCGCGTCAGCGGATTCCATGCCAAAATTCTTGGCAAAGTCATCGTCAATTTTGCTGTCTGCCGCGCCTTGAACTTCGACAACCTTGGTTGCGAAGACGGCGTCTTTACCGGCCAGATCAGCGGACTGATACGGATCCGGGAATGTGACTTTCACGTCGAGCTCATCACCGGCTTTCGCGCCGATGAGCTGGTCTTCAAAACCCGGGATGAATGTGCCGGAGCCGAGGACGAGCTGATGGCCTTCCATCGCGCCGCCGTCGAAAGGCTCGCCGTCAACTGTACCGACGAAATCAATCAGGACCGCGTCGTCTTTTTTGGCTTTGGCCGTTTTGGCCTTCTTCTTATATGTCTTTTGTGAAGACGCGAGCTCCTTGAGGCGCTCGTCCACGTCCTTTTGGTCAGCTTCGTGAACGAGGCGTGTGAATTTGAGTTTCTCAGGATCAACCGGCTCAAAATCGGGAATGGATTCGACTTTTAATGTGTATTCGAGATCCGCTTCGCCTTTTGTCACATCGTCGCCATTCGCACGCAGGTCGATTTGCGGTTGACCGGCCGGACGGATTTTATTGTCATTGATCGCCTGCTGAGAGCTTTCATTGACGACCTCTTGAACGATATCGCTCATGATGGATTGGCCAAACATCTTGCGGATATGCGCTGTCGGGACTTTACCGGGGCGGAAGCCCTTGAGAGTGACCTGCGGCTGCATCTCTTTGATCTTTGCTTCCAATTTCACGGCGAGGTACTCTTTCGGGACCGTAACGGCAAAAGTCTTTGAAAGGCCTTCGGCCTCGAGCTCTTTGATTTGCATGATGATATCACCAAGTTTGGGCCGGCGCGCGATGCACCCGCCAAGGTTTGAAAATTTCGCGCCTTATGTCACGCGCCGCTCACAATCGCAACGCCTTAGGACCGCCTTATTTCAGTCATTTGAAACCGCCCTTCCAGGGGCGACCCCTCGCGCATAAGAGCCTTAGCTTGACGCGCTGGGCCTGCTGTGGTGGGACGCTGGTTATGGACCCGTCTTGGTTTCTCTATCTCGGCATTCTCATAGGCCCTTTTGTGCAGGAAGACGCTGCAGTCATCGCCGCTGCGACGCTCAGCGCGCATGATCCGAAACATTTCCCGGTCGTCTTCTTCGTGATTCTGTTTGGCCTTTTCGTGTCTGATATATGGAAATATTGGATTGGCTATTCGGCACATGCGTCGGCGCGCGCGCGAAAATGGGCGGAAAAAGACAAAGTTTTGAGCTTGCAAGATAAGGTAAAACGCCACGCTTTCCTCACCCTGCTAACCGCTCGCTTCCTGCCTTTGGCCCGTGTCCCGGTCTATGTGGCCTGTGGCTATTTCAAGATGAGCTATGTGAAATTCTGCGTGATTATTTTCATAACCGCTACGCTTTACTGTGTCGCGATTTTTGCCGCCATTCACCTCTTGGGGGAAGCCTTTGGCGAGGAATTGGAGATGATCATGGGCATTTTGATCTGCACTGTCATTCTCTTGCTCGTCGGTTTTTTAAGCCTCAAGAGCTGGCTAAGCCGACGTGCCGCGCGCAAAGCAAAGCTGCAAACCGACGACGTCTAGCTCCGATTTTGACTCTTTTTAGTCTCTAACCAAGTCACGATATCGCTCATCGCCGCATCATTGGCTTGTTCAATCGCCGTCACGATAGATGACACATTGACCGAGCTCGCCCGCATAGTCTTGCGCACCGTTCGCGTCCCTAATAAGCGCCGATCGCCTGAGCGGGCATAGGTCACGCTATAATGAACAACGGCCAGCGGCGCGCTTTGCGGACCGTTATCAAAGTTCGCTTCGAAGTTTTTGACCACCAAATGAACGCGGGTTTCTGTTTTTGCTCCGGTTGTCGGGTCTAATCCGATAAATTGCGGGGAGCTCTCCAAAGCTTCAATCAAGACACCTTGGATGAGAACCGGAGTCACTTCCGCCCAATTCGCCCGGGCGATGGCAGAAAGTTTCTGACCGCCATCCGTGACCACAATATCGTTGGTGCTGAGAAGCTGGGCAGCGGCCGGGCGTTCCACGCGAATGATTTCGGCATTTGCGGCCGGACTAACGGGCTGCGTAATTGTCGCCAATCTGTATATCGACGGGGCGGGCTTTGGATCGGGCAATAGCGATAAGCAGGATGATAAGCTGGCGCCCACCGCTAAAATAAGGAGATTACGGGAGATCATTGCGGCAATTCCATTTCTTCACGTTCAACCCCTGACACAAATTGAGCCGGATTTTGTTCCAAACTGTCTGCGACACGTCCCAGTGTTGTTACTAATCGGCGGATCGAATCTACGGTGTCTTCCAAATCTGTGAGACCCGAATTTGACAAGCGATTGATCGCGTCCCGGGTATCAATGAGTAGCAGATCAACATCTTCTGCCGTCCCATCAAAGGTTGAGATCGTTGTATCGACATTTGCCAAAGTGCCCTCAGCTTTCGCCAAAATGTTCCGGACGTCTTCTTGAACGACAGTATCAATGCTGTTGGATGTGCCTCTAATCGATTTGGCGGTCTCGGCAATCGCATTGGCGGCAGCCGTGAAGCTATCCATCAAATCATTTAGCTTTTGCGGGTCGACTTCAGAAACATCAACGGAGGCGGTAATGGCTTCGACATTCTGCAAAATTGAAGTGAACGCCGCCAAATTTTCTTCTGAAAGAAGGCTGTTCGCGTTGTTCAACGCGGTCTGAGCTGCGATAACGACATCGCCGCCACCCGTCAGCAGCTCATCTACCGAGCTCCCCTCACCCACGATCTGCTTCGTCCCGCGGCCTGGCATATCGGCCATGAGCGGCGCTTCGTCGTCCGGGCCGGGTGTGATCTCAATATAATTCATCCCCGTCAGACCCAGCGGTGTTAGCTTTGCCGTCGAATTCACATCAATCGGCGTCCGGTCTTGAACTTGAATTTCGGCGATGACGAGGTTGGGGTCATCTTCTCCCCACGCCAAGCTCATAACCTCACCGACGCCGAGCCCGTTAAAGCGAACTTCTGAACCTTGTGACAGACCCCGCACACCCCCCTCGAAAGCGACTTCATAGGTGTCATATTGCTGATTGGCCTGAAACCCGGTCAACCAGATCACAAAGCCCACCAGCGCCGTGATGGCCACGAGCACAAACATGCCTATCAGTGCATAATTAGCTCTGTTTTCCACGCCTACCCTTTCTGCCGATTTCCGGCAGCTTCGCCCGCGCCAATTGCAGCACGCGACCGTGGACCACCGAAATATTCCTTCACCCACGGGTGGTCATATTGGCTCACAGCCTGCAAACTATCGGCGATAGGGATGTGTTTATCAACCAAAACCGCAATCCGGTCGCAGATGAGATACAGGCTGTCGAGATCATGCGTTACCATCAACACAGTCAGGTTCATAGCTTCCCGAAGTCCAAGAATGAGCTCATCAAAAGCATTCGCGCCGACAGGGTCCAACCCGGCCGTTGGCTCATCCAGGAATAGTAATTTCGGATCAAGCGCTAAGGCGCGGGCCAACCCGGCCCGTTTTTTCATACCGCCTGACAAATCCGACGGGTAAAGGATAGCGCTTTCCGGTGGCAAGCCCACCATATGAATTTTCATATCGGCAAGTTCACGCATAAGTCCGTCAGATAAATTCGTGCTCTCCCGCATAGGCATCATGACATTCTCTCGTACAGTCATAGATGAAAACAGCGCGCCGCCCTGAAACAAGACCCCCATTTCATTTTTTATATCGCGCCGCACCTCCGGCGTCAGATCATCCCGGTTTTGACCGAAATATTCAACATATCCGCCTTCGGGTTCTTTGAGCCCCAACATAGTATTGAGCAAAACCGATTTGCCCGTCCCCGACCCGCCGACGAGGCCGACAATCTCGCCGTAATTGACAGTGAAGTCCAAATGCTCATGAATGATGTTCGGCCCGAACTGGGTCTTTATTCCCACGGCCCGCATCGGCGGAGCGGACTGATCCAAATTTTCCGACAAAGCCATGGCTAAACGCCAATCTGATAAAACAGGATCGCAAACATCGCATCCACAAAAATTACTGCAAAAATCGCCTGCACGACAGCCGTTGTTGTCCGTTGCCCAAGGCTTTCGACACTCCCGGTCACGGCGAGACCTTGGCGGCATCCAATGATCGCAATGATCAACCCAAAGACCGGGGTTTTGACAAGCCCGACCCAAAGATTGGAAACTCCAACAGCCGTATTCAGACGATTAAAGAACAGAATGGGCGAAATGTCAGCTGTCGCCCACGCCACGAGCAACCCTCCGGCTAAGCCGCTTAGCATAGCGAGAAACGTCAGTATTGGCATGGCAATGACGCAAGCAATCGCGCGCGGAATGACGAGCACTTCATAAGTATCCAAACCCATGACGGTCATGGCATCAATTTCTTGCCGCATTTTCATGGATCCTATCTGGGCCGTAAAAGCCGAGTCGGATCGCCCTGCCAGCAATATCGCTGTAATGATAACGGCCAGCTCGCGCAGCACGGAAAAGCCCACCAGGTCCACCATGAAAACGCTGGCCCCGAAGGCAGCCAACAAATTTGCCCCCATATAGGCAATCACTGCCCCGATGAAAAAAGACAACACCATGACAATCGGGGCCGCGTCCAAGCCGACAGATTCAATCAAGTTTACGATCGCCTTCCAACGGAGCTTTTTGGGGGTCGCGATCACTTTCAGCAAGACCACGAAAAAGTGTCCGATAAAAGCGAGCGTCTCAATGAGCTCGTCCCAGAACCGAACTGTCGCAGCGCCTAGTTTGGCGAATGTGTCAAACCACTGACGGCTGCGTTCTGCTTCCTGTCCCAAGACGGCAGAGGTCGCCGCACTCATCAGGGTTTTATGTCCGGGAGCTTGCGATAAAACGTTCCAACTCTCAGCCGGGGTCACACCATATCGGATGGCGCGCGCCAGAAGATAAGCGCCTGCTGTATCCATATCGCCCAGCTTCGACATATCATATTCGACAAACCGATATGTTTTCCCTGCGACCTCTCCGGCTAATCGTCCATCCAGATTTCCCGCCTGCTCAAGGTTCCAGCTGCCACTCGGACGCACAACGAGCGTTTCCGCGCGCATCTCTAATTCATAATCTGCGGTGCTTGCCAACATGGGTAGCAGGGTGCAAACCCCAGCCGTCCGGGTCAATCCCTTATCGTCGCCTACGCACCAGAATGCTGAATGAAATAACATGAAATTTAGGCTGGATATCCATACCCGCAGTTTTCCGACGCGCACGGCCTTCCGTATCTCCAGAACATCCGTCACGGCGGTGGATGTTGTGCAGGTCGTGCTGGGCAGGGAGAGCGATATCGGACGGGGCGAATGCCGCCCCTATCCGCGCTATAATCAGACTGTCGAAAGCGTCACCGCCGATTTGGAAAGCGTGCGCGACGAGATTGAGTCAGGCGACGTCATTGCCGCCTTGTCGCGGCTGCATAGCTCGGGTTCGGGCTCGGGCGCGGCCAGAAACGCGCTGGAATCCGCATGGCTGGATTATCAATGTAAGAGTTTAGGCGTGTCGGCAGCTCGTCTTCTTGGCGTCGCTGCCCCCTCACCTCGCCAAACCGCATTCACCTTGTCGTGGGGGTCGGTGGACAGCATGACCGCCGCCGCCAAAGCCGCTGCCGATTATCCGTGGCTGAAAATCAAAATTGGCGAAGGCGGATTGGCACACGTCTTGGCCGTTGCGGATGCGCGTCCGGATGCCAGTATAATTATTGATGCCAATGAAGCTCTGGACCCGGCAACGCTCCCGGTATTTCTCGGCGCGCTCTCGGGGCTGAACATAGCCCTTATCGAGCAACCTCTACCCGCCGGGCATTTAGAGCCCTTGCCTGATACGTCTCTCATTCTCTGTGCTGATGAGGGCCTTCACACTCTCGACGATTTGGACGATCTCTGGCAGCTTGGGTATCGTGCTGTGAATGTAAAATTGGACAAATGCGGCGGGCCGGTCGCGGCGCGCGATTTGATCCTGCGCGCGAAGGACAAAGGGTTTACCGTTATGGCCGGCTGTATGGTCGGCAGCTCACTCGCTATGGCGCCCATGATGACATTGGAAAGTCTGTGCGATATTATTGATTTGGACGGCGCGCTCTTACTTGCGGATGACGTCGATAACGGACTTAAATATGACGGGGCAACGGTGTTCCCGCCCTCAAGACAGCTCTGGGGTTGAACCTAGAGGCTAAGAATTTTCCCTACGCCGGGCTGCCATTTCAGCGGCAGCTTGGTCGCGGACCCGTTTCCCGAAATTATCAGTGACAGTCTTCAAGCGCTCGATTTGGACGTTTAGAGTGCGTAACGCGGCATTTTCTGAATCGACAACCTCCTCAAAAGACGCCGCAGCTTCCCGCGAAGACAGCAGAGCTTGCTCAAGCTCGGTCAACTCTTCGCGAAGTTTCTTTTTACCTTCGGACATATCGAAATAGATTTCGGCAGCGTCCGCAGTCTGGCGGACATATTGGGTGGCGTAAGAAATATCTTCGATCACAACGGCGCGCGGCAGGTTTCGCGACGCATAATTTGCATCAGATGTCAGATCACGCTCTTCCAATCCGTTAAGAAGCACTGACGCCGCGGATTGCATTTTCTTACGGGATGTTTTGGCCACAAACCCCTTCGATCGGAAGGCCGCATAGAGCTTGCTGGCGGCCCGCAAAACGATATTGCGTTCAGCCGGGGCTTCAGCTTTCGCCGCAGACGGAATCGCCATTTCTGTCATGTCAACAGTCGCGCATCCGGTCGCCAGGATAGCGGCGGTCGTCAAAGCTAACATGCGGAGACGTGACTTCATAAATTCCAACCCATAATCGACGTTAACACATTCCGCAAAGCAAATACAATCCGGAATAAAACCACCCTAAATTGGACAGGTTAAGATAAAGCTGAGTCCTGGCCCGACGGCACCTTACAAAGTGGACACATCGCAGTTCTCATCTTGGAATGTTCAGCACCCTAGCCCGAGATTAAAGGCTTAATCCAACGGTCCCACGTTCCAAGAATGAGAACAAATCCCATGAATACAGGCGCAACAAAGCGCACGAAGAATAAAATGAACTTGCCGAGTGCCTCACCGGAGCCGGAAAGCTCCTGAGCTAAAATCGCTTTGTTGAGGCGCCAACCTGTAAAGAGGACAACAAGCAAGGCAGATAATGGCGCCAATATTGGGCCTGCAAGACCGCCATCGATGAAGTCCATGAATTCAAGGCTGTAAAGAGAGACTAAACCCAGCGCCATAATGGCCGCTCCGGTCAGCCATGCCGCTTTTGCTTTCGCGATATTGAACTTCTCGGCGACCCACGCCACTGACGGCTCCAGCAAAGAAACTGAGGACGTCACCGCTGCGAAGAAGGCCAAGAAGAAGAAAGCCGCCCCTATTATCATGCCGCCCGGCGCGTCAGACAAAGCTGTCGGCAGGGTCGTGAAGAAGATACCTGCTCCAGCTTCGAAATTGAGGTCATTCGCAAAGACGACCGGGAAAATCGCCAAACCTGCGATAATGGCGACACATGTGTCGACCAACGAAACCGTAACCGCCGATTTTGGAATGGACACGTCACGCGGCAAATATGAGCCGTAAGTGATCATGATCGCATTCCCGATACCGATAGAGAAACAGGCTTGGCCCAAGGCGCTCTGCGCGACCTTCGGTGTAATTTTATCGAAATCCGGTGTGAACATAAAAGCGAAAGCATCCGCCGTGCCGCCGCTGCTCATCGAGGATATAATGGAATAAGCCGCCAACCCAATCAGTAGAACGAAGAATATCGGCATCAGTAAACGTGCTGCCAACTCGATACCTTTATTGACCCCGCGCGCGACTAGCCACGCCGTCACAAGTCCAAAAAACAAGAACCAAGGTAAAACCTGTGTTGTTGGGTTTGACACCATCAATCCAAATTGTTGTTCAATTTCAACGGCAGGCATTCCTGCAAATGAACCGAACAAAAACTTCGGGATATATGCCAGCACCCAAGCCGCCACGACGCAGTAAAAACTCACGATGAGGAACGAGGCAATCATTCCGAACCATGCGCCGCTGCTCCAAATTTTGGAAACCCCTGAGCGTTCTGCCAGATCATTGTTCGACCCTACAGCGGACGCAGCATTACCCGCGCGTCCGATGATATATTCACTCATCAGGACCGGAATACCAACAAAGACGATACAGGCGAAATAAATGACAAGGAATGCAGCGCCGCCATTCGTGCCAAGCTCAGCCGAAAAACGCCAAAGATTACCGAGACCGACAGAGCTCCCGACGGCAGCCATGATAAATGCAAAGCGGGACGACCATTGCGCGGTGCCGCGTTCGACTGGAATGCTTGCCATTGTAAAAATCCCCTTACAGATGTCAGAGGCTCTTTGTCCCCTTCTACGATTTCCATAACGTCTGTGCAAATGGGGTCAAGGTGGAGCCCCGCATACAGAAAAATAATAACGTTATTATACATAACATATGTAAGATTACACATGACCCTCCGCCCCCAACATAGCCGCTTCAAATTCCGTTGCGGACACCAATAAAGTCATTTTTTGATTGCTGTTGCGATATATGGAGCGAGCGCGACATAATGTAACAACGGTTTGATCGGGCGACTCTGCGCTGAAGCTGACGACACTCGGGGCTTTTGACCTTGTAAATTCAGACATTTTGAGGCGGGTTATGAACGGGCTGCAAACTTGCACTGGGTCCGAGCCGTTTCATAAATGGCGCTATGCCGAGCGCGGAAGCTCGACACCGCGATGCAAATGCGCGGAGAGGATGAGGCCGAAGCCGCCCATAACGGCTAAGATAACCGTGCCGCCATAGGAAATCAGCGGCAGCGGGACGCCCACCACCGGGACCAGACCCATGACCATTCCGAGATTGATGAAAATATAAAGCGTGAACGTCGTGGTCAGGCCCAATATCAATAATTTTGCAAACATCTCTTTGCACTGCAAGGACAGCCAAAGGCAGACCCCGATTACCGCCATATAGATGGTTATGGTCAACATACCGCCGACTAAGCCAAACTCTTCTCCAATGACGGTAAAGATAAAATCTGTTTGGTTCTCCGGGACATATTCGCCTTGCCGCTGCGTTCCTTGCATAAAGCCTTTGCCATTTACCCCGCCGCTCCCGAGAGCGATTTTTGATTGCGTGATATGATAACTGGCCCCTGAGGGATCGCGAGACGGATCAAGAAAAGTGAGGACCCGCTCTTGCTGATAGGGCTTTAGGCCATATTTAAAAAATAACGGAATACCTACAATAGAAAATGCACTGGCAAAGCCGATCACCCGCCAGGATATTCCCGCTAAATAAATAACAACAACGCCTGTTGTTCCCAGCAAGAGCGTTGTTCCCAAATCCGGCTGGCGAAGAATAAGCGACATCGGAAGCGCCAGCAGAATAAGCGATCCAATGAGGCCGACAATATGGCTGACGCGGTGCGACGGCAGGTCATGATAATACCGGGCCAAGGCCAAAGCGATGGCGGGCTTCATCACCTCAGACGGCTGCAATCTAGCAACGCCAAAATCCAGCCAGCGCATAGATCCATTGACCTCCACGCCGAAAAATTCAACACCGACTAAAAGTAACAACCCGACAGCATAAATGGGATAAGCCAGTCGATACCAGACACGAATGTCAACCAACGCCACGACCAACATTACTAATCCACAGGCTCCAACGCGGACGAAATGCTGGAACGCGCCATAGCGCCACACCCCGTCAGTGGCGGAGAAAATCATTGTCACACCGACCAAACCCAACACGCCGACAAGTGTCGGCAGGAGCCAGTTAATTTCAAACAGCTTGGTGGCCAGAGAACCGCCTGTTGCGGGCGCAGCGCCGCGGAAGCCCCTGCTTTGTGCCACCATTACTCCAACGCTCCGGTTTCAGCAGTCGACATATCGACAGACCCGTCGCGGCGCAGAGCTTCACCCAAAACGGCACGGCTGATATCAGCGGCGCGTTTGGAGCCGGAGCCGCCATGCTCAACGATCGTTCCGATCGCGAAACGCGGTCGATCATATGGCGCAAAACCGACAAAAATCGAATGATCCCGCAATTTCCAAGGCAGTTTTGCATTTTTTCGGATACCGGTCAGGCGCTCAGCCGTACTAATGCCGCGCACCTGTCCCGTCCCTGTCTTTCCGGCAAATTCCATCCCTTTTACCGACGGGTCCACCCCAAAAGGATTGTGGCGAAAGGCCGTTCCGCCCGGCTCTGAGGTAACAGCCCACATTGCATCTCGGACATAAGCCAGATGTTCCGCGTCAATATCCAGTGGCTCGAAAACCGGCAGCGTTTGGCTAATGACCAAATGCGGCACAACCGCATCTATTGTATTGGCGATCCGCGCTGTCATGACTGCGAGTTGGAGCGGCGTCGCGAGCACGAAGCCCTGTCCAATAGAGGCGTTGAGCGTATCACCCGCGCGCCATCCTGTCCCGAGACGCTCTTGCTTCCAGACTCCATCAGGGACAATGCCGGAAATCGCTCCGCCAATGGAGATGTCATAGGCCGCGCCCAGACCCAATCTGCGCGCAACATCGGCAATTCGGTCAATACCGATGACTTGCGCGATCTCGTAAAAATAAGTGTCACAGCTATTCTTTAGCGCGTCGCGCATATCCATCCGGCCGTGACCCTGCCGCTTCCAACAATGGAAAGTCCGATTGCCCAGTTGGACCTTTCCTGAACAAAACACAGTCTTGGCGGGATCGACCAGATTTGACTCCAGCGCCGCCAACATGACCGCCATCTTGAAGGTGGAAGCAGGCGGATAGCCGCCCGCAATCGCTTTGTTATATTGAGGCCGCTTTGGATCATTATTCATCCGGTCCATATCGGTTTGGCTCAAACCGGACACAAAAAGGTTCGCGTCGAATGTCGGCATAGACAGTAGCGTCCGCAACTCGCCGGTGATGATATCAATAACGCAGACCCCGCCGCTGTCATCGCCCTCATCTTCAGTCGCAAACTGTTTAGCTGCAAACTCTTGGAGCTCAGCATCCAGCGTTAACCAGACGTCTTTGCCGGGCGTTGCGCGGGTCGCAGGGTCCGGCCATTCCCGTACAATCCGGCCACGCGCATTGACCTCGACTTTCAACTGCCCGGACGACCCGCGTAGGGTTTTCTCCTCGGCCGCTTCAACACCGGTTTTTCCGATCCGGAAAGTTGGTTGTTTCAGTAAGGGATCATCGTCAACTTCGACATCATTCGCGCCCGCCCGGCCAATATAACCCAAAACATGAGAGAACACGCCGTTTTCGGGATAGGCACGCCCATGCCCCGCCTCAGAGACAATACCGGGCAAAGCGTGAAGCCGCATGTTCAGAGCGCTAAAGGTTTCCCAATCAATATTATCTTTGACTAAAATCGGGACGAATTTTGGATTTTGCTGAATGTCTTTTTGAATGCGATCTCTCTGCCCGGGAGAAAGCGGACTGATGCGGGACACGCGATCTAAAGTCTTATCAATTTCGTCAGTTCGCTCGGGAATTATTACCAAGCGGAAATTCTGTTCATTGCGAGCCAGCGCAACGCCGAAGCGATCTCTAATCTCACCGCGCTCGGGCATCAGCATATTAAAATTGAACCGATTATTATCTGACAGTGTCCGATAATTTTCGGCTTGCAGCACCTGAAGCTGGTAGAGCCGCGCGGCAAGTGTACCGAACACTCCAATTCCGCCCACGCCCAATATGGCCGTTCGACGGGTAATCAGATTCTTGTCTGCTTTACTTTGCGGAAGAAGTGGCGGCATGATTACCAATCTTCACTATCATTGGCCCGAATCGCAAGTCCGTGCCGCAGTAATAGAAATACGGGCAATAGACAGGTCGCAAGGATGATTTGACGACCCATCGCCCAAAAATCCGGAAATATTCCATCCACTAAATAGCCCGATACTGATAACATGACCAGCGCCAGCCCACAGCTTGTGAGCCAAACCAATAGCAAGCCTATGGGCGCAAATGGGGTGCTTCGAAGCTCGGGCCTGAAGTAACCCCAAACTAAAACAAACACGAGGGCCCATTGACCATCTATCCCGCCCGTCGCCCAGTCCGTGAAGAGGCCCGCGAAAAAAACGAGCGCTAAGGAAACAAATCTATTCGCGCGTTTCGGCCAAATGATGAGGACCACAAGCGGAATGAAACCAAATCCAATCCAAGCGCCAAACAGGTTCAACCCTGCAATTGAAGTCGCTGATGCCATAAATAGCGATAGGGCCGCGACAATCGTTGGCCAAATTTTTTGTTTTTGAGTTTGGATGCCCAGATAAGTCATTGCGTTTCCGCCGGATCAACATCGGTTTCCGTCCCGTCCTTATCCACAGTAACTTCGTCCGTTTCTTCTTCTGTTTCTTCATCCGTCTCTGGGGGCGCGACTAATTTCTCAAATGGCGAAACCCAGACCCAATCCAGCGGTTCAGACCCGGCGGCTAATTGAACGCGAAAACCGCCTGCTTCGCCGCGCACAACTTCGCCGATTTGCAAACCTCGAGGCAGCGCCCCATCATCGCCTGACGAAATTACACGATCACCCGCTTTCCAATTTTCCCGCTGATTGATAAAGTCCAGTTTGGGCAGCGGTGAATTATCCCCTGCCAGGATAGCAGTTGCGCCGGAGCGCGCGGATGCGACGGCAATTCGGCTGTTCAAATCAGACACCCTCAGAACACGGGTCGTATTTGGTCCAATGTTGATCACATGACCCACCAAGCCATTGGTGGACATAACGGGATTCCCAACCTTCACGCCGTCTTTACTGCCCACATTCAGGATGAGCGACCGAAAGAATGGGCCATCCGTTTCCCCGATGGCCCGCGCTGCAATTTTGCGAAGCGGAATATCGGTTTCCGTATCAACGCCCAATATCGCTTCATATCGCGCCACTTTATTTGCGAGATTGTCGTAGCGCGCCTGCCGCTCTCGCAACATCGCAATTTCCTCACGGAGTTTTTTGTTGTCTTCAAAAGCGGAGCGCCTGTCACTAATATCTGAAAAAATACCTTCGAAACCGCGGAGCGGCACAGCCAAGACTGACGCCAAAGGCGCGACCGTTTCTTGCGCCGCAGTCTCGACGCCGGACGTATTGTGCTCGGCTCCGCGCTGCAAAATTATCAGGACGGTTGATATGAAAATTGCGGCGAAAAGCGCGACACGGGTTAAGCCTCCATTCGGATTCTCCCTGCCTAGCATGTCTTATCCCCTAAACTCAGGCCGGAATAGCCTCCGCAATCCGTCAGGATTAAACGCCGGCCTCGAGCACGATTTTCCACTTTTTTAGGTTTTCGACGACAGTCCCTGATCCCCGAACAACGCAAGACAGCGGATCATCGGCGATGGAAACAGGCAGTCCGGTCCGGTGTCGCAATTCAACATCCAGATTGCGGAGAAGCGCGCCGCCGCCGGTCAACATAATACCCTTGTCAACAATGTCGGCGGCCAATTCGGGCGGAGTTGCTTCCAGTGCCAGTTTCACGGCCTCGACGATTTGCTCGACAGGCTCTTCCAAGCTTTCGGCGATCATGGCTTCATTGATCGCAATTTCACGCGGGACACCATTCATCAAGTCGCGGCCTTTGATCTGTACGGTCATGCCTTCACCGTCTTCCGGCATCGTCGCGGAGCCGATTTCTTTTTTCACGCGTTCCGCACTCATTTCGCCGAGCAGAAGGTTCGTTGTCCGGCGTACATATTGAATGATAGCATCATCCATCTTGTCACCGCCAACTCGCACAGATCGCGAGTAGACCATACCGTCCAGCGACAAGACGGCGATTTCCGTGGTTCCGCCGCCAATATCGACAACCATCGATCCGGAAGGTTCGTGAATAGGCAGACCCGCACCAAGAGCGGCGGCCATGGGTTCATAGACAATGTAAACTTTGGACGCGCCGGCTTGTTGCGCGGACTGGTAAATGGCGCGTTTCTCAACAGCTGTAGCGCCTGCAGGCACGCAGATCACAACCTTTGTGCCGCCGAAGCGGAATTTCTTCTTATTCACCTTTTCGATGAAATGTTTGATCATCGCTTCCGCGACTTCGAAATCGGCAATCACGCCGTCCTTCATCGGGCGGATAGCTTCAATGTTTCCCGGCGTTCGTCCGAGCATCATGCGCGCATCTTCACCGACAGCATGGACGACCTTTCGGCCATTTCGGATAGAGTAAGCGACCACTGACGGCTCGTTCAAAACGATGTCTCGGCCTTTGGCGTAAATCAGCGTATTCGCTGTCCCCAAATCGATTGCGAGGTCTGTAGAAAATGCGTCAAAGATAGACATGGTCAATCCGGTATATTTGGCTACAAGAATTGAACGAAAAATCGCAGCCGATTGAGTTTGGTGAATCAGGTGTTACTGACGCGCCCTTTTCGCAACTGATGATTAACCTTTAACTAATTTGCAAGGTTGCGAGGCGTTGAATCGGGTAAATTTACTGTGTTTTTTCGCCTGAAAGGGGAGAGCGCGCCTCTAATCGCTTGCGGGCCAGCCATGAGAGCAAAATCGCAAGACCCGCGAGACCCGCAAAAAACACGGCCATAAAGCTGCCGGAAAGGCCTGAAATCAAGCCTTGGCTAATCAAGCACACAACCAGAATTTTAGGAATAATTCCGATGGCTGTACCCGCCGCAAAATGACTGAATTTCATGCGCGAAACGCCAGCCGCCAAATTGACCAAAATGGCCGGCCCCGTTGGGACAAGACGCACGACAAGGCTCGTCATAAATCCGTTTTTTCGTACGGCGGCAGATATCTTTCGGATGAGTTTTGCATCCAGCCGCCTGAGCCGTTCCGCCCCCACACTCTGCCCAATCCAGAACCCCAAGACGGCGGCGGCGAGACTGCCGATCCATGACAATATTCCGCCTTCCCAAACCCCGAACGCGAGCACAGTTCCCGTTATCAACATCCATTGCGGCGCGCCGATAAAGGCCAGTCCGCAGAATAAAGCAATGGTGACCGGCACGGCCCAGGGCGATTCCGACAAGGATTGCATCATGGCGAAGAATTCGGCTTGGTCAATGTCGAAAATCTGCTTTGCAGCGACAATCAACAAGACGGGCAATAACAAGCTCGCGATCAGCCAAAATACTGCGCGCGCGTTCAAAACTGCACGCCCTTCACAGAGTCAAGAAAGGCGTTCATCTCCTCCGGTGTTTGCAAACGTTTACCGGCGGGCGGTTGATTTCGGAACCACGTCATCTGACGTTTTGCGAAACGCCGACTCTCGCGCTTAGCGTCCTCAACCGCTTCATCAAGCGAGCCCGAGCCGCTGAAATAGAGCTTAAGCTGCCGCAGACCGATAGCTTTCATGACAGGTAAGGTTTCATCATAGCCTTTCGCGAAAACCGCTTTGGCTTCATCGAGACCTCCGGCGCGCAGCATGGTGTCATAACGTGCATTGATACGCGCATAGAGCGTTTCACGCGGCGGCGTCAGGACACAAAATCTTGCAAAACGTGACGGAACCACCGGGTAGGTCTCTGCCTGCCAAGCTGATAACGCCTGCCCAGAAGCGATCGCGACATTGACGATGCGCTGCAAACGCTGCGGATCATCGCCCAGAACACGGGCGGTTGCAACGGGGTCAAGCCGCTGCGCCTCAGACCGCAGTTTGCCTATGCCGTCTCGGGCCAAACGCTTCGCCGTTTCATTAGACACCTGTTCGGGAACAGCCGGAATATCGGCCATGCCTTGCAAAAGCGCGCGAAAATAAAGCCCTGTCCCGCCGACTAAGACAGGCGTTTTTTCTCTTCCGAGAATATTAAGTATAAGCGGCTCCACCTCGCGCAGCCATGCCCCCGTTGAATAACGAACATCCCCCGCGATATGACCGAAAAGATGATGGGGCAGATCGCCAATTTCATCGCGCGTTGGGCGTGCGGATAAGATTTGGAGATCGGCATAAACCTGCAAAGCGTCCGCATTGATGATTTCACCGTCCAGCGCATTTGCGACGCGCAACGCATAGGCGCTCTTACCGCTTGCTGTCGGGCCTGCGATACAAATGACGGGTTTCATAACGTTGGAACCTCAGCCCGAAGCTGATTAGCTTGTCGGGTTAAGAGCGTAAAAGATGTAATTACCGCCGCGATTAATAAGTAAAGTCACAGGCTCATCCAGCTCGCCAGCCGCTTCCATTGCCTCTGCAAATTCTGCGGGCGTAGAAATCCGCTTAAACGCCACCTCTTCGATAATGTCGCCTTTGAGGATTTTTCCGCTGGCCGGGGCGCGTTTATCGATTTTCACAACGCGTACGCCTTTGACGTCGTCATCAATCCGATTTCGGTCGCGAACATCCTCACTCAAGGCTTCCACAGATATACCTGCGGCGGATCGTTCCGCATTGCCGGCGGCAACTTCGCGGCGGATTTTTTCCTCATCCGTGACTTGCTCTTTTAATTTTTCGATTGTGATGGTCAGGGTCTTGCGCTTTTTCTTGCGCAGAATTTCGACTTTGACAGCTTTACCGATTTCCGCTTCTGCGACGCGGCGGGACAGGAGGCGCGAGGCTTCAAGTGGTTTACCGCCAATTGACAAAATCAAATCGCCGCGCTGCAGGCCGCCCTTATCCGCAGGACTATCCTTGACGACTGAGCGAACCAAAGCGCCTTGAGCTTCGTCTAAACCATAGCTGCGCGCGATATCATTGCTGACGACCTGCGAACGCACACCGAGATAGCCGCGTCGGGTTTCACCAAATTCTATCAATTGCACCGCGATCGATTTGGCGAGCTCAGCCGGAACAGAAAAGCTAATCCCGACACTGCCGCCCGTTGGGGACAGGATCGCGGTATTCACCCCGATGACCTCGCCGTCCATGTTGAACAAAGGTCCGCCGGAGTTACCCCGGTTAATCGCAACATCTGTTTGGATGAAATCATCATAATTACCCGAAGAAATATTGCGGTTTCGCGCGGAAATAATCCCGGCGGCAACAGAGCCGGAATAGCCAAAGGGGTTACCGATGGCGATGACCCATTCGCCCACTTCGGCAGAATCGCTATCGCCCCACGGCACGGCGGGAATATCGTCACCGGCTTCGATTTTTAAAACGGCAATATCCGTCGCCGGATCACGTCCGATCAAGGTGGCTTCATATGTATCGCCATTCGGGAATGAGACTTCGATGAGATCGGCGTCCTCAATCACATGATTATTGGTGATGATATGGCCGTCATCGTCGATGACAAAACCGGAACCCAGCGCCTTGCTGACACGTCCGTCGCGATCCGCTCTACGACCGAAAAAATCGTTGAAACGCTCCAGCGGCGACCCCTCATCAAAAGGTTGAGCCTCGGTTGTATCGACCTCAATCGTTTGCGCGGTTGAGATATTGACGACGGAAGGCGACAGGCGCTTTGCGAGTTCGGTAAAGCTGTCAGGCGTGCCCCGCGCCTCCGCAATATTCGGCGTCACCGCAACGGCGGCGACAGCGAAAACGAGAGAGAGGGCGGCGGAACGAAGCAGTGTCATAATATCATCCTAGCGATATGTGCCGCGCTGCCAAGGGAAACACTGCGTCATCACGCTTACATTTGCGTCATTGAAGAATGAGTTTTGCGCCCAACGTGAATAATATCATGCCAATGAAAACGGCAAAAGCGCCGCCCATATGCAGGTCTCGATCCGAGACCTGCTTCATCATTTGATCATAAGCGCGGCGCATGGCCGTCGGCGCAATCGCCCACATGAGTCCCTCCAGAAGGATGAACCCGCCGAGAGCGACTAATATGATTGCACCCATTGCGTTGGCCTAGCGGCGTCCGGAATAACCACCTTGGTTTTCCAAATAACCCAAGAAATCACTATCGGGCGACAAGACATAAGTCGTGCTACCGATTAGGCCTTTTTCATAGGCTTGCATTGAGCGGTAAAACGCAAAGAATTCAGGGTCCTTATTATAGGCCTCCGCATAAATCGCATTTCGCTTTTGGTCGCCCTCACCGCGAATAATTTCCGCATCACGTCGCGCATTGGCGAGGAGAATTTCGACCTCTTTGTCGGCTTGCGCGCGAATCGTTCGTTTTGACCTCTCGCCTTCACCGCGTTTTTCAGCAGATTGTTCCTGACGGTCAGCGGCCATACGGTCAAAGACGCGTTCCGCGTTTTCCTGCGGCAGGTCTGCGCGCTTAATTCGGACATCTTCGATCACCAAACCAAATTTACCCGCTTCCGCACGCGCATTCGCCCGTGTTTCGATCGCATTCATCAGGTCAGCCCGTTGGCCGGAGACAACCTCCTGCGATTCTACCGAGCCGAGCGTGTCACGAATCAAGGAATCGAGAACATTGCTCATTTGGAGTTCAGCCCGTGGCCGAGTTGCAAAGGCTTCGTAAAAGGCTCGCACGTCTGTGATGCGGTAGCGAATGAAGGCATCGACCAAAAGACGTTCTTGATCCGATGCCAATACAGGTTGAGCTTTCAAATCCAAAACGAGGTTCTTGCGATCGTAATGTTGGACGTTCTCAATGAAAGGGACTTTCATCTTTAGACCCGCATTTTCCTCAACACCGTAGGCGTTCTCAATGCGTACAGGTTCACCAAAACGCAAAACCAGTGACTGCTGGTCTTCACGCGTGACATAAAAAATCTGGCTCAAAAGAATCAGGGCGACAATGGCAATGGCACCAAAAAAGAAGAGTTTATTCTGGTTCATGATTAATTCCCCTTCTTATTAAGTTGGTTGAGTGGGAGGTAAGGGACAACACCGGACCCGGCATCGCCGTCCAGAATGATTTTCTCAGACTCGGAATAAACTTGCTCCAATGTTTCCAGATACATGCGCTGGCGCGTAACTTTGGGCGCCAGCTTATACTCACCATAGATGAGATCAAAACGTTGTGCCTCACCTTCTGCATCCGCTATCACGCGGTCACGGTACCCTTCTGCTTGCTGAATAAGCTTCGCAGCTTCACCCTCTGCTTCGAGGACAATTGTATTCCGATAAGCCCGTGCCTCGTTGATGGCCTGCTCGGCTTCTTGGGACGCGTTCACAACATCTAGGAAATCGTCCACGACTTCTGTTGGAGGATCGGTTTTTTGAAACTGAACGTCATTGACCAAAACCCCGGCCTCATATTCGTCCAGCAGCTCTTGAAGGCGTTGACGAACTTCGCCGCCGAATTGGGAACGACCCGTTGTGATGATGGGATCAAGTTCATTCTTCCCGATAATTTCACGAACAACTGACTCGGCGGCGGACTTTACGAGATCTTCCGGTTGGTCGACCTTGAAAAGGTAGCTCTCCAAATCATTGATAACCCAGAGCACTGCGAAGTTGATATCAACGATATTTTCATCACCCGTTAGCATCAGCGACTCAGCATTGTCTCTCACGCCAACCAGAGTTTCGCGCTGGTTCGTCACGTCTTGCACATATTTCTTCTCAATCGGATTTGGCCATTTAAAATGCAATCCCGGTCCGACAGTCCGCTGGTAATCACCAAATCTGAGAATGGCGGCTTCCTGGTTACCCTGCACCGTAAAGATCGATGTAAAGAGCAGGAAAACGATAGGAATGGCGAGGAACGCCCATGGCGGGATTTTGAAGTCCGGTATTTGCGTTCCGCCGCCACGATTTCCACCGCCGCCGCCGCGACCTGTGCGGGATTTGAACCCCTCAATCACATTTTCACGGCTGGGTCGCTGAGGTTTATTTGGGCGTTGACCGCCGCCATTGCCCCAAGGCGAATTGCCCTCGCCTTTATCGCCATTATTACCAGAGCCCGGTTTTGGACCCCAAGGACTATTATTATCAGGCATATCGTCTCCGAAAATCAGTTACGGCACATGTGGCGCGGTCCGGCGTATGTTTCAAGGTTGTTACGTGCACTCATTCCGTAGGAATGCGGTCAAAAACTGCGACTTGAAAACTAAATTCGTCTTTTGGGCCTTTTTGCGGGGCCGTTTCTTTTGTGAGTGTCCATCGGGCCAGGTCGATTTCAGGGAAAACCGCATCGCCCTGAACCTCAGCTTCGACTTCTGATATATAAAGCCTGTCGAGACGCGGCAACAAAGTCTCATATAATTGCGCGCCGCCAATCAGCATAATTTCGTCCACGCCTGCTGCGCCTGCCAGTTCATACCCCTGCCCGACCATGGCGTTCATATCCGTAAAGACTTCCGCCCCTTTTGCGGCGTAATCCGCATTTCGGGTTAGAACCAAATTAGGTCGTCCCGGCAATGGGAACGGTAGGCTCTCCCAAGTCTTGCGGCCCATCAAACAAGGCTTGCCCAAGGTCACGCGTTTAAAATGTTTGAGATCCGACGGCAACCGCCACGGCAAATCACCCTCGCGGCCTATGACCCGGTTTCTGTCCATGGCGACGACGGCGCATAATTTTGGACTCGTGGACATTTTTGGATTCGTAGACATAGGCGCGGACCTAGCCTAAACCCTGCCTCAATGTCGACCTCCATACGAAATTCCCGATGGCATTTCGGCCTGCCTCTGATGACGCTGGTCTATGTGGCGCTCATCCCTTTCATCAACTGGTCTTTTACGTGGGCGCCGATGTGGGAGGTCCTTCCAGGGTGGGCGTTTAATCCTGTCACGATAGTCACCGGCTT
>ENA-ORXM01001795-ORXM01001795.1-marine-metagenome-genome-assembly--contig:-NODE-1795-length-27982-cov-6.367461_pt1 | contig 27982 bp, 19 predicted proteins | sample MGYA00237867_ERZ511480 | MGnify/ENA primary metagenome ERZ511480 (study PRJEB26309, sample SAMN06266103) | marine metagenome | isolation source: Algal blade | place: United Kingdom:Sidmouth, United... | reverse complement strand
TTCTTTTTTACGCCCGCACAGCGACAAGTAACCGTTGCTGTCCATTTTGCCCAAATCACCGGTTCTGACCAACTTGAGCCCGCCACTCGTGGTGACCCAAAGATTTATATTGTGCTTCTCTTCGACATAGCCTGGGAACACGTTATTGCCAGCAATCAGTATTTCGCCCGCTTCACCAACCTCACACAGGCGCAGCAGGTTTCCAGATTCATCGATGTCACCTATCAGTACTTTTATACCGGGTATAGCGAGCCCTACAGACTTTTCTTTTTCGATGGAGTCCGGTGGCATCACGGTGCTTACCGCGGTGCCTTCGGTTGAGCCATAGCCCTCCACTAACGAGATGCCTACCTTGTCTTTGAATTTTCGCTGTAAATCTTCTGAAAGTGGTGCAGCTCCAACCAAAGCAAAATCCATAGAGCGAGGGCGTTGTAGGTTAGTAGTGTTATCACCTATAGCTTCCAGCAAACCCGCATATACCGTTGGCACGGCGGTCATACTCGCGATGTCGTAATTATTGAGCAGGCTCAATAGATTTTTAATGACGTTCTTGCCACGAAAACCTGAAGGACCAGCCATGACTACCGTGCCGCCTTTCATCATAGTTGACAAGCCTGTTACCGCAGCATTGACATGAAAGATGGGCAGTCCAATTAACACGCGATCCTCAGCACCTTTAGGCGAAAGCAGCATCATTTGTGCAGCATTTGTTAGCTCGTTGAGGTGTAGATGTTTTGCGAGTTTTGGCAGGCCAGTTGTGCCACCTGTGTGAAAATAGGAGCAGACGTCAGTTTGACCAGCTGGCTGCGCCTTCAGCTCTTGCCACGATTGCCGACCCAGCAAAGAATCAAAAGCAAAGACAGGCACACGCCGATCTTTGCTCGCAGCAGAGTCATCGCCAAACACACTGATAACAGCTTGCAAAGTAGGCACTTCATCCTTTATCTCCAGAATTTTTTCCCAAATATCACTGCCAGGCACTGGCCCCAAAGCAATTAGCACTTTTGTACCCGAGGCAATCATGATGTCTTTGATCACTGAAGAATCTAATAAAGGATTAATTGGATTAGCGATGCCCGCTGTTTCAGCTGCCCACAATGAATAATACGTTTCGGGAAAATTTGGCATCACAATGGAAGTGACATCTTGTCGACCCACTCCAAGCTCCACCAAAGCATTAGTGAGTTGGGTCACACGCTCTGCCAACTCTCTGTAACTCACCTCGCGATAAGGTTCAGCAAAGCTTTTCCCTTTGATCATCTTGAGCAGACGGTGCAGCAGTTTCTTTTTCAGTGGAATACGCGCGGGGTCGAGACAATCGCCGTCGAGCAAATACTGAATAGCAATTTTGTCTTCGTGCAGCTGAGCTGATTTTAAAATTGCTTGGTAGATCGAACTGGGCAGGTTATCAGCAGCAAGTTTTGACAAATCCATCGCTTGCATGTCGGCTGCTGTTTGCACTGTGGTCAAATTAACTTTGTTTTGCATATCCCGCCCGCTCAATTGTTTACCAAAAGACTTTTTTTACTTTCTCTTAGTCGAGAAAGCTGCTGTCCTGCGCGTGCACCACTTGGTACAAAGGCTGGAAATTGCCCCATGTGACCAAGTCCGACCCGTTCATGCTGCGAGTTTTCATCGCAATTTCATGATCTATCAGTTTTAAATCGCCAGCAGCTTGCGCAAGTAGTTGGCTCTCGCAGCAACTATCCATGGTGACGAAATTTGCAACCGCGGCGTCAACAGACTTACCCACAGTTATCAGACCATGGTTTTGAAGTATCACTGCTGCTTTGTCTGCGAGTGATTCAGCGATCATGTCGCCCTCTTCCAGCTCAGCAACCACACCCGTAAACACATCAAAGACGCTGTGGTTTTGGTAAAAAACACAGGCATCTTGTGAGATTGGATCGAGCAGTTTTCCCAGCGCAGAAAAAGCTCGACCAAATTTTGTGTGCGCATGGGCGACGGCCTTAACGTCTGGGCGAGCATGGTGAATGCGCGAGTGAATCGCAAAAGCTGCGTTGTTAATCGGCGAATTGCCTTCCAATATCTTGCCGTCGTGATCAACGCGGACTAAATCAGATGCTTTGATACGAGAAAAATGAACGCCTACAGGGTTGACCCAAAATGACTCCGGTTCAATACAGTCGCGCTGCGTGATATGGCCAGCTAATCCCTCGTCAAAGCCATGCAATGCAAATACTCGAAAACCAGCCGCGAGACGTTGCTTTTCGTATGCGCGCTGCTGCTCGGGGTGCTCAAAACTAGGTGGCATAGGTAACTTAAATTTTTCGCTACCGATGGTCATTAATTTTGCTTGTTCGCTAAGTGAGTTGCTCATTTTCTGCTCCATATATCTACTCAGGCATTATATTTCGATGTAGAATAAACGGAAGTGATAGATATGAATGGCTAACTATTAATATGCTGCATGGTAAAATTGACCTGAACTTGTTTGTGGTGTTGATGGCGGTGTATCAAGAGGGCTCGATCACCGCCGCCGCACAAAAGCTGCATCTCTCCCAGCCGGCGGTCAGCCATGCGCTTGGTCGACTTCGAGTAAAATTCGATGATGCGCTGTTTATTCGACACGGGCGCAAAATGATTCCCTCGGCGTTCTGCCAGAAAATCATGCCGCAAGTATCACAATCGCTGAATGTTCTCGAGTCCACTCTGACACACAACAAAAGCTTTGATGTGCGCGAACACAAGCGCGAGATAAAACTTGGCTTCCGAGACATCTTGGAGTCAAAATTTTTCCCGCCTTTGATCAGTGATTTGAGTATCAACACCCCCAATATCACAATCAACAGCCGCCAAGTCACTCGGTTGGAGATGGAAAAAGCACTAGCGCATCAGGAGCTCGATATTGTGATCGACGTGCTGACCCCGACTGGGCCCGATATCAACAACACGTTAGTCTGTGAGGAACACTTTTCACTTATTTGTCGAGAGGGTCACCCTATCCTCGAAGACCTGACGCTTGGGAACTATGCCAAGGCCTCACATGCACTGGTTTCATTGCGAGATTCACGCGTGGATTTGGTTGATATGGCGCTGGCTAAACACGGTGTGATGAGAGAATTTGGTTTGCAATGTGAGCACTACTTCGCTGCTATCAGTGTTATTTGTCAGTGCGATATGATTTTGACCATGCCGCACGCCTACGCCTCGCAGCTAAAAGAAAAAATGCCTGTGCGCATCAGACCGTTACCGTTCGAAGTGCCGCTTTTACCAGTGCATATGTACTGGCACAAACAGGCGGAGCACGACCCACTGAATAATTGGATGCGCGAGAAGCTAATGGCGATTGCAGCGGAAGTTCTTTAACTCAGACTCAAGGTATTTCTGAACGCTATGCAATGACTGATAAGTACTCACGCAGCAAACCGGTGGGTCGCAGAGGGCGACCCGAGTGATGGTCGATAATTGGGCAAACCAGTCTAACTTTAACGCGAACCTACAACGATGAAGCGAGGCCTTTTTGAACCCCTTCTCTGCGCTGAATGGCTTCGGCCCAGCGTAATACGTGCGTGTAGGATTGTGTGTTCAAAAACTCTTCTGCGTCATAAACGTCGTCCATCGCCAAACGACCATACCAAGGCCAAATGGCAATATCAGCGATGGAATAACCACTAGCACAGATATATTCGCGCTCAGCTAAATGGCGATTGAGCACGTCCAGCTGGCGCTTGCTCTCCATGGTGTAGCGGCCGATCGGGTATTGCATCGGATGGGGTGCATAGCGGTAGAAGTGCCCAAATCCACCGCCAAGAAAAGACGCACTGCTCTCCTGCCAGAACAACCAAGACAAACACTCGGTGCGCTCAGTAGGGTTTTCTGGCAAAAAAGGACCGTATTTTTCAGCCAAGTAATACAAGATCGCGCAAGATTCAAAAACAGATTGTGCTGGGGTTTTTGATTTGTCTAACAGCGCAGGGATTTTTGAGTTGGGGTTGAGCGCAACAAACTCAGAACCAAACTGCTCGCCTTCACCAATATTGATGATGTGCAAATCATAGGCGGCATTCGCCTTGCCAAGCGCCAACAGCTCTTCAAGCATCACGGTGATTTTTACACCATTGGGTGTGCCTAGAGAGTACAACTGCAAAGGCTTATCACCAACAGGCAATACTTTCTCGTGAGTTGGCCCGGCAATAGGCCGATTTATATTGGCAATATTTTCCACCACTTCCGCTGTCCCACTGCCAAACACTGGGCGGTGTGTAATCGCTGTTACTCATCATCAATCCTCACAAATCGGGCATAAAATATAGCACGCACGGTAAATTCGAAACCCACTTTCACCTGATCATCCAAAACTTAATGCCAATATTTTTAATGACAAAAGCACAGACCTCAGACAAACAATCGCTTAGTAAAAAATATCCCCCAGCATGCAAAAGGCCCGCGGGAGCGGGCCTTAGGGTAAAACACTAACAGCTTACTTTAGCGGTACAGCAATGTCGGCAGCCACATAGTAATAGCGGGGATAAAGGTGAGCAGCAGTAGCACAGTGACAAGCGGCACAAGAAAAGGAGCTGTCGCAATGACGCAGCGCTCAAAGGGCACGTCAGACACCTTCGCCAACACGTAGAGCACCATACCTACCGGGGGAGTTAGCAAGCCAATCATCAAGTTAAGAATCAAGATGATGCCAAAGTGCACAGGGTCAATGCCAAACTGCACCGCCACTGGCAACAATACAGGGGTCAAGATTGTAATTGCAGCTATGGTTTCCATGAAACAACCCACCACCAAAACAATCAGCATGATGATCAGCAGTATTGCGGTTTTGTCTTGGGTGAAAGCCAGCAAGTTCGTGGCAAAATGCTGCGCCACTTGATTGGCCGTTAAGATCCAAGCAAAGATCGAAGACGCCGCAACGATCATCATGATTGATGCAGTGGTTTCTACCGTCTCTTGCGACACGTGCAGTATGTGCTTCCAGCTCAGTGTGCGATAAACAAACAAACCGAGAATTAGTGAATAAGCTACCGCTGCAATCGCCGCTTCAGTCGGAGTGAAAATGCCTGTCAGTATGCCGCCAACAATAATGATGGGTGTAAAGAGTGGCAAAATAGCGTGGCCAAAGGTGCTGACAAAGAGCTTCATGCTGAAGCGCTCATCACGTGGATACTGTCTAATGCGCGCGTAAAAAGCCACCATCACCATCAGCGAAAACGCCATCAACATACCAGGAATCAAACCTGCGGCGAACAGTTGCCCAATGGAGGTGTCGGCGATGACACCGTATACCACTAGAGGTAAAGACGGTGGAATGATGGGGCCAATAGTCGACGAAGCGGCTGTTATACCGACCGAAAAATCGGTGTCGTAACCGGCTTCTTTCATCGCTTGGATTTCAATATTGCCAAGCCCACCTGCATCCGCCACCGCAGCACCGGACATTCCGGCAAAGATCACACTGGCGCCTACATTGACGTGACCCAAACCACCGTTCATCCAACCAACACCGGCACGAGCAAAAGCAAAAATTTTGGTGGTGATGCCCGCCGTATTCATTAGGTGACCGGCCATTATAAAAAACGGCACCGCGATTAGCGGAAAAGAATTGACGCCGTTCACCATATTGTGCAGAACAACCATGCTCGGTAGTCCGTCCAATAGAATGAACACTAGTGAAGCGACACCAAGTGCGACCGCGACCGGAGCGCCGCTGATCAGCAGAAGAAAAAGAACAACAAAAAGAATCGTTATTGACATGTAGTTTGTACTTTCCTATTCAGACGCTTCGGCTACGGCACGGTCTTCTAGTTCGCGCATGACCTGTTCTGGGTCTTGCTTGTATTTTCGGATCAACCATACACAGGAATATATCGCCATAGCCGCCAAGCTAAGTGCGACTCCCCAGTACAACAGACTCTTGGGAATTTCGGCAGACGCCATTTTGGTTTTGGTTTTCATTGCTAGCTGCACGGCGACGAACGCCAAGTAACCATAAAATACGCCGCTGATAAGCTCCATCAAGACCGTCATATATTTGCCCACTTTTGGTGGAATATAACGATAGAAAAACTCTAAAAAAATATGAGTTCCTTTTCGACTGACGGATATTGCACCAAAAAAAGCGACCCAAATAAGCACGTAGCGCGCTATTTCTTCTGTCCAGGCCAAGCTGTCATTCAACACATAGCGTGTGAAAAACTGTAAAAAAACGATGACGGCTAAAAGCCAGAGCGCGAGTAGCCCTGGCAAATCTGTCCATTTGAAATCAAGCGCGGGCGGCGCTGAATCAGCACCGCCCGCGTGGCTTTCATCGGAAGACAACATTCAGTATCCCCTTTAAGCCTTAACTTACTATTTGATTTCAGCTAGACGATTAAAGTGCTCTAGTGTGTAAGGCACATCGTCGCCTGTCAGCATCGGTGTAACAGCATCTTGAAAGGGTTTTTTGTCCACTTCGTTCACTGTAATGCCTTGCTCACGAAACCATGCCACCAAATCTTGCTCAGATTGGTAGATTTCGTCAGATGCTTTCATTGCCGCTTCTTTAAGCACGGTGTTCAGCTCAGCGTAATCATCGCCCACACGTGAGATAGCGCTGTCAGAGACAATAATCAGCAGAGAGTTAAGAATGTGACCAGTCAAGTTGATGTTGCTTTGTACTTCGTAGAATTTTTTGAACTTGATAGTCGGCAGAGGATTCTCTTGCGCATCAACAACACCCTGCTGCAAAGCTAGATAGACTTCAGAAAAAGCCATTGGCGTCGGGTTGGCACCTACTGCGTTGGGGAACATCAACATCAGCGGCGAGTTAGGTACGCGAATCTTCAAGCCTTCCATGTCGCTTGGCTTTAAGATTGGCTTGTTAGACGTGACGTGACGCTGGCCGTAGTAAACGAGACCGGCGACGGTGCTGCCCGTTGCATCTTTATAACCTTGCGACAAATCGCCAAAAAGCTCACTGTCGCGATATTTCTGCCAGTGATCGTAGTCACGCATAATAAAGGGGTAATCGGAGATAGCGATTGGACCGTAGTAGCGTTCAACAAAACTTGGTCCAGTGTAGATAACGTCGACTGAGCCAATGCCCAAGCCTTCATTGATTTCTACTTCTTTTCCCAACGAAGACGCTGGATATACTTTTAATTCAACACGACCATCAGTACGTTTGCTGATTTCTTCAGCAGCCCACACTGCAGCCTGGTGGTAGTTTGAGCCCTCTTCATAGACGTGTGCCCACTTTAGGGTTTCTGCTGCACTTGCACTCAGGGGTATGAAGGCAGTCAGGCATGCAGCCGTAGCAATGTTTTTGAAAACGCGTTTAAGCACGATAAATCTCCTTGGTTAGCCGATACAACGGCAAGGGAACAAGCGAACGATTAGGATCAATTAAATGCACTAAACTGCATCGCTAGTAACTAGAATACATAGTATACTAGTTAAATGACAAGTTCAAACCTTCATCAAATTGCTCTTAAACGCACAGATCTAGCGGCTTTTTCTACGCTGTTTGTTTTCGCAGGAGAGTTGCGTACGCTCTCTCCCAATCAATCATCTGAACGACAATGAACAGTCGAGAACCTACCGAGCACAGCCAGGAAAGGGAACGCCTTTCTACGCGCCGACGCCGAGCGCCCAACTTACCACCTACAGGCCCCGCTCGATTTGCTGACACCGCCACGACTCAGACCTTGGCCGATACAATCTACCAACACCTGTATCACGACATAGCATCCATGCGCCTGCTTCCGGGCGCCGCAATTTCAGAACAAGAAATCGCCAACACGCGCGGTGTGAGTCGCACACCCGTTCGTGAGGCTATTTTGCGCCTTGCCAAAGAACGCTTGGTGGAGGTTGTGCCTAAATCAGGCACCTTTGTTGGCCGAATTCCACTTTCTGCATTGCCAGAGTCACTTGTAGCAAGGCAGGCACTAGAAGCTATAACAGTCAAAGCGGCCACGGAACGCGCCAGCCCTAGCCAAATACTAGGCCTGAAAGCACTGATTGAGCAGCAGCGTGAAGCCGTTGCAGCCAACGATGTGGAAGTGTTTTTTCATAGTGATGAGACATTTCATGCGGCAATTGCCAATATTGCTGGCTATCCTGGCTTCTGGGAAATCGTGCAAAAATTAAAAGTTCAAATAGACCGTTACCGCTGGCTGACCGTATCTCTTGAAAGCATCATGGAATTTGCCCTGCAAGAACATATTGAGATCTTAGATGCGATTGAGCGCAAAGACGGTGCAGCCGCTGTCGAGCAAATGAATAAGCACCTCAATCGCCTACGATCGCGCATCGCCAGTGATTGGAACCAATACCCCGAATACTTTATTCAAGATGTTGATCTATCCCTGTTGCTACCCAGACAAACCTAAAAAGCTATCGCTCGTCACTGACAGAGCACTTTATACAGCTGCCCCTATTCACAATAAACAACAGCGGGTTTAAAATCGGCGTAAGTTGAACTGGGTACAGCTCTCTCAAACTCGCTAACAGGTCAAAACCTTTTTAGCCGACACATTTCAAGCTGGGCATTTACAACACATGACGCCGGACGTCGATATTCTGATGATGCTGTTCGCAGTAGCGGCTGTGGCGGGCTGGGTAGATGTCATTGCAGGTGGTGGTGGGTTAATCACCACCCCTGCGTTATTACTCGCCGGCGTACCACCCGCAGCAACACTGGCCACCAATAAGCTACAAGGCAGTGCAGGCACACTCATCTCTTCGCTTTACTTTGTTCGCCAAGGCGAAGTGAACTTACGCAACATTCGTCATTTAATTTTAGCGACCTTTGTCGGTTCTCTGGTTGGCGCTTGGCTGGTCTTACGGATTGATGCCAGCCAGCTGATGGCCTATCTGCCTGTGCTGCTCGTTGCTATCGCGTTGTATTTTCTCTTCTCTCCCAACATTGGCGATGTAGACTCCACACCTAAATTAGGCTTGATTGCGTTCGCCCTACTCGCATGTCCACTGCTGGGTTTTTACGATGGATTTTTTGGCCCAGGCACGGGCAGTTTTATGATGCTCGCTTTTGTGGCTCTAGCTGGGTTTCGAGTATCAAAGGCCACCGCACACACCAAAGTTCTTAATTTCACCAGTAATGTTGCTTCACTGCTGTATTTTATTTTCTATGGCGATATCTATTGGATGATTGGTGCGGTGATGGTTGCGGGCCAACTACTGGGCTCGCTTACCGGCTCACGCATGGTGCTTAACAACGGTAGCAAGCTGGTTAAGCCCGTGGTTGTCACCGTCTGCTTACTCATGTCTGCCAACCTTGTTTACAAACATTTTTACAGTACGATAGTCAGCATTTGAGAACCCCCAGAATTAAAAAAGGCCCTCCTAAAAGGAGGGCCTCTGGCTTACTACTACCTAGCTAACTATGTGCTGTAGTCCGAAATACTTAATGCACGCGAGGTAGCGCCACTCGTCTACCTGCAGCAAACACCGCCAGTAGCAACAGGCTTAGCCACGCTAGTGAACCGCCACCGCCGGTCGTCACCTTCCCGTTGCTGGTGCCAGTAGTTTGCTGGTAAGTTTTCTGCGGTTCTTCCACCTTGAACTTACTACCTTTGGCATTAGTCAGCGAGCGGCCTTCGCTTGTCAGCGCACGTATTTCATAGGCGCTAGACCTGTAGCCATACACGCCAACGTGCCAAGTGGTATCCGCTGAATTGGACAGCAAACAACTCTCACTGCTGCTACCTCCACGTGTTGAGCCGCAATCGTATACCCCGCCGTTATCTAAATGTCCCGTCGGTCTCTCTCCCGCACGAACATACAAGTCCACGTCGTCGCTCAGGCCCGATAGATCGAATGTCACCTGCCCCTGAGCGGCTGTTGCTTCGAAGGTATAAAAATCCCAGCCACCTTGCAGTACATCGGACTGAGAAACAACACCATTACTGAGCTCTGCATCAGTAACCGGTGGAACCTCTAGGTAATAGGCGGTTAACGAAAAGTCGGTTGCTCGGTAGCCATAAACACCGATATACCAGCTTTCTTCTCCGTCGTTCGGCAAACTACATTGCTCGTTGCTGCTGCCACCACGAACCGATTGACAATCGTAGACACCACCATTGTCTAAATGTCCGCTGGGTACGCTTCCAGCGCGCACATACAGATCGGAGTCAGCAGTCATTCCGGTGAGTCTAAAATCGACCAAGTTTGCACGCACCGGCGCATCTAGGCGGTAATAGCGCCATAACCCTTGCTCGGTGCGCCCGCTTTGGGGTTCACCGGAGATCAAATCAATCACCTCGTTGTCGCCGCTGCCATCACCACCGCCCGTGCCACCGTCATCATCAGCACTCAGTGTGGCCAGCAAAGTATAAGGACTCGCCTGATAGCCATAGACCCCTATATGCCAAGTCTCTTCACCGTTGATGTCTACCTCACAGCGTTCGGCAGTGCTGCCTCCGGCAGTAGAGCTACAATCGTAGGTACCACCTTCCTGCACATGACCACTTGGGCGGGAGCCGCGGCGTAAATATAAATCGCTGTCAGCCTCAAGCCCACTGAATTCAACCACAAGCTTGTCGTGTGAGCCATCACTACTCACAGTGAAAAAGTGCCACTGCTGCAAAGCAATAGACGAAACACTAGGAACACCACTGATTAGCACGCCTTTATCAACAACGCCACCACCGGTATCGCCGCCATCACTAACCGTCGTCACTTCTAGAGTAAAGGGCGATGCTTGATATCCGTGTACCCCCACATACCAACGAGTTGCCGCATTGTTGGCCAACGTCACTCGCTCGCCAGCGGTGCTGCCTGCGGTGGAGCTGCCATCGTAAATACCGCCATTGCCAACGTGTCCTGATGGACGCTGCCCTGCACGAACATACAAATCAGCGTCAGCGCTTAAGCCTTTAAGAGCAAAGCTAACCGAGCTGTGAGCTGCTGTGGAATCAAACACGTACCAACGCCACTCACCCTGCGGTACTGCAGAGGAGACAATATTGTTTTCGATTAAGGTGATATCTCCGTCTTCTACATCATCACCGCCTGAGGCAGGAATTCGCAGAAGATAACTAGCGAGATCAGCAACCTGTGCTGTGTTTAGCGCAAGGCCGTGTGCTTGGATTGCCTGCGCGATTGTTTGCGCCGATCCATTGTGCAAATACGGCGCTGTTTCCCACAATGCCAACAAACTGGGTGTATCAAAACCACTCAATGTGCCACCAATTCGTTTGCCACTGGCTGTTGTCGCCGTGCCAACATCGTGCAATTCGCCACTGGCAGAATCGGTCATGAATTCGCCGGAATGGCAGCTACTGCAGTTGCTAGCAAACAAGGCCTTACCGCGTACAGCACCTGTGTCAGCATCCACTTCCCCGTTCGGGTTAGTGGGTACGTCTCGCAACGACATAACATAAGCAGCCAAGGCGTCTAAATCAGCACTAAGGCCAGTTTTATTTAGTGCCAAAGGATCTTCAGTCGCTGCAAAATCACTGTTTGACATCAAGCCAAGTCCGGCAGCAAAGGATCGAATTTGCCCTTCGAAGTCCTGCACTTCATTGAAATTGGCGGTCCAGTGAAATAGCCCGTGTTCGGGATTCCCTTTGCCACGCAAGCTCGTGGTGTTGCGCACGCCTTCACCAAGCTGGGTAAAATCCCACACGCGACCGTCGTGATCGGCGTCGTTGTGGCAACTCGCGCAAGAGGTGTAATCCATCGCGGCTAGGCGGTCATCGGCCGCATCATAAAAAAGCTGCTTGCCGCGCAAGATTTCAGCACTGAGCGCATCGTCTTCTATCAGTGTGTGCGTATCGAGCAACGACGCTGTCAACTCGCCTTGTTCGGTTATACGGCTAATATCTATTTCACTTATTGAGCGTTCAGTGAAGTTGTGCACATACAAGGTACGGCTGTCTTCAGACACCAGCAAGCCATGCGGTGCCATGCCCACTTCAATACGCATCAGTTCAGCCCCACTGTTGACATCACTCACCGCCACTTGGCGATTACCCTCCAGCGACGTGAACAAGAACAGTCCCTTGGGATCAAAAGCCGCGTAGCTGGCCACACTGGCATTATCGTGATCGATACGACGCTCAAAATCTTCTTCATTAGACTCGAGATTGATACTGGAAGTGACCGCGCGCACCGTCTGATCAAATGTCATGGCGTCACCACGCAAGCTGCCACCCAGCACATTATCTTGTTTCGATGGCACCCACGCAGAACCACCGCTGGGAGAAATCACAGCGGCGCCCAGATAATTAGGCAAGCCTGGACCCGTATTCTCGGAACGACCGCGATCACTGTGTCGTAGCTCAACAGTGTTGGTGATAGCGAGATCAGCTGTGTTCACAAACATCACCTCACCACCATTCCACGCGCCCTCGACACCAATGCTGGGACTACCGCCGTCTTCACCCGGCAGCGGCGGTGTGATAAATCGTGATACCAACAATTGTTGACCATCTGCGTTGATGGACAAATGGCGCGGGCGTGCACCAACCGCACGTCGAGCCATTATTGCGCCATCACTACCGCGTAGTTTTAATAGTTCGCCTGTCGCTTCAAGTACCACATAGACAAACTGACCGTCCGGACTGATTACCACGCCATGCGGCTGACTACCAACCGGCAGGTCATGGGTTGCAATTACAGCGGCGGTCGCTGTGTTGATAACACTCAAACTAGCGGAGTCTTTGTTGCTGACCCACAAGCGCGCGCCATCAGCTGTAGATGCCAATGCCCAAGGAGATTCACCGACCGGCACCCGATGCTGCACGCCCGAAATATTCATGGCAGTCACGGAATTGTTATCTGGATTCACGTTCCACAATAATTCGTCTGCTGCCACCAGCGTGCTCGAGTGAGTTGGCGCATTGTCGGTTAAGGGTGCGAACACCAGCTGTTCAAAACTCTGAGATTGTCCCGCTCCACCGACGACGCTGACGCGCACAAGGTAGCGGCCGGGGTTACTGTAAGTATGAGCGACCGAGGTTGCACCACTCACTAATCGAGTGCCATCGCCAAAATTCCATTCGTACTGTGCAGCACCGCCCGTGCTGGACAGTGTAAAGTTCGCAGAGGACCCAGAGGCACTAGGCTCTCGGCTGACATCGACAATGTTGACTTCAGTCGACTGCCCGATCACCAACCACCCAATTGTCTCTGAACTGTGAGAGGTTTCTGAGTCGCCGCTCGCCTCCTCCTCTAAACGCAAGCCTATGCCAGAGCTGGTGGGTAACCTGTGTCGCAAGGCTGCCGTATCAGAGTCGTTAAACGTCTGCATACTCAGGAATGTTTGTGGGTCTGTGATCGTCGCAGAATAATTGATAGTACCCCAATTGGAGTCAACCGATCCTGAGCCAACACGTACTTGTTTGCCTTGCCAAACACCTACGCCAGGTGTCACTGCCAACCAAGCGACTGACTCGCGTACATGAAAAGCATCGTTCGCTTCTTCTTCTTGTACACGTACCTCAAAGCCTAGAGTATCGATATTGCGCAAGCGCGGCACTACCGCTTCTGCACCAGTTGCGCTGTTCAGGCTCGTCAATATAACCGGAACACTTTGCAAAGCATTACTAAAATTAACGCGCACCCAGTCGTTGCCGACCAGCTGACGCCCAGCCTCAGCGTCTAAGCCGCCCATATCAACGTCGCCCGGCTGAAGTGTCAGCAGGTTCAGTGACTCGCGAGCATGCGTACCATCTTGGTAATCCCATTCGTCGATTTGCGCGTCAAAACCTTCTGCACTGACGTTACGCAATCGAACGGTTGCGGGTGCCGTATCGTTACTGCTCAGAGTTCCTGCAATCACAACAGGAGAGCTCAGCAGCAAATCATTGTAGTGAAAAGTGGACCAGCTCGATTCATCTGCTTGCGCAATAGACACGGAGTCGAGCAGATCAACTTCACTGACCGACTGACCAAGCACCTGCAATTCTCTCAGATGCAGGAAGTTACTGCCGTTCAGCTGAACGCGTACGTACCGCCCTGTGCGCGCAACACTGAACTCCGTCACAGCACTGGGTGCGCCAGGAAAATGTTTATGCAAAACACCCGCTTGCGCCATGGTTGCGTTGAGATCGTCGCTGGCAAAAGGCTGATCGGAGACAAAAACATGAAAATTATTCAAGCGATCGGAACAGCAATCTGCGCGATTGAGCACTTTGACACTGTCGATGTATGTCGATTCACCGAGATCAACCATCAGCCACGGTTGGCTTTCATTCAAGGTGTGTGAAATCGTATTAAAATCGCCATCATTCGCGAGGCCAGGCACTAATTGCTGGTACTGACTCGACTGACTCATCTCTCCTTCTAAGGCGACATTCACAAGTGTGCTTTCATCGGTATTTTGCACACGAACCACATGTGCACTAGAAGGCGTGCCTTGGTCATTCAAAGCAAACAGCATCCAATAACCGGGCGTTAACACGTTGACATTGGCGCTAGGGCTTAACCGGTAGTTATAAGCACCGGTATTTTCCGCATCCACCCACAAAAAGCGTTGATCGGTGTTATATCCGTGCGTAGTGGCTGACATCTTGATCATTGAAAACTGACTGATGGCTCCGTCAGTTTTCATGGTATAGCTCTCACCCGGCACCATCAGCTCCGCTGCCGATAAGATCTTAGGACGCGCGGCTTCGCTACCATCACTATTAAATAAATAGGGAGGCGCCCAAACTTGCCCGTCTTGATGGTTAGCAGAGCCTGCATCGTACCCACTACCGGCAGACACCACTTGACCGTCGGTGAGCAAAAGCGCTGTGGAGTGGTAGTTTCGAGGAATCGAGCTCGCTGCAGCCACGCGCCACGCCCCAGTGACAGGGTTCCAGATTTCTACCTCGTAAATAGAACCGGCGTCAGAAAATTTTACGCCCGATGTATTACCGCCAAATACCGCTACCTCACCAGTGGGTAGCACAACAGCGTTGTGGTATTTGCGGGCGTAACTCATCGACTGAGTTGGCGCAACAACCGGTGTTGCACTATTAAAATCTACGGTAAACGCAAGGTTGCTAGACGCACCGTCGCTCAAACCGCGCCAGCCACCTGAAAATAATGCTTTGCCTTCGTCATAGACCACAAAACCGCTGTGTTTATGATATACACGGCTATCCCCTTCTCCGGCAGATGTGGAAGAGCCATCACCGCCGGCATCAATCCAGTTAAACCCTGGCGTCGGACCTGCGTGTAAAATCTTTCCGTTTGGCGCCTGAATTAAATAGGGCCACCAAGCGCGCTCACCACCGCCGCGGTTAGTTAGATTGTCCCAATCAACGCCGAACTGTACTTCCCATCCAGATTTTTTGTCCCAGCGCTCACCTTGCCAAGGGCGGCTAGAGCTGCCAAGCGTGGTGTAGACGTCACCGTCGGACAACATGACTGATCCTGGGTACCAGCGCCCGCCTGATGACATGTTTTCAATTTGAGTCCAGTCGTTTTCTCGCCAATCAAAAACACTGGTCCATTTACTTTGACCGCTATTGCGGCCGCCGTTTACAAACACCCTACCGTCGGCGCTCATGGTCGTAGCAGCACTGAACATATTGTGTCCGCGCATAAATATTTCATCAAAACTATTGTCACGCGGGTCCCACACGGCGCTGTATGTCTGCTCTGTGGTTGGCCAGTTGGTACGCTCAGATCCTGACCATGACATCACGCGCCCATCGGGCAGGTTTGCTAACGACGCAGCGATGTGAGGCCACTGAATAACCGGCCCCCAACGACCGCCTTCACTGTTGATCAACGCCGCTGTTTTGGGTATGTCCGGACCCAATGTCGCTGAAGTAGAGAGCCGCTCGTTCTGCACTCGAGCGGCTTCGGCAAGCGCCTCTTCTTGTGCTGAAGAGGGTGAAATTTCAGGTACTGAGTTGCCTGTGGCCGTATTAGGGTTGGGCTCTAGCGTGCTCTGGCTTTGATCGATCGAAAACACAACAGCAATTGCGACGGTCGCTATGGTTAACCCTGCAAGTAAGCCAACCTTTACGCGAGCGCTGTGTTTCTGTAATTCGTTCGATTCAGCCATATTTAACATTCCATTCGTGCACGACTAGCGTGTAGATACAATTACCCCGAGGTGCTGGCGCAATAATCACGCCATGAAATGATTCAAGGCAGTTCGAATGGCCCAAATGAGTTGTCTCTTGACCGAGTTACTCAGAGAGAAATTATTCGCAATAGAGCAGACAGCCAAAATGCTGCTCTCCCTGTCAGTTACCTGTGTTTTTCGTTACCCTAGGGAAACCTCAGATCAAGTCATGATCGTGTCTTAGAAGCGCTAAACCTGCCTCAGCCGCGTTGCAAACCTAGCCAATAAAGCGCTATTGCCTTCGATTCGCGCCTGACAGAGCCGGAATTCTTCATTGCTTCTGCAGCGACCGGACTTAATCTAAGGTTCTCTATTGCGCAACAAAATTTATCCAAGGAAAACCATGAAACTTGTTTTGGCCCTGCTCGCTCTCGGAGCAATTTGGTACGTAATTCACCACTTCATGAACAGCGGAAAAGCTGAAGAAAATATCAGCGCTGGCTTGGCGTTTATGACCGAAAACAGCACTAAAGAAGGCGTACAAAGTACGGCTTCGGGGCTGCAATACTCGGTGCTCCAACCGGGCACTGGTACCGTTCACCCCACCGCCTCAGACCGAGTTAAAGTGCATTACCACGGCACGTTATTAGATGGCACTGTCTTCGACAGCTCTGTCGATCGCGGCGAGCCCATTTCATTTGGCTTGGGCCAAGTGATCCCAGGCTGGACCGAGGGTCTGCAACTGATGGTTGAAGGCGAAAAGACGCGATTGTTCATTCCTAGCAAGCTTGCCTACGGCAATCGAGCTGCCGGCAAGATTAAACCCGGCTCGACGCTTATTTTTGATGTGGAATTATTAGGTATAAACGCAGACTAATGGTGAACCACTGAGAGCATACGACACCCTGCGCGTGCCTCTTGCCAATCTGAGAGGTCTTTTCGAGGCCTCTCAGACCTTAATTCGTTTAGCGATATCTGTTAACTGATATGCTTAAACGCCTTCACACATCGGTTAAACAAAAAGTGACTCTTCAGGCGACTCAAGCTGATCTTGTTAATAGCTACACAGGCTCAAATACATTGAACCTGATGGCCTCTATCGAGCGACGCCTGCACGGACAGAGCCCGCTGCCCGCGTGCTCCTTACTTGAAGACAAGGCACTTGAAGAACCGGAGCATTTGATTTTTTTGCTGCTCGACGGACTCGGTGATTCACTGCTTGAGCGCTATGGCAATGCCAAAGGCCCGCTACGCCGTCACCGTGTGGGACAGTTGCACAGTGTATTCCCAAGCACAACTTCAGCGGCGATCTCAACAATCATGACCGCACGCGCTCCCGCAGAGCACGGAATTCTCGCTTGGCATATTCACCTCAACGAACGTGAAGATATCTACACCACGCTGCTGGGACAATACCGCAACCGCAGCAGCAAACGCCCACCAGCTGCGCGAGATCTCTATCACGCCCAGCCCATGATGAAAGCCGTGAGGCAACGTTGTCAGATTGTGCAGCCACAGTTTTTGGTGGAATCACCGTTCACCGAGCGGCACTTGGGCAACGCTAAAATCACCGGTGTCGCCAATCTCAAGCAGCTCTTTGGCCACTTGCGGCACACGGTGCAACAGAGCGGCCCAAGTTATACCTACGCCTACTGGCCTAGTCTCGATTCAATTGGCCACAAGTGCGGCGCAGGCAGTGCCGAGTGGCGCCAGTCACTCCGTGAGATCGAAGCGGCTCTGGAAGATTTTCTAGCTCGTTCAGATGGCACTCGATATCGCCTTGTTGTCACTGCCGATCACGGCATGATCAACGCGGAGGACAACCAACTAAAGCCATTTGAAAACAACAAAGATTTGGCATCGTGTTTAGAAACACCGGTTGCCGGAGAGCCACGCAGCGTATTTTGCAACGTGCAAGAAAAAAGGCTGGACGACTTCGATACAATATGTGCCGAGCGCTACGCCAAACAATTGATCAACGTATCGACAAACGACTTGTTTGCCAGTGGACTGTTTGGGCCACGCACGGACGACAAAGCAGTGCCCGATTCGGTATTAAAGCGGGCCGGCAACCGAGTACTGCTGCTCAAAGACAAGCGCGCTTGGACTGACACCCTGCCACACGAGACACCGGCTTCCATGATAGGTGTGCATGGCGGGCTGCACCCAGAAGAGGTGCAAGTGCCGTTGATCGTTATTTAGCGCGCGTGAGATCAACCGGCACGCTGCGCTGTAGTCGTATGCCAGAGGGCGTAACTTGTGCAGCCAACGCGTAGATTTCTACGCCGTTATTCGCTGCCTCTCTGAGCAATTGCCCGTACTTTGCATCAACGTGATCCGCAGGCTGGAACGCATCAACGTCATCGCGCTGAATACAGTACACCATTGCCGCTCTCGCACCCTGCTGCCGCATGTGCATTAGCTCTTGCAAGTGCTTGGCACCACGCGTTGTAACTGCATCTGGAAATTGCGCGACACGCCCGTCGGCCATGGTCACGTTCTTGACCTCAACATAACAATCCGGTTTTGACTCGTCGCTCAAGAACCAATCAATGCGACTGTTCTCACCGTAACGCACCTCGGCTTTTCGACTGCCGTAAGTGACCATGTCAGCCACCAAATCGGCTTCAATCGCTTCTTCCACCAAAGCATTGGCCAGAGCAGTGCTCACGCCCACCAAGGCGCCATTGCTCGCTGTGGACATCTCCCACGACCACAAATATTTGCGCTTGGGGTTTTTGGTGTCGCGCAAATACACCACTGACCCTGGATCGGCACAGCCGCTCATGCTGCCCGTATTGGGCGTATGTACTGTGATTTCACTGCCATCAGGCATTATCACATCCGCTAAGAAACGCTTATAGCGTTTGATTAAAGTAGCGGGTGTCAGTGGTTGCTCAAATACCACAGCTGATTCCTTGATGCTGTTTGATCTAAATTTTTGCACAAAGCATGATAATAGCCGGAGATCGCCTTGCCACGCTATCCGTGACCTAAATCGGCCATCTGGTTTACCATAGGCTACCTGACTTAATCGAAGTAGCGATCCATTTGACGACTTTGCGTATACCCAAGTTCAGCCAGCAGCCTAACTCCATCGCGCGGCTGCTTGCCTCTGGCGTTATTTTGCTGTGTTTGCTGATTATTTGCAGCGACAAAGTAACTGCAGAAGAGCCACCACTAGCCAATCAGGTACCGCAATATTTAGAGCCTCTGCCACGCCCTATTGCACTGCAGCCTTATGTCGATTTTTGGGTGAGAGTGTACGGAGAGCTGGACGATGGTAAAGCTGTTATACACGACGAGCAACGCACGGATAAAGTGTACGAAATTGTCGACGTACCACACGGACAAGGTCGCGCCTCAAAACAACGCGCCACTGCCCCCGCTATTGAAGCTTATCGCCAAGCCCTGTTAGACCTCGCCGATGGTGCCCCTGCCATCACAAAACACCAAAAGCGAGCCCGCCAACTTTGGGGCCATGACGCCGACAGCGCGCAGTTGCGGCGCGCAGCCGAACGCCTTCGCTTTCAACCCGGACACGCGGATGAGTTCAAAGCGAGCCTGATAAGAGCAGCCAAGGTCCAGCCCTACATAAGACGTGTTTTGCGCGATGCTAACGTTCCTCTTGAGCTCGACTCATTGCCGCACGTTGAATCGTTTTTCCGCAACGATGAGACGTCCACTGCCAGCGCGATTGGCATCTGGCAGTTCACCCCAGTTGTGGGTCGCCAGTATATGCGCGTGGATGACCTCATCGACGAGCGACTAGACCCTCGCAAGTCCGCCATTGCAGCGGCGCAGTTGCTATTGCACAACCTAGAAATCACCGGCAATTGGCCGATGGCTGTAACATCATACAACCACGGCACCACCGGCGTGCTACGTGCTGCTAGAGAACTAAAAACACCCGACATGGGCACCATTGCTCGTCAGTTTACCGGCGAGAACTTCGGCTTCGCCTCTCGGAATTTTTATGCCGCTGTATTAGCAGCGGCAGAAGTAGAAGCCAACGCTTATCGCTATTTCGGCCCGCTGCCCCTACCCCCACCACCCAAGCTAAGTGCGCATCATGCACCGGCAAATTCAACCTTGCCAAGTTTAGCCAAGTCGCTTGGCACAAAATTAAAAACACTGCAAAGCAATAACTTGGCGTTGAGTGAGCAACTATTGGAAGGCCGACAGCCTCTGCCCACTGGCTACACACTTTGGCTCGATTGCGGCGACTGCAAAAACGAGCGCCAAAAACTAGCTGAATTAAGGCAACAAAACCCAGGCAGTTATCGCACGGTGAGCATCGCGGCCGGCGATAGCTTGTCGGTCATTGCTGAGTCTCATGGTTTAAAAACGCAAGAACTAGTGGAGCTAAACAAGCTCAAATCAGCTAACCATATTCGCATTGGCCAGAAACTTAAACTGCCTTGGCCAAGCACGGGGATGGAACCCAAAGGTGAGCAAATTGTGATACCTGACGATTTGACTAAGCCCTTAAAGCACGCGCTACTAAATACGGAAGAGCTAACCATTCAGCACAGATTACGCAACCCCGACCCATATAAGCCCGAACATCGTTTTGGCTATAAAGCGCAACTAGCTCTATACCAGCACACCAGCAACAAAGGACTTGCTGCACTAGATGCTCCTGGCACGCGATACCCTGCCGTGAGCCAATACACTGTCAGCGCGGAAAGCACGGTGCGCTTGCAACCTGACGAGACCATTGACCACCTAGCGCAATGGCTAGAACTGGACCCTAAGTCGCTTTTTTTGATCAATGATTTAGCGCAAGACGAAGTACAGTCCATCGGCCAACAAGTGACGGTTGTATTCGACTCAATTAACAGAGCTGAATTTGAACGCAGGCGCAAACAGTATCACCAAGAAAAGCAACGTCGCTTCTTTTTCGACAAAGCGATCACTGGCGATATTTATCACGAGATATCGAGTGGCGATAAAATTTGGCAGTTGGCAGGAGAACGATATAATGTCCCACTATGGCTACTGCTAGAATACAACCCTGAAATCGACTTCCGCACGTTGAGACAAGGCGACAGCGTCCATTTCCCTAAAATCGAGCCACGCACTAATGGCTAATCGAAATTCAAAAATTACAGCGTTAATCTTGGCCGGTGGGCGTGCTACGCGCATGGGCGGGCAAGACAAAGGCTTAGTCCAGCTATCGGGCAAATCGATGGTCGAGCATGTACTGCATCGACTTGAACCACAGGTCGACAAGCTGTTGATTAACGCCAATCGAAACCTTGATCAATACGCGGCGCTAGGCCTCAAAGTCATACCAGACACACTTGACGACTTTCAAGGACCGCTGGCAGGAATGCTCGCTGGGCTTATCAGCTGCGACACGCCTTTGCTGATCACTGCTCCGTGCGACTCACCCATGCCGCCGCTTGACTACGTAATCCGTATGCGCGAAGAGATGAAAAAACAGCAAGCAGATATCGCTGTAGCGACAGATGGCAAGCGACAGCAACCTGTTTTTTGTTTATTGCGCGCTGACTTAGCGCAGAGCATGCAAGACTTTCTCAGCGCAGGCGATCGCAAGATAGACTTGTGGTTTACCAAGCACAACACAGTCGAAGTCAGCTTTGAGGATCAACCGCACGCTTTTGCCAATATCAACAGTGCTGATGATTTAGCAACTTTCGAAACACTACTTGGCAAGAGCTAAACAGCGACCACAAGGCCGCTGTTTTTCGCTCTTCGCTACTGCACCGCCTCCAGTTTGACAGCGCAATACTTGAACTCAGGTATTTTTCCAAAAGGATCAAGCGCTTCATTGGTGAGCAGGTTAGCAGCCGCTTCGTGATAACAAAACGGCAAAAAGACTTCGCCTTGATTCATGCCATTATCCACACGACTAAACACCAACAGCTCACCACGTCGAGTTTTCATGCGTAATTTCTCACCGGGTGCAACGCCAAGTGCTTGCAAATCAGCTTGGTGCAAGGTCACCACTGGTAGAGGCTCTATAGCATCCAATATCGTCGCACGCCGCGTCATCGCGCCTGTGTGCCAGTGCTCGAGCTGACGACCGGTGATCAACACATGCGGGTAGTCTGCATCCGGCACTTCGTCAGCCGGTTGAAAAGTAGCAGCTACAAATCTCCCACGCCCCGTCTCTGTAGGAAATTGATCTCGAAAGACAACCCCTTGCCCTGGCTGATCCTCTTGAGAACAGGGGTAAGTCACTGACTCTTGTTGCATCAGTCGCTGCCAAGATATACCTGCAATGCTCGGCATCGAGCCACGCATTTCCTCGTAAACTTCACTGACATGGGCGTAATTCCAGTCGAGGCCCAGTCGATTGGCGAGCTGCTGCAGGATCCATAAATCAGGCTTGGCATCACCCGGCGGCTCCACAGCCTGACGGCCCATCTGCACACGACGATCTGTGTTAGTGACGGTTCCGTCTTTCTCTGGCCAAGCGGTGGCTGGTAGCACCACGTCGGCAAAAGCTGCTGTTTCAGTCAAAAACAAATCTTGTACCACAAGGTGTTTTAACGTCGCCATTGCATGGCGCGCATGGTTGAGATTTGGATCTGACATGGCTGGGTTTTCACCCATGATGTACATGGCCTCGATCTCACCAGCGGCTGCTTTGTGCATAATTTCAACAACCGTCAAGCCAGGCTTGTCGTCTAGCTTTGTTCCCCAGTACTCAGAAAACCATGCGTTGGCTTTTGGGTTGTCCACACGTTGATAATCTGGGTACATCATCGGGATCAAACCTGCATCGGATGCGCCTTGCACGTTGTTCTGACCACGCAAGGGATGCAAACCACAACCCGGACGCCCGATCTGCCCAGTCATCATCGCCAAGGCGATCAAACAACGCACGTTGTCTGTGCCATGGGTATGCTGTGATACACCCATACCCCAGAGTATCATCGCGCCTTTTGCGTTGGCGTACAGCCGAGCAACATAACGAATGCTCTCGGCATCAATTCCACATATAGGCGCCATTGCTTCTGGGCTATGATTGTCGATATTAGCGAGAATTTGATCAAAGTCGCTGGTACGATTCTCGATAAAAGCCTTGTCTATCAAGTCTTCTTTGACAATGACGTGAATCATCGCATTGAGCAATGCAACATCGGTGTCAGGCTTGAACTGTAAAACACGATGCGCGTGACGCGCCATGTCCGTTCTACGCGGATCCATCATGATCAACTTGCTGCCGTTTTGCACCGCATTTTTGATAAAGCTTGCAGCAACCGGATGATTAGACGCAGGGTTGGAGCCAATGACGATTATCACATCGGCAAGCGCTACATCCTCAACTTGGTTAGACACAGCTCCACTGCCCACCCCTTCTAATAAGGCAATAACCGACGACGCGTGACACAAGCGTGTGCAATGATCGACGTTGTTAGATGCAAACCCGGTACGCACTAACTTCTGAAATAAATAGGCTTCCTCGTTACTGCCTTTGGCACTGCCAAAACCGGCCAATGCGGAAGGCCCTGTATTTTCCAGCGACGACTTCAACCCACCTGCGGCAAGATCAAGTGCTTCTTCCCACGTGGCTTCGCGGAACATTTTGCTCCAATCTGCAGGATCAAAATGTTCATTCATGCCTTTGGCTATGCCAGGCTTACGGATGAGTGGCACACGCAAACGCTCAGGGCTGTGAATGTAATCAAAACCATAACGACCTTTAACGCACAACCGACTGAGGTTTGCAGGGCCGTCTCTTCCTGTAACCGAATTGACCTTCTCGTCTTTGATGTTGTAGGTGAGCAAGCAACCCACACCACAAAATGGGCAAACCGAATCGACCGTGCGCTCTGGCTCGCTTTGTTTGAGCTCACTGACGGACATCAGAGCACCGGTAGGGCACGCTTGAACACACTCACCACAGGCAACGCAGCTGCTCTCGCCCATCGGGTCTTCAAGGTCGAAGATAATACGAGCATCAGCGCCGCGTCCGGCAAAGCCAATCACATCGTTCACTTGTTCTTCACGACAGGCTCGTAAACAACGCGTGCACTGGATGCAAGCATCTAGATTGACAGCTATCGCGGGGTGAGAAGTGTCAAAGGTGGGCTGCTCACGTGTCGCAAACCGAGATTCACTCACGGCCAGTTTGTCGCACCACTGTTGTAATTCGGAGTTGACGGTATAGAGAGTGTCGGTAACATCACCGCGCAAAAGTTCTAGCACCATGGTTTGGGACTTGCGAGCGCGCGTGGAATCAGTGCGAACAACCATGCCTTCTGTTGGGGCTCGACAGCAAGAGGGAGCCAATGCTCGCTCACCTTCGATCTCTACGACACAGACACGGCAATTACCGTCAGATCGTAATCCAGGCTTGTAACACAAATGGGGTATTTCCACACCCAAACGACTGGCAACCTGAAGAATACTCTCACCTTCTTCAGCCACAACAGACTGACCATCCAACTCAAAAGCAATCGCTTGACTAGCCAACAATGCGTTCTGGCTCATGCGGATTCTCCTTTCACTAGCAGGTGTGGAAAAAACTTCATCACAGTTCGAGCAGGGTTTGGAGCCGCTTGTCCCAATCCACAAATCGAAGCGTCCGCCATAACAACACACAAATCCTCTATCAGCTCTTGGTCCCAATCCGGCTTTGCCATTAGTTCAGCAGCTTTTTGAGTGCCTACACGGCAAGGGGTGCACTGACCGCAAGATTCATGCGAAAAAAATCGCATCGCGTTGAGCGCTGCATCACGCACTGAGTCTTGATCTGACAAGACGATTACCGCCGCAGAGCCTATAAAGCTACCGTGCTCTTGCAACGTATCAAAATCGAGCGGCACATCGGCCAGCGATGCCGGTAAAATGCCACCAGAGGCCCCACCGGGGAAATAGGCTTGTAACTGATGGCCATCAAGCATGCCACCGCAGTACTCGTCTATCAGTTCATTTAGGGTGATGCCTGCGGGAGCCAAGTGCACACCGGGCGTTTTTACTCGGCCGCTGACAGAAAAGGACCGTAAGCCTTTACGACCATTGCGCCCCTGCCCAGCAAACCATTGTGCGCCCTTTTCGACAATCTCTCGTACCCAATAGAGCGTTTCACAGTTGTGCTCCAAGGTCGGCCGCCCAAACAACCCGACCTCCGCTACGTAAGGCGGACGCAAGCGCGGCATACCCCGCTTGCCCTCTATGGATTCGATCATGGCCGACTCTTCGCCACAAATATAAGCTCCCGCCCCTCGGCGAATTTGCAGTTCAGGTAAATCACTAAACCGAGCTTGTAGCTCTGCCCATGAACGATGCAGCAAGTGCCGAATATGAGGGTATTCGTCTCTTATATAAATGTAACAAGAAGTTATCCCAATCACTTTTGCAGCGATCAACATGCCTTCCAAAAACCGGTGTGGATCTTGTTCGAGGTAATGCCTGTCTTTAAACGTGCCTGGCTCGCCTTCGTCGATATTGACAGCCATCAACTTAGGGGAAGGTTGATCCCTTAGAATGCGCCATTTGCGGCCAGCCGGAAAACCAGCACCACCAAGTCCACGCAAGCCAGCATTCTCGAGCGCTTCAATGACGCTATCGTCGCTGCGTTTGTCATCTAACAAGTCTTGAAAGAGCGCGTAGCCACCCATGCCCAAATAATCCGTGAGTGACAGCGCGTCAGGGGTGTCATTCGCTTCAACAGAATTAGCTGCAACAGCTGCAGCAACCGCATGCGATGTTGCATGTGGTAAGGCGTGCCATCCCACAACGGCAACAGGTGCTTCAGCGCAACGACCCACACACGGAACACGTTGCACACGTACACCGTCACCAAGCTGTTGATCCAATGCGCCAATGAGTTGCTCTGCGCCTGCCATACAACAGCTAACCGAATCGCACACTCGCACTGTCAGCGCAGGTGGTGCAGCTTCACCGTCTTTCACAATATCAAAATGATGGTAAAAACTGGCAACTTCCAGCACTTCAGCCATCGAGAGAGACATTTCCGCTGCAAGCGCCACAAGCTGCGGACTGAATAGCGCGCCATATTCATCTTGCAGCTTGTGTAGGTTTTCGATCAAAAAATCGCGATCGCGAGAAGATTGTCCCAGTACCCGCTGTACTTGCGCCAACACCTCGGTATCAACTTGGCGGCCTTTTGTTTTGGCTCGACGCTTTTTACTTTTGTTATCCACCGACGATTGGTTTTTAATATGACTCGTTTGCTCTGTCAAAACTTCTCTCCTAAACGCAGGGGCGCCAATGATGATGTCGATGGACACAAATTCAGTGCTTATTATGATGAATAGTACTGTTTTTGGTACTGTGCAAACGACATTCGTCTAAACACCGGCGACAAGTTGGCCGCTCTATTAACTTGTCAACAAGGACTGTTATCCCATGACAACTGGTTTACAAACACACAAAACTAAAACGGCACATTTGCGCTTGGATCGAATTTGCAACAGGCTTAGAACTCACGCTTTGAATCGACAAAACAAATGCGCCTAAACCACTAGTTTGTAACAAATGAAAAAGGCGCAACTGTTATTCTCGACCCGCAAAGCTGGTCTAACGCAAAGACCACGATGCGCGCACCGCACCAGAGAAATTAAGAATTATGCAAATACTCTACGATGAACAGATTCAAATAAACGCTAGCCTTGAAAAGGTCTGGGAGGCTCTATGCACATCAGACCAGCGCAGCAAATGGCAAGAAGGAGTGCAGAGCGCTAAATTGCTGTATGGCAGCGAGGGCTATCGCGGTGCTAAAACTGAACTAGTCCTTGAAAACTCAGGTAAGAAAATTGTTGAGCACGTTCATCGAAGCCGCCCGTTTGAGCGCCTACAAACACAGTTTCAACTGGGTGATTGCAGTTATCAGCAGATTGTTTATCTTAGCCGTACAGATGAAGACCACACTTTACTTACCTACCACTGTAAACAAGAATTGTCAGGTGGTTGGCGCCGCGTATTAAACATACGACCCTCGATCCCCGAGTGCGTGAAGCCAAGTATTTTTATATCAATGGCAAACTATCTAGAAAAGACAACTTCAGCAGCATAGAAACCCTCCTGCCTAAATACGACGTTTTAGCTGAACCTTGAACAGCTTTACAAGCGCCTTCCTGTTTAACGACTAAACTCTCTGCAACACTCTGTAGAGAGCCGTTTCGCTGCAAGCAAACGTGATAAAACCAAGAAACAATACTGCACTTATCGTGACAAGGAGTCTAAGGGCTTATTGCACGTGAAAAAAGCCATCAGAAATGCATACGCAACCACTTCGAAACCATTACTATACCCATCTTCATTAACTGTCATAAGAACCAGTTAAACTGCTCGTTGAGAGCATTGCTAACACGGGAGACCTCGCTCTAAATGGATGTGCTATACGAAAAGCGCTTCACTCTTGAAGCCAATCGCGAACGCGTTTGGGAACTTATTACATCTTCAGAACAACGTAAAAAGTGGCTACTAGATTTAGAGTCGGCCAGACTGCTCTATGGAATCGAGGGACAGAATGGCGCAAAAATCCAATTGCGTTTTCGAAATCAAGACAACGACATAATTGAACACGTAAAACGAAGCAAACACCTAGTACGCCTACAAACTGAATACCAAATTGGTGACCGTCGGTACCGCCAAATATTCAATGTAACCGGTTTAAGCGAGCATCAGGCGTCTCTGCACTACATATGCCACCAAGAGGTACCAGTGGGTTGGAGAAAAGTGTTTTCTAAAGCCCCTCCCGCACCTTCTTTTTTACAGCCTATAAACTTGGAAAACCTCGATAGGATCCTAGGGCGCGAAGCGATGTCTGCAGTTATGTATTGAGGTAGAACGGCTACAGCTCCAACTGGCTGTAGCCTTTCATCGCGCTTGTAACGAAGGGACTCATTCGAGAGCCTATTTTAGCTAACCGTCAACTGCTAATTCGAGCTGATCCGCACGGTAGCACTGATATGTTTTGATACTGGCCTACCCAAGCCTACTGCCTTGGCGCTAACATGCACTGTGGTAATTAAAAGACACTGTCTTTAAAGCAGTAAT
>ENA-ORXM01001792-ORXM01001792.1-marine-metagenome-genome-assembly--contig:-NODE-1792-length-28009-cov-10.644064_pt1 | contig 28009 bp, 26 predicted proteins | sample MGYA00237867_ERZ511480 | MGnify/ENA primary metagenome ERZ511480 (study PRJEB26309, sample SAMN06266103) | marine metagenome | isolation source: Algal blade | place: United Kingdom:Sidmouth, United... | reverse complement strand
CTATCCCGGCAATCACAAAAGTGGAAACACGCCGTGTTGTTAAGACACCAGCGTCAACCGTTGAGCGGACTATCCCGGCTGTGACCAAGCAAGTCTCCCGTCGCGTCGTGAAGACACCGGCTGCTACGCAACAGCGTGCAGTTCCGGCGATCACGAAGACAGAGACACGCCGCCGCATCAAGACGCCGGCTCGCACGGCTGAACGGGCTATCCCGGCAGTCACGAAGACGGTATCTCGCCGCGTTGTGAAAACTCCGGCTTCTGTCAGAGAGCGCGGTATCCCGGCTGTCACGAAAACAGAGACACGCCGTGTTGTTAAGACACCAGCGTCAACTGTTGAGCGCACAATCCCAGCTGTGACCAAGCAAGTGTCCCGCCGCGTCGTTAAGACACCGGCACGGACACAAGAGCGTGGTATCCCGGCTGTGACGAAGACAGAAACGCGCCGCGTCGTGAAGACACCGGCACAAACTGTAGAGCGCACGGTTCCGGCTGTGACCAAGCAAGTCTCCCGTCGTGTCGTGAAGACACCGGCTGCAACGCAACAGCGTGCAGTACCGGCGATCACGAAGACAGAGACACGCCGTCGCATCAAGAACCCGGCACGGACTGTCGAACGGGCTATCCCGGCTGTGACCAAGCAAGTGTCCCGTCGTGTCGTCAAGACACCGGCGTCTGTCACTGAGCGGTCTGTTCCGGCGCAAACGCAACAGGTTACGCGCCGCGTCGTTAAGACACCGGCCACTGTTGCAGAGCGTCGTATCCCGGCTGTCACGAAGCAGGAAACACGTCGTGTTGTGAAAACACCGGCACGTGTCACTGAGCGCGGTATCCCGGCTGTCACGAAAACAGAAACACGCCGTGTTGTTAAGACACCCGCGTCGACTGTTGAGCGGACAATCCCGGCTGTCACCAAGCAAGTGTCTCGCCGCGTTGTGAAAACTCCGGCACGTGTCACTGAGCGCGGTATCCCGGCTGTCACGAAGCAAGTCTCACGTCGTGTGATGCGCACACCTGCTACGACGCAGGAACGCACCATCCCGGCTGTGACGAAGGTTGTGTCACGTCAGGTCGTCAAAACGCCTGCACGCACATCCGAGCGGACTATCCCTGCGAAGATGTCGACTGTTCAGCGCCGTGTTGTTAAAAACCCGGCAACGACTGTTGAGCGGACTATCCCGGCTGTCACCAAGGTTGTGTCGCGTCGTGTCGTTAAGACACCGGCTCGTACATCTGAGCGGACTATCCCGGCTGTGACCAAGCAAATCTCACGTCGTGTGATGCGCACACCTGCTACGACGCAGGAACGCACCATCCCGGCTGTGACGAAGACGGAAACCCGTCGCCGCATCAAGACACCGGCTTCAACGCAAGAGCGTCGTATCCCGGCTGTTACGAAGCAGGTCACACGCCGCGTCGTGAAGACACCGGCAACGACAACAGAGCGGACTATCCCGGCTGTCACCAAGCAAGTCACGCGCCGCGTGGTTGATGGTGCACCGCGGATCGAACGCCGTGTCATCCCGGCTCGTTACGATACGGTTCAAGTCCAGCGCGTTGTTCGTCCTGCGACGACTGAGACGGTAGTAATACCGGCACAGTTCGGCACGATTACGAAACGCACTCAGACCAGCCCGGAACGTGCAGAATGGCGTCAAGTCCTCTGTGAGGCGAACGCTAACCCAACCGTTATCCGCGCTATCCAAACAGCGCTGAAACGTGAAGGCTACTACACGGGTGCAATTGACGGACGTCTTGGTCAGCAGACCTACGCCTCTGTTGAGCGCTTCCAGCAAGCCCGCGGCCTGTCCACAGGCGGCGTGACCTTGAGAACTGTTGATGCCTTGGGTGTTAACTGGCGCTCTATGGTCTCCGGTAACCAGCAAGCTATCGGCGGATTTACCGCTGGCGGCCAAGCAACCGGAGGAGCCGGCGGCTTCACTAGCGGCACGACAGTCACAACGACTGGCGGCGGTGCAGGTGGTTACACAATCGGTGCAGACGGATCCGTCCGTGACGCATCAGGTGCTATCATCGGAACGATGAACGCCAATGGCGATGTCGTGAACAGTGCCGGACAGGTCATCATGAGCGGCATGAATGCCACTGGTGGATCAGTCGGCGGTGTCACAACCGGCGGCATGTCCTCCGGTAGTGGCTTCTCGGTTCTTCCGAACGGCTCTGTCGTGAACAGCAGCGGCGCGGTCATTGGCCAAGTCAATGCGAATGGCCAAATCATTGCCAACGGTGTTGTCATCGGTCAGGTTACCCCAGGTAACTAAGTACCAAAGTTCCGGCGCCTCGCGCGCCGGATATAAGATTTTCAAGCCTCGCCGACCTTATCGTCGGCGGGGTTTTTTGGTGCCAATATAGGCGTTTGCAAACGGCTTTAATGTCAGACCGTCTCTGTCAAACTCTCGCGCAAGCGGATTGACAGTGCAGTGCAGGGGCTTATAAGGGCGTCGAATTGGCCGCCGCGGGATTCGCCCAGCGCGGCTTTTATGTATTTAGACGACAGGGCACGCCCTGCTCAGCCTCAAGGACGAGACCATGTTCGCAGTCATTCAGACCGGTGGTAAGCAATATAAAGTCGCCAAAGACGACATTATCATCATAGAAAAGCTCGACGGCGAAGCCGGCGGGAAGATCACATTTGGCGACGTGCTGATGCACGGCGCGGGCAGCGATGTAAAAGTCGGCGCTCCGCTCGTTAAAGGCGCTTCTGTCACAGGCGAAGTTCTCGAACAACGCAAAGGCGATAAGGTCATCGTCTTCAAAAAGAAGCGTCGTCAGAACTATCGCCGTAAGCAAGGACATCGTCAGTTTGAGACGGTTGTTCGCATCACAGGTATCAAGGGCTAAAACGCCTCCCATTTTAGGATTAAATTCGGGGCTCGTCCCCAATCGATTTTAGGAGTTCATCATGGCACATAAAAAAGCTGGTGGTTCGTCAAACAACGGTCGCGATAGTGCAGGCCGCCGTCTCGGCGTCAAGAAGTCCGGCGGACAAGCCGTCATTCCGGGCAACATCATTATTCGTCAGCGCGGGACAAAATATTATCCGGGTGCCAATGTCGGCATGGGTAAAGATCACACGCTCTTCGCTCTGACGGAAGGCCGCGTGTCTTTCACGACGAAACGCAATGACCGCACATATGTCTCAGTCGACCTTCCACAGGCCGCTGAATAAAGACCTGATTTTTCGGGTCACCGCCAACAGGCGACCCGTTTATAGAACAGCAGGGAAATCGGGTCCGCCCGGTTTCCCTTTTTTGTGACCACAGCTATTTTATAGCTAGGAATCAGTCACCTCCTGCTGACAATTTGGGAGAATTGTCATGCGTGATAGAATTGAAACAGTCCGGCTCGTCCTTCGCCAGACGGAGCGGCGCGATGCGGCGGCCTTCTCGGCACTTATGTCCGATGTCGACATTGCACGAATGACCGGAAGCATTGCCTACCCCTTCCCCCTGCTCTCAGCCGAATTTAAAATCATAACCTTCCACGCGGCCAAGCGCAGAGGTCTCGCCCATCCCTATGCCATCACCCTGAAAGGCGATGATGCTTTGATTGGCATAACCGATTTATTCAAACGCGAAGAGACCGCCCTGTGGGAAGTCGGCTATTGGATCGGACGACCTTTTTGGGGGAAAGGTTATATGACTGAGGCCTGTGCCGCCCTGCTCGCTGAAGCGGATGCGACATTAGGCGTAGCAGACCGCGTGGCTGGCGTTTTCATCGACAACCCGGGCAGTGCGCGTGTTCTGGAAAAACTGGGATTTAAACGCAGCGGACAGCCAGAGCCGTATTTCTCAATGGCACGATTGAAAAAGGCCCCGTCGCAAGACTTCATCCTAAAGGCCGCACCATGAACGTCGAAATTATACATAGATTACCAAATGTATCAGAGTTCAGGTCTCTGCGAAGCGGTGTGAGCTGGGGCATACCGACGGCCGAGCAAGCGCGCGACGCTTTGGAAGCCTCTCTAGGCGGAGCGATAGCGGTCAGCGGTGAGCAAACCATCGGCATGGCCCGTTTGGTTGGGGACGGCGTTTTGAACGTCTACATCCAAGACGTCATCGTCGTGCAAGCCTTTCAAAGCCAAGGCATTGGGCAGGCGATGATCTCTGCGCTGATTGAGAGCCTATCGCAAACCTGTCCTCCGACTTGTCTAATCGGCCTATTTGCTGCGGAGGGCCAAGATGCGTTTTACACGCGATTTGGATTCACGGCGCGGCCCCATTTCGGCTATGGCCCCGGCATGCATGCGGCGCTCTCTGACCTAGCCAAAGCCAATAACGCGGCGTAAGGACGGCTTATGAAATTTCTTGACCAAGCCAAAATCTACGTAAAGTCCGGATCGGGCGGCGGCGGCAGCATCTCCTTCCGGCGTGAGAAATATATTGCCTTTGGCGGACCCAATGGCGGTGATGGCGGACGCGGCGGCCATATCTATTTAGAAGCCACCCGCAGCCTCAACACGCTAATCGATTATCGTTTCAAACAGCATTTCAAAGCTAAGACCGGCATGCACGGCATGGGGCGGGATCGTCACGGCGCTGCCGCAGAAGACATCATCTTAAAGGTTCCGGTTGGGACGGAAGTCATCGACGCCGAGACGGATGAAGTTCTCGCGGATTTGACGGAAGACGGCGAACGCATTTTGATGGCAAAAGGCGGCAATGGCGGTTGGGGCAATGCTCGATTTAAGAGCGCTACCAACCAAGCGCCGCGCCAAGCCAATCCCGGCGAAGAGGGTGAAGAAAAATGGGTCTGGCTGCGGTTGAAACTTATTGCGGATGCGGGGCTCATCGGCTTGCCCAACGCCGGCAAGTCGACCTTTCTCTCGTCGGTCAGTGCCGCCACTCCAAAGACGGCTGATTATCCCTTTACAACGCTGCACCCGCATTTGGGTGTTGTTAGCATGGGTACGGCAGAACGCTTCGTTATCGCCGATCTCCCCGGCCTTATCGAAGGCGCGGCTGAAGGCGCAGGCCTCGGCCATCGTTTCCTGGGCCACGCGGAACGCTGCGCGGCCATATTGCACCTTGTGTCCGGAATAACGGAAGACCCGGTTGCCGATTATCTAGCGATCAAAAAAGAGTTGGAAGATTATGATGACAGCTTTGAGGATAAACCCGAAGTCGTTGCAATATCGAAATGTGACTCGCTGTCCCCTGACCGCATTGCAGAGCTTCAGGACGCCTTAGAAGCCGCGTGTGGGCAACGTCCATTCCCTATCAGTTCCGTCGCACAGCAAGGTCTCACGCCTGTGCTGGCAGCGCTTTATAAACACGTCGAAATTCGCCGCGCTGGCGAGGAAGCGGAACGCGCGGAAAAACTGCGACAGGAACAAATCGCAGCAGGTGAGATTGAAGACGTCAAAGGCTGGTCACCCTAGTTTCATGTTTTCCGTCGCCAAAACTATCGTCGTCAAAATCGGATCGGCCATATTGGTCGACGAAAAGACCCAGTCTTTGCGAGAAGACTGGCTGGCGGCACTGGCCGCTGATTTGGCGGTCCTCAAAGATAAACGCATCGTCCTCGTTAGCTCAGGCGCGATTGCTCTGGGACGGCAACGTCTAAAGCTCTTTGGCTCTCTTTCCCTGCCAGAAAAACAAGCTTGCGCGGCCGCCGGGCAATCCAGCCTGACGCACGCTTATGATGATGCGCTTGGGCAGCACGACTTGATGACGGCGCAAGCGTTACTCACATTGAATGATACAGAAAATCGTCGTCGTTGGCTCAATGCGCGCTCGACTCTCGACACGCTTTTGGGGTTGGGCGCAGTTCCGATCATCAATGAGAATGACACGGTCGCGACAGACGAAATCCGCTATGGCGACAATGACCGACTGGCCGCTCGCACAGCCCAAATGATTGGCGCGGACTTGCTCATTTTGCTCTCCGATATTGACGGACTTTATACCGCTGATCCTCGCGCCGACACATCGGCGAAACATATTCCGATCATCACAGATCTAACTGAAGACATAATGGCCATGGGCGGCGCGCCGAACATGGCTGCGGGCGTCGGGACGGGCGGCATGGTTACGAAATTGGCTGCCGCGAAGATCGCCACGCAGGCTGGCTGCGACATGGTGATTTGCGATGGCCGCTCCGTCGGGGCACTTTCGGCGCTTGGCGCAGGCGCGAAACACTCGCTCTTCAAGGCCAAAAGCAACCCTCGCAAAGCCCGTGCGCAATGGATCGGCGGAACGCTGAAACCCAGCGGCGCACTGCATATCGATGCGGGCGCGCTGAATGCTTTGCAAAATGGCAGCAGCCTATTACCGGCAGGTGTCACGGCCATCTCCGGCACCTTTGAAAAAGGTGACGCCGTGTCGATAATGGCGAACGGATCCGAAGTTGCGCGCGGGTTGATTGCTTATGACTTAGTGGAAGCCGACCGCATAAAAGGTCTGAAATCAACTGAAATTCTGGCAGCGTTGGGCTATGAAAATGGCGCGGCAATGATCCACCGCGATAATTTGGTGATGCTCTGATATGACACGCGAAACCGACATGCTCGCTCTCGGACAAGACGCGAAAACCGCGTCGGCTGACTTACGCTTGGCAAGCGGCGAAACGCGCAATGCGGCGCTGCGCGCTATGGCAACGGAAATTCGCAAAGCGGAAAGCAGAATTCTGGATGCGAACGCCCAAGATATGGCCGCCGCCTCAGAAAAAGGCCTGAGCGCCGCTATGTTAGATCGCCTCAAACTCGATACGTCGCGCGTCGCGGGCATAGCCGATGGATTGGATGCCATAGCTGAACTGCCTGACCCGGTGGGCGCTGTGGAGAAATCCTGGACGCGACCAAATGGCTTGCATTTCAGCCAAGTTCGCGTGCCCATCGGCGTCATCGGCATGATCTTTGAAAGCCGTCCAAATGTGACGGCGGATGCGGGCGGGCTGTGCGTGAAATCCGGCAATGCCTGTGTGCTGCGCGGTGGATCTGAAAGCGTGCGATCGAACAAGGCTATTCACGCCGCATTACAGGCCGGCTTACGTGAGGCGGACTTGCCGGAAGCGGCAATCTCACTCGTGCAAACCACAGACCGCGCCGCTGTCGGTGACGTGCTCAGAGGCCTGAACGGCGCTATCGACATTATCATTCCGAGAGGCGGCAAAGGCCTTGTCGCACGCGTTCAGGAAGATGCCCGCGTGCCGGTTCTGGCACATTTAGAAGGTTTGAATCACAGCTATCTACATACAGACGCGGACCTGAAACAAGCTATAGACGTTGTACAGAATGCTAAACTCCGCCGGACAGGCGTTTGCGGGTCGACGGAAACCGTTTTGGTAGACGTCGCCATTGCCGCCAAAGCCCTGCCCGTTTTGTATGAGCGGCTTAGCGGTCAATGCGAATTGCGCGGCGACGCCAGAGCACGAGAAATTTTGCCTAACATTACGGCGGCGACAGATGTAGATTTTGCGACAGAACATCTGGCAGCAATCCTCAATATTGCGGTTGTTGACGGTATGGACTCTGCCCTCGCCCATATCGAGAAATATGGCAGCGGGCATACGGATGCCATTCTAACACAAAACACTGATGCCGCTGAAATATTCTTAAATAGCGTCGACAGCGCCATCGTTTTACACAACGCCTCAACCCAATATGCGGATGGCGGCGAGTTTGGGTTTGGCGCAGAGATCGGCATTGCAACAGGACGACTCCACGCGCGGGGTCCGGTAGGCGCGCAGCATCTCACGACTTATAAATATCAAGTGCGCGGCACCGGGCAGACTCGGCCTTGAGGTCGGTTGGGCTTTTTGGCGGATCCTTTAATCCCGCGCATGGCGGGCATCTTCATGTTGCGCGTGCGGGGCTGCGGCAGCTCCAACTGGACGAAATCTGGTGGTTGGTCAGTCCGCAAAACCCATTGAAGCCAGAACAGCCAAGCTGGGAGCACCGCGCAGAGACCGTACGCAATCTCCCCCTGCCGCCAAATATGCGGGTGTCTGACATCGAGCTGCAATTTAGCACACAATATACTATCGATCTTTTGACCACCCTGAAAACCCGCCAGCCCGATACGCAATTCGTGTTCATCATGGGCGCGGATAATCTTCTACAGCTGCCGAAGTGGCGGGCTTGGCAGAAAATTTTCGAAACCGTGCCGATTGCCGTAATCGCCCGCCCTGGTTCACCCATTCGGGCCCGTTTAGGACAGGCCGCCCGCCAATATGATTACGCTCGGGTAGGTGAGGACCAGGCGCATGTCTTAAAATATTTTGCAGCACCCGCATGGACCTATCTGACTCTACCGCTGGACAAACGTAGCTCATCCGCTATTCGCGCGTCCCGCTAGCTATTGGCCTATATCGTCCTTATATGTTAAAGACGAAACATCGAATTATTCATGGAGAGTCTTCTGACCGCCGCACATCAAGAAACCCCCGCTAAAGTCACGATCAAAGACGGTCCGGAATCCAAAGAGCTTTCAGATTTCATCCAGCACGTTCTGGATGAAAACTCGGCTCAGGATGTGATTGAAATCGACATTCGCGGGAAATCCTCCATAGCAGATTACCTCCTCGTCGCGTCCGGGCGATCCAATCGCCATGTCAGCGCCTTGGCGGACTATGTTCAACGCGCTCTCAAAGAACGCGGCTTTAAAGATTTGGTAGTCGAGGGGCAAACGGCGTCTGACTGGGTCTTGATTGATGCCGGAGATGTCATCCTACATGTCTTCCGTCCGGAAGTGCGGGTCTTTTATAACCTTGAAAAGATCTGGTCTGTTCCCCTGCCCGATGGCCTGCGCGGTGTGAAAGAGCAAGCGCCGGATGATACGACCGAAGAGGCGTGAAACTGATCCTCAGGGCTGGGGGCGTCTTGCGCAGCGGGCCTGAGAAGACCCTCATTGACGACTACTTGTCCCGCGCTCAGGGTTTAGCGCGCGGCACAGGTTTTCTTTCCGTCGAGGAACAAGGCGTCGAACTCAAAGGTCAATATGACCGCGCGTCTGAAACCTGCAAACTTCTATCCATTGTCGAGCCTTCAGATGAACTCATCCTTTTGGATGAGCGCGGAAAAAGCCCGACCTCCAGAGACATCGCCCGTCATTTTTCGATGCTACGCGATGACGGCGTCGGGGCCAGCTATATGGTGATTGGCGGCGCGGATGGGTTTGAACCCTCTGCAATTAAAGAGATGCGGCCCGGACGATATACGAAATGGAGTTTTGGCGCGCAAACCTGGCCTCACAAAATGGTACGCGTGATGGCGGCTGAGCAAATTTATCGCGCTTTATCCATTCTTGCAAAAACCCCCTATCACCGCGATTAGACCCTCAAAATCCAGGGTGTGATTAACGCGCGGTAAAGACGTTATCCTGCATGTCTGTTTCATGCGTAATGCTCTCGCGATATTAGCTTTGACAGCCTGCCTGACCATCTTCACGTCTGCGTACGCGCAATCATCTAATGACGTCGACGCCTTGACAAAGAAAGAGCAAGCCGCGCGCGAAGAAGCCAATGCGCTTGAAGTGGAGCGTCAGAAAGTTCGCAAGGATGTCTCGAACTTAAAGAAAACGCTCGCAAAAACGGCTCGCCAAACCCAGACGATAGAAACCGATTTAACCACCCTTGAGCGAGAGACTGAAAGCCTAACAGACAGAGCACTCACGCTAAACACGCAGATTGAAGCGGACCGCGCCCAATACACGAAATTACTCGCCGCACTGCAGCGATTGGAATTATCCCCCCCTCCATCACTGGCACTGACGCCGCGCGATGCAAAACGCTCTGCAGATGCCGGGCTTTTGATGGCGACCTTATCAAGTCAATTGAAAAGCCGTGCGGACGCATTGGCCCTCAACTTAACGGCCTTAGAGGTGACACAAGCCCGGCTCGTTTTAAAAAAACGAGATCTGTCCGACACTCGCACCAAGCTAAAATCTGAAATGAAAATTGTGAATGCGGGCTTGACCAGCAAGTCGAAACTGGAAGCCAAATTGGCGGATGAAAAAAAGACAGCCGCCGCCGAAGCTGACCGTTTGGCTGCAGAGTCAAAGACCCTGCTGGAACTCATCGCAAAATTGGAAAAAGAAGCCGCCAAAGTCGTCCCGCGCACCAAACCGGGCCGAAAACCCACAGCTAAGCTTGTCTTGCCCAAAGGCACAAAACCCTTCGCCCAGGCAAAAGGCGGCATGATCCAGCCCGTTTCAGGACGCTTAGTAAAATCTTACGGCCGCGGGGAAAAAGGTCAAACCTATGCCGGTCGTCCGGGTGGTCAAGTCATCGCCCCATATGCCGGACGCGTTGAATTTTCCGGGCCCTTTAAAAATTACGACAATGTGGTCATCTTAAATGTCGGCGACGGCTATTTTGTGCTGCTCACAGGGCTAAATGATCTCTACATTGACGCCGGTGACACGGTCCGCCGGGGAGAACCTGTGGGGAAACTCCCCAGCCAGACCGGCGCGGAACTCTATATCGAGTTACGCCGAAACGGCTCACCCGTCGATCCGAAACCCTGGTTACAGGCTCAAGATGTTAATTCGGGGTAAGTTCGGCCTGAAATCGCAGCAATTTGACTGGCAAAGCGCGAAGCGGCTGGCTAAGTCTAGAATCTAATACTGGAGACTCCTTGTGAAACTTGTCCTGCCTGCCCTCGGAAGCGTTGCGGCTATTGCACTCTTTGCTTTTTCGACAACCTACCAAGCGGCGGTTGCCGTCGAGCGTCCGGCCTATGACGAAACGTTTGAGCAGTTGGAGCTTTTTGCTGATGTTCTGGCGCGCGTGCGCAGCCAATATGTTGTGGAAGTTGATGATAGCGAGCTTATCGAAGACGCGATGAACGGCATGTTGCAATCGCTAGACCCGCACTCCTCCTACATCAGCCCTGATTCCTTCAAAGATCTGCGTATGGATAATAAGGGCGAATATGGTGGCCTTGGTATGGAAGTCACAATGGAAGACGGCTTTGTTAAAGTCATCGCGCCGATTGATGACACGCCTGCCAAACGTGCGGGCGTGAAAGCCGGTGATTACATTACAGAAATTGATGGAAAATCGCTGCTGGGATCCACGTTGAGCGAGGCAGTTGGTCAGATGCGCGGCAAACCTGACGAGCCCATCAACATTACTATTGTTCGAGAAGGAGAGGACCCGATCTATCTCGATATCGTGCGGGAAGTCATTAAGCGTCAAACTGTAAAGTTCGAGATGAAAGATGGTGTGGGCTATGCCCGCATTGCGCAGTTCAATGAAAAAGCCGCGGACGGATTGCGCAGCGCAATCAGTGATCTGCAAGTTGAAAATGGCGGACGATTAACGGGCCTCATTCTTGACCTTCGCGGAAATCCTGGCGGCTTGTTGACCCAATCGATTGAGGTCTCATCCGTCTTTTTGGATGGCGGCGAAGTTGTCTCGACGCGGGGACGCCGTGCAGATGACGTAAATGTCTTCAATGCGAAAAAAGGGCAGATGGCCAAAAATGTACCCGTTGTTGTCTTGGTTGACGGCGCTTCGGCGTCGGCTTCTGAAATCGTTGCAGGGGCTCTACAAGATAAAGGCCGCGCTTTAATTATCGGAATGACAACATTTGGCAAAGGCTCAGTCCAAGACGTTATTCCTTTACGCGGTGGCCGCGATGGTGCGCTCAAGATCACAACGCAACGCTATTACACGCCGAATGGCCGCAGCATTCAGGGCAGCGGGATTATGCCGGATATTATGATCTCGGCAATTCCTGATGACGGCAAAGAAAGGAGACGTTTCTCTGAAGCCAGTCTGCCAAATGCCATTGCGAATGAGGGTAAAGACGACGACGCGACTGAAAACACAGTGGAAGAGATAAAGATTGACTATCCACCGGAAGCGTTTGAAGTTTCCGACGACTATCAGTTACTTCAAGCAATTGAGCTATTAAAATCCGGGACTTACGCTGAACAGCTAGCTAAGGCTCAAGGCTAATACATGCGCCGAGCTTTTTGGAATCCGATGAAGTTGAGCGCTTTAGCGCTCGCCGCGACCCTGCCGCTGTCCGCCATTGCAGATGAGAAAAACCCGCAGGCTATATATGATCAAATGAGCGTGTTTGCCGATGTCTTGGCCATTGTTCAAAATGAGTATGTCGAGGAGGTCGACACAGCGTCATTGATTGAAAATGCCCTTAACGGTGCTCTGCATTCTCTCGACCCGCATTCCACTTATGTGCCGCCTGTAGATTTCACGGAACAGCGCGAAGCTGTGCGCCGCGAATATGGAGGTCTTGGTATCGAAATTCAGTCCGAAGGCGGGTTGGTTAAAGTCAATTACGCCATTGAGGACGGCCCAGCCTATCAAGCTGGAATCCGGGGTGGCGACTTTATTACAGCCGTTGACGGAAATGATATTCGAGGAAAATCCTTGGATGATGCCGTGAGTGGTATGCGGGGGCTAAAAGGCGAACCCGTGACCGTTACCGTGCTGTCCCCGAATAAGGCGGCCCGAGATATTGTCGTCGTTCGCGACACGGTTCGCGGACGCGCCATCCGTCACCGTGTTGAGCAGGGTGTGGGTTATATTCAGATTGAGACATTTAATAATGACCAACTGACCAAAGATACAACTCGGGCTCTGGCCCTGCTTGATACAGAGCTTGGGAAGCTGGACAAATTGATCATCGACCTGCGCGGAAATCGGGGTGGGTTGCTAACGGAATCCGTCAGCATTTCCGGTCTGTTCCTGAATGGCGGCGAAGTTCTCTCCGCCCGTGGGCGCGATGCGAGTGACAATGAACGCTATAACGCCAAGGACGGTGAACTTTATCCTGACGCAAAAATCGTCGTCCTGATGAGCCCGGGCTCAGCTTCCGCAGCGGAAATCGTCGCGGGTGCGTTGCAAGATCGGGGCCGGGCTGTCGTCTTAGGCCGCCGAAGTTTCGGCAAAGGTTCCGTTCAATCCGTTATCCCGCTGGGTCCGGAGGAAGGCGCGCTACGCCTGACGACACAGAAATATTTTACACCTTCAGGGGCCTCTATCCAAGGCCGCGGCATCATGCCTGATCTTTTGGTGTCCGGCCTTGACGATAATGGTGAAATAAGAAAACGTTTTCGCGAAGATTCATTGCGCAATTTCCTAATCAATCCCGACGAGACGGATTATGAAGAAAATTATGAGGATGTTGAATATCCCCCTGAGACTTTTCCGGAAGATGAGGATTATCAACTTCGTAAAGCTGTCGAAGTCCTGAAAACCTCTCAGTATGAGCGTCTTCTAAAAGCCCAATCCGAAAAATATTAGATGGCGCTTAGCATTTGTCCCTGACGGCAAACGCTCTTAGACAAAGCTATGTCTAATACTCATCCGAATCGCCGCACTGCGCTCGCCCTGCCCTCCATTCGCAAGCATGTCTTAATGGCTGGCGGCATTTTAGGTCTGGGTTTAGCCCTGCCCGTTTTAGCCGTGGCTGCTTTTGGAAATGCAGAAGATGCTCTGTCGGGAGGCTCGCTGGCGCTGGCACCGCTTCCGCCTGTTGAAACACTCACCGCGCTGGATGATATGACCTTGGAGACACCTGATCTCTTAGCCGGTGACGTGCCTGAAGGCGTAAACCCGACCGACGCCATCAGAGCCGCAGGGACCGATAACGTGTCGATTGCGGACGGGCCGCAACCCAAACGTATTGATATTATCCCAAGCCAGCGCGCGCTTCCCAAAGCGCCCATTGCCGGATTGACGCGGCAAAGCGCATTTGGCCCCGTCCCGTCCAAAAACGCCGGTAATTCGCTAATGGCTTATAAGAGGCCACATAGTCGCCAAGCCGGAAAACAGCCTGTCTCCCTCATAATCGGCGGCTTGGGCATAAACCGTCATCTCACCCAAGACGCTATTCAATCCTTACCCGCTGATGTGACTCTGTCTTTCGCCGCCCATAGTATCGGTTTGCAAGAATGGGTAAATAGCGCGCGCGCGGATGGGCATGAAGTTCTCATCGAGATCCCCATGGAATCTACAAATTTTGATCCGACAGAACCGGGAGCCGACAGAGCGCTGCGCGTATCACTTCCGGCTGCTGAAAATGGCCGCCGGCTGGATTGGATGTTGTCCCGCGCGCAAGGATATGCCGGGCTCATAAATTTTAATGGCAACGCTTTTCTAACGCGAGCCGATGTAGCGGCACCTTTTATGGATCGGCTGTCCCAGACAGGCCTCGGCTTTATAACGGATGGCGACTTCCAAGCGCCCTCACTGCCCGCCCTGGCAAGCTCCGTTCGACAACCTTTCAAAACCGGTCATGGCCTGATCGACCCGAGCCCCATTTCGCGTGTAATTTCCGCCCGCCTGACCGGATTGGGCCAAGAGGCACAATCAGGTGGTCACCCTGTCGGCGTTGGGTTTGTTTATCCCGAGACGATTGCCGAAGTGCAGGCATGGATCGCCACACTAGAGGCGCAAAATTTGCAACTCGCGCCCGCCACATCTGCTCTGAAGTAAATCATGAAACGCAAGAAATCTGACTACCGCCGAAATGTCGGGGTCGCGGTATTTAATAAAGAAGGCAAAATTTGGCTGGGCAAACGCTTTGGCGAAGAGGGTCCGCATGTCTGGCAATGCCCGCAAGGCGGGATTGATAAGGGCGAGAAACCCAAAGCGGCAGGCCGGCGAGAACTATTTGAGGAAACGGGAATGCGCGCAGACGATATGGATTACCTCGGCGCTATAAAAGGTTGGCTCTATTACGATTTCACACCGGAAATGTTAGCGCGAAAAAAGAGACATCTGAAAAATATCGGTCAAAGGCAACGCTGGTATGCCTATCGGTATTATGGGGATGGTTCCGACATCGATTTAAAGGCCCATGGCCCGCAGGAGTTTTCTGAATGGCGCTGGGCTGATCTTAATACAATCGCAGATACAATTGTTCCATTTAAGCGCCCCGTCTATGAACGGCTGATGGTCGAATTTGCACCCTTCGCAAAACCTGTCGCCTAGCGTAAGCCCCGCACATGTCGCGCTCTCCCGCAAATTCTAAGAATGCGCTTCTGTTCGTGTTGATCACTGTCATGATCAATTCTATCAGTTTTGGAATAATCATTCCGGTTCTGCCTGACCTCATCAAAGAATTGACCGGCTTGGAAAACCATGAAGCGGTCATGCATAGCGGTTGGCTGACACTTATTTACGCTGTCTTTCAATTTATCTGTATGCCGATTGTCGGCGGATTGTCCGACAGGTTCGGGCGGCGTCCAATTATGTTAGTGTCGTTAGGTGGCTTGGCATTTGATTTTATTCTCATGGCACTCGCCCCAACAATTTTGTTTATTTATATCGGGCGCGCCATCTCAGGTATTTTTGGTGCAACATTTTCAACAGCGAACGCCTATATCGCGGACGTCAGCTCACCGGAAAAACGCGCGCAGAATTTTGGACTCATCGGAGCCAGCTTTGGTGTAGGTTTCTTATTAGGCCCAGTGATTGGCGGTATTTTAGGTGAATATGGAACGCGTGTACCCTTCTATGCTGCCGGGTTTTTTTCCTTTGTTAATGTCGTCTATGGTCTAAAATTTCTTCCGGAGACTCTTTCGAAATCTAAGCGGCGCTCTTTTGATATAAAACGCTCTAACCCGATTGGGTCGGTTCTCACCTTGGGGCGTATCAAGGGCGTGAAGAGTTTGATTTTTGTCCTCTTCGTTCTTGCTGTCGCGCATACAGTTTATCCGACAACCTATGCCTTCTCGACGATGGAAGGTTTGGACTGGAGTCCTGGCGATGTTGGGTTTTCACTTGGGGCATTCGCAGTTGCCTCCATGATTGTCCAAGGCGGTCTTATCCGCATCATCATCCCTAAAATTGGTCTGTTCTGGGCAGGTTTCATCGGCATAATCTCTGCTGTGGTCGGTTACACCATGATGGGCAGTGCAGATGCAGGCTGGATAATTTATGCGGCTGGCCCCCTCGCCGCCTTGGCAGGTCTCTACGGCCCCGCCCTAACGAATATGATGAGCAGCCGCGTGTCAGATTCGGAACAAGGCGAGCTGCAGGGTGCAATTGGAGCAGCTCAAGGTCTCGCCCTCATGGCAGGACCGATGGCAATGACAGGAATGTTCGGACTATTCGGAGATTCCGCCAACCGCGAAGACAGGCAAATGCAGGCTTTCCCGGACAATATTATCGGTATCACACAATATATGACGGGGCACATGGATGTCCCCTATGTGCCGGGTTCGCCTTTCCTCTTGGCAGGCGCTTTGTCTTTTATTGCGTTGGTGACATTTGTCCTCGTGACGAAAAAAGCAGATAGAGACGCGCGCTATGCCCCAGAAGCGGCACCGATAGCTGACCCGGATGGACTAGGACAACCGCCAATCACTCCCGCGCCCGAAGCGTAATTATCACGATTTCCGGCGGGGCGCGAAATCGGATCGGAAGCATCGAGGTCCCAACCCCGGCGCTGACAAACATATCTACGCCCCCGACTTTTGAAAAACCGTAGCTATGTTCTCGGCCAAGAGAAATAGCATTCACACGACGACCGACAATTGGGAGGTTCACCTGTCCGCCATGGGTATGGCCCGCGAAAGCCAAAACAGTATCATTTCGAAATGATTCCCAAGCGTCAGGTGAATGGGTGAATACAAGTGGAGGCGCATCCGACGGACAACTATCGTAGGCGCTTCGGTCGGGCGTAGCTGTCATAAAATCAGACAACCCGACGATACAAAAATCACGGACCATCACCGCCATATTTTCCAAAACTATCACATCTGCATCTTCCAAATGCGCCGTCACCCGAGAGGCCTGCCACCAGGCATCATGGTTGCCAATCGTCGCAAAGGTCGGGGCGGACAATTCCTGTAAATGGGAGAGCCCTAACGCAATATTTTCATTAAACTTCGGTGAGCGCCGTTCCGCTTTTTCATGCCCTGAGATAAAATCTCCAGGGAGAAGAACGATGTCTGGATTTTGCGCGTTGACAGCATCAACAATTTTCAAAACGCGGCGCGGCGGGACATGCAGGCCATTGATATGTATATCGGTCACAAGCGCAATTCGAATATCCGGACCGCTATATTTATCCGAGACAAATTCGACATGCCGAATTTTTAGCTGTGCAGGTTCTACCAAAACAGCATAGCCCAATAGAATCAAGCCGAAGGCGGATACCCAAAGGGTCTTCTTGAAAAGAAAGAGAATCATAGGCTTTGGTCTAAACAGGTTCGAGACGGGTGTGGGGTTCGGATGGGGTGTCAATGTGAATGTCGTCTCCGGCTTTGATTTCACCGTCGGCCACAACAATGCCCATCACGCCCGATTGTGGAAAGACAGTTCCGTCTCCATGCTTTGATACACAAGCTGTCATCAAGCCGGGCGCGATTTGATCGAGATATTTGCACGGATTGCGAAGCCCCGTCACCTCTATCACTGCGTCTCCAATTTTGAGCTGTGTCCCGCGCGGCAGGTGCAAAAGATCAACGCCGCGTGTCGTTATATTTTCCCCCATCTCTCCTGGCTCGACAGCCATCCCCAAATCCGCGACCTGATCGAACAGCTCGGCATGCATGAGATGGACCTGACGCAGGTTCGGCGCGTCCGGATTGCGGCGTTTGTCATAACGGTGCTGAACGGTCTTGCCTGCATGGGCGTCGCCCTCAACGCCCCAACCCGCGATTAATTTAATGCTTTCTCGAAGCGGTTTGACGATGTCATGAGCGGAGTCTGATGCGACGGCGATGACTGTAGGTTTGGACATGACCCGCTTTACCGAAAGATTTCACAGCGTCAAAATGAAAGCAGCCCCTCACCGCGAAGTGAGAGGCCGCGAATCTGAATTTTTTGGGACTTAGGCTGCGAGGACAGCGCGAAGTCCATCAAGATTTTGGCTGGCCGCCAGAGCCGCGTCGCCGGTCAGGGTTGGTAAGCTGGCTTCGACCGCTGCAATTTGTGCCTCGACTGCACCCTTATCCAGCGCATCAAAAGCGACGGCCTGTTCTGCAAGAACCGTCAATCCGCTCGGCGTTACATCTGCAAATCCGCCTTGGACAAAGAACTTAGTCTCAACGCCGTCCTGCATAACCGTGATCGTGCCGGTACGGATCGCCGCCATGAGCGGGCTATGATTTGGCATTATGCCAAGATCGCCTTCAGTTCCCGGAATATTGACTTGGTCAACATCGCCTGAATAGAGTTCGCGCTCCGGAGAGACGAGTGAGAAATTGAGTTTGTCTGCCATAATAAGTCTCAGAGATCAGTAATCAGTGGTCAGAAGAAATGAAACCTTTTCACTGCTCACTGATCACCGCTTACTATTAAGCCGCTTCCGCAGCCATTTTGGCGGCCTTGGCCAGCACGTCGTCGATACCGCCAACCATATAGAAGGCTTGCTCCGGCAGGTGATCAAATTCGCCTTCAACCAAACCTTTGAAGGATTTGATGGTGTCAGCAAGCGGGACCTGAATACCCGGGGATCCGGTGAAGATTTCCGCAACGTCGAATGGCTGCGAGAGGAACTTCTCCACTTTTCGTGCACGCGACACGGTCATTTTGTCTTCTTCTGACAGCTCGTCCATGCCGAGGATGGCGATGATGTCTTGCAGCGCTTTATAACGTTGCAGGATTTCCTGAACGCGTCGCGCCACTTGGTAGTGATCTTCACCAACAGTGCGTGGCTCCAAAATACGCGAAGTGGAGTCGAGCGGATCGACAGCCGGGTAGATACCCTTCTCTGAAATCGCACGGTTCAACACGGTCGTTGCGTCCAAATGGGCAAAGGATGTCGCGGGCGCAGGATCGGTCAAGTCATCGGCAGGGACGTAAATCGCCTGCACGGATGTAATCGACCCCTTGTTTGTGGAGGTAATTCGCTCCTGCATTTGGCCCATTTCTGTGGCCAATGTCGGCTGATAGCCCACAGCAGAAGGAATACGGCCAAGTAGCGCGGACACCTCGGAACCGGCCTGTGTGAATCGGAAGATGTTATCGACGAAGAACAACACGTCTTTCCCTTCTTCATCGCGGAAATATTCAGCCTGTGAGAGACCTGTCAAAGCCACGCGCGCACGCGCTCCTGGAGGCTCGTTCATTTGGCCGTAGACCAATGTCGCGCGGCTCTCGCCTTCGAGATTGATCACGTTGGATTCGATCATCTCGTGATAGAGATCGTTCCCCTCACGCGTCCGTTCGCCCACACCCGCAAAGACGGAGTAGCCACCGAAGAGTTTGGCGATGTTGTTGATAAGTTCCATGATGAGAACAGTTTTGCCAACACCGGCACCGCCGAAGAGACCAATTTTACCACCTTTTGAATAAGGGCAAAGCAAGTCGATAACTTTGATACCCGTGACGAGGACTTCAGTTTCTGTCGCTTGATCAACAAAGGCCGGAGCTTCCTTATGGATAGACGCTTTCATCTTCGCGTTCACAGGGCCGCGATCATCAATCGGCTCGCCGATGACGTTCATGATACGGCCAAGTGTTTCCGGTCCAACAGGCACGGTAATCGGCTCGCCCAAGTCAATAACAGCTTGACCGCGAACAAGACCTTCAGTCGCATCCATCGCGATGGTCCGGACTGTGTTTTGTCCCAGATGCTGCGCAACTTCGAGAACGAGGCGATTGCCATTATTATCAGTTTCAAGCGCGTTGAGAATAGACGGTAGAACACCGCCTTCGAACACGACGTCAACAACCGCGCCAATAACCTGACTGACGCGGCCTGCGCCGAGCTTATTCGTGTTTGCCGCATTAGACATTTTCACGACCTTTTTCGCAGCGGGCTTGCGCTTAGCAGCGGGTTTCTTGGCAGCAGGTTTTTTCGCCGCCGTCTTTTTGGTAGGTGCTTTTGCCATGAGTATGTTCCTCTAGCCTTCTAAAATTCTAAATGACTGGACCGCAGATGGGCCCACCGTCTTTTTGTCTAACAAATAATGCGTCTTTTCTGGCGCGTACATAAACCGCGTCATCGCCTGAACCAATCTTTGCAGATGTGCCGCTTAATAACTTTAGAACGCCTCGCTTTGGCATTGAGACATCTTGATTTTCGCGAGTGTATAGAGCGGTAATCGGTATACCTCCAATTGTACCCGCAAACATTTCAGACATGGACGACTTCTTCTGATTGAAGTCCGCCATTGTCATGAACGAACAGTATTCAGCCGTCAGTGCCGGATCCATATCAGATGTAGGGTTGCAAGCAACTACTGACAAACCAACCGTCAATATGAGAAATTGTATCCTCACTAGAGGGCCTCCGCGCCGGAAATAATTTCGATCAACTCGGATGTAATCTGTGCCTGACGCGTTCTGTTGAACGTCATCGTCAGCTTGTCGATCATGTCACCTGCGTTGCGCGTTGCATTGTCCATGGCCGTCATTTTAGAGCCCATCTCGCCTGCTGAGTTTTCGAGCAGAGCAGAGAAGATTTGGGTGTTGATGTTACGCGGTAATAGGACGCGTAATATACCGGCTTCATCCGGCTCATATGTATAAATAGCCCCTTTGAGATCAGGTGCGAAAACCTCATCTGCCGCATTATCAACCCGCGTATTGTCTTCAGTGCCAAGCCCTGCAATTGCCGGGATTAGGGTCGTCGCGACAGCGTCCTGCTGCATGACGTTGACGAATTGCGAATAGATGAGTTTGCAGACATCATACTCACCGGCTTCAAACATGGCGGTGACTTTTTCGCCGATCCCCTGCGCGATGCCCGCATGGAGTTCGCGCTCTTCTTTGAGCGAGATATATTCAACAATCTGATCGCCATAAAGACGATTCAACTGGTCATACCCTTTTTTGCCGATGAGGTAGAGCTTCACCGTTTTTCCGGCCCGCTCGAGCGCAACAATTTCCTCGCGCGCCTTGCGGACAATGTTCGTGTTGAAGCCCCCGCACAGACCCCGGTCTGCTGTCGCGACGACAAGCAAGACTGTGTCGGATTTTCCATTACCGACAAGAAGTTCAGGACCACCCGCCGTATCAGACATTGAACTGGCGAGATTGGTGATGATGGCATTCAAGCGGTCAGAATAAGGACGTGATGCCTCGGCAGCTTCCTGCGCTTTGCGCAGTTTCGCTGCGGCAACCATCTGCATGGCCTTCGTGATCTTCTGCGTATTCTTTACGCTACCAATCCGGTTCTTTAGCTCTTTAAGAGAAGCCATGAGACGAGTTCCCTAAGCCGCGAAATTATCCGTGAAGGATTTCAGCACGGATTTGATCTTCTCTTCGATCTCATCCGTCAGCTTCTTCCCTGTCGCAATGTCAGACAATAGAGCTTTTTGCTCACCGCGCAGATGCGCTAGGAGCTTTGCCTCATAGTCCTGAACTGACTTCGCCGGAATACCGTCGAGATAACCGCGTGTACCCGCATAAAGAACAACAACTTGCTCTTCCACTTGCAGCGGAGAGAACTGAGGCTGCTTCAGGAGCTCAGTCAAACGCTCACCACGCGCCAGTAGCGCCTGTGTGGATGCATCCAAATCTGAACCAAACTGAGCGAAGGCCGCCATCTCGCGGTATTGCGCGAGCTCACCTTTAATTGGGCCCGCGACCTGTTTCATCGCTTTGATTTGCGCGGCAGATCCCACACGCGATACGGACAGGCCGACGTTCAACGCGGGGCGGATGCCTTGGAAGAACAAGTCAGTTTCCAGGAAAATTTGGCCATCTGTAATGGAAATCACGTTTGTTGGAATAAAGGCCGACACATCGTTACCTTGCGTCTCAATAATCGGCAGAGCCGTCAGTGAGCCTGCGCCGTGATCTTTGTTCAGTTTCGCGGCACGCTCGAGAAGGCGGGAATGAAGATAGAACACATCGCCCGGATAAGCTTCGCGGCCCGGAGGACGACGCAGAAGAAGTGACATCTGGCGATAGGCCACAGCTTGCTTGGACAGATCATCATAAATGATGAGGCCGTGCATGCCATTATCGCGGAAGTATTCGCCCATCGCGCAACCGGCGAACGGTGCGAGATATTGAAGCGGAGCCGGCTCTGACGCAGAAGCCACGACGATGATAGAGTAATCCATCGCGCCATTTTCTTCGAGCGTCTTCACAAGAGACGCAACGGTTGAGCGTTTTTGACCAATCACGACATAGATACAGTAGAGTTTGTCGTTTTCGCGGTCTTCATCGAAGGCCGCTTTTTGGTTCAGGATGGCGTCAACAGCGACGGCTGTTTTGCCGGTCTGGCGGTCACCAATGATAAGTTCGCGCTGGCCACGTCCAACAGGGATAAGCGCATCAATCGCCTTAATACCGGTTTGCACAGGCTCGTGAACACCCTGGCGCGGCATGATGCCCGGCGCTTTAACGTCGACGCGGCGGCGCTCTGTCGCTTCAATCGGGCCCTTGCCGTCAATCGGCTCACCCAGCGGGTTCACAACACGGCCCAGAAGCCCTTTACCTACAGGGACGTCAACGATTTCGCCGAGACGTTTGACTGTGTCGCCTTCTTTAATGCCGCGGTCATCACCAAAAATAACAACACCGACATTATCAGTCTCGAGGTTCAATGCCATGCCCTTAACGCCGCCCGGGAATTCAACCATTTCGCCAGCGCGGACATTGTCCAGACCGTATATACGGGCGATACCATCACCGACGGATAGGACTTGGCCTACGTCAGAGACTTTGGCTTCTTTGCCAAACCCTTTGATTTGCTTTTTGAGGATCGTGGAGATCTCTGCTGCGCGAATATCCATGGTTAGTTGTCCTCTTATGCTTCTTTGAGGGCGAGACGTAAGTCCTCAAGTTTTGTCTTGAGGGAGCTGTCATATAAACGGGACCCGATCCGCACGACGAAACCGCCGAGCAATTCGGGATCAACCGAGGTTTCAATATCGACCTTACGGCCGAGGGATTTTTTGAGTTGCGATTTGATCGTGGCAAGTTCCGCAGACGTGAGTTTTGCTGCGGATATTACTTTTGCGACTTGGCTGCCGCGTCGACGGGCAACCATGTCGTTGAACGCCGAAATGATTCCCGGAAGGTCAGCCGCGCGGCGGTTGCCTGCTACGGTTCCGATAAACTGGGTTGTCAAAGGCGAAAGTTTTGCTTTTTTCGCTACAGCCGTCAGAGCGGACACCTTATCCTCAGTGGAGATTACGGGGCTTTCAGCGAGTTGCTTCAAGTCAGCGCTGATATCGTACATCTTCTTGAAAGATTTGAGATCTTTCTCCACACGCGGCAAAGATTTTGCCTCTTCCGCGAGGTCAAGCAGCGCTAGGGCGTAGCGTGTGGGGGCTTCGCCTGTGATGACTTCGGTGTCGGACAAAACGGATCGATCCTGAGCTGTAGCCGACGCGCAAAATGCAGCGTCAAAAACTGGGTTTCTTTAGGGAAAAGGTGACAATACTTCCCTTAATCGCGCGGGCCATAGCAGGGAAAAATCAGCATGCCAAGGTCAGAATTTTGCCCGCATGCAGTCAGCTTCAATGCCCCCATATTATCTCGTCCAAACCAATAGTTCCTTGACAAGTTCGGCCTATTTGCCCCCTTAGACCATGCTCGGCAATTTACTCGCTCTCTTCAAAGCTCGGCACGACCCGGAGTTGGCTAAAACGATCGCCAGTGAGATGGTGGTTGACGGCACAATTGACCGGATAAGCTGGCCGCTTCTCATTGCTAAGTTCTGGATGAGCCTTAGTCTCCTTGGATCATTTGTACTGATTGCCTTATTTCTTTGGGTCGGCACCCTGTCTCACTGGGCACTTGCGATACCAGCGTTGTTTTTTGGCGGACTGATCTACACCATCATTCGGGTTTGGCGTGGCCTAAATCGCGGCGTTGAAAAAATATCTCTAATTGCCAAGGCGGAACTTACAAAGCGAGCTCAGGCCATTAAAATACCTTCAAATAAAGACGTAAACCCGTAAGACTGAGACTTAACATTGATCGCTATATGCACGGTTATGTGTTCTGAAAAAATGGATTTCACTTTATGTCGGATTTGAATGCAGCGCATTGGGACAATTACTGGCAAGGCCGCGCATCCAAACAGAGTGGAAACGCGCTTGTCGAAGTCGGTATAGAAAATAACCACGCGCTCAAAACATTCTGGATTGATAAATTTAGCCAGAGCAAAACCTCAGATAAGATTATTGATTTTGCATGTGGCGCCGGCTCCGTCTTGGAGCACGCATATGGCCTGGGGCTATCAGAGCTAACCGGGGTTGATGTCTCTCAAGAAGCCCTCAACGTTATGAAAGAGAAAATACCTCCGGCAATTGGAATTTGCGCGCAAGTCGACAATATTCCCCAAGCGGATAAGAGTTACGACCTGGTCGTGAGCCAATACGGCGTTGAATATGCGGGCAGCCGACAAAACCTTCTTCGATCCTTTCAAGAGATGCGGCGGATACTAAAACCCACGGGACGTCTTACGGTCATTGCGCATGCGAAAAATGGCGTGATTTACGAAGGCTGCAAGACATCCTTAGACAATGCAAAACGGATTGAAGAAAGCGACTTCATTAACCTCACGGCAAAGATACTCGCGATTTTACATGCAGGTGATCAAGAACAAGATCGCGCCAGCCTTCAAAAACAAGTGACAAAATTAAACGAAGCCGCAGAACCTATCATGACGTGGCTGAAAACATCCGACACTAAACAGGATGACTTCGCTAGGTTTACCTATCACATTCTTCAATCGTCACATAAACTCATTACAAATCACAATGCCTACTCCAGGGAAGATTCACTAAATTGGCTCTCTAACATTGAGTCAGAAATCGACGCCTATAAGGGGCGAATGACGAGTATGACCAAAGCCGCTTTGACTGAGGAAGAAATTTCCGAGTTGATCCAAAAATTGAGTCTGGACGAAGGGAGCTTGACGTTTGATCCAACTGAAGAATTTTACTTTGGTTCAAAACGCAAACGCGCAGCATGGGTTATACGAGCCCGGAAACACTAAGACAGTCTTTCCCGTCGCGCGAAACGCGGCTCCCTCAAACCTTTAACATAGTTCTCCAAATCCATTTAAAACCGCGCGCGAAAACATGTTTCGCGCGCATAAAAAAAGCCGACCCGAGGGCCGGCTTAAATTCATGATGTTTCTAGGAAACTAGAAGCTGACTTTTGCGTTCGCAAAGAACGTACGGCCAAAGACATCATATGTCGCAGGATAAGTGTTAGCCTGCTCATCGTTGTCACCAATCACTGGCGGGCTTTTATCCAGCACGTTGTTCGCACCAAATGTCAGCCTCAGGTTTTCACCAAAGTCTTTGCCAACAGAAGCATCGAAATAGTTGCGTGTGCTGATAGAGTCGACAGTATTTACACCTTCGCCTGCATCATCATCAACTGCACCTACAAGACGCCAAACAGTTTGGAAGGACCAGCTATCTTTGTCCAATCCAGCCACGACACGATGACGATAGGTTGGATCAGGTTCTCCACAAGTCGTGCCAAACTCACCATCGCAAGTGATCAAATCAGCAGCAGGAGCCGCCAAGAAATCATTCTTCATATTGTACGTACCAAGATAATTCAGGTTAATATTGCCCACATTACCAACTTCGAAACCGTACTCAGCCGCAATATCGAGACCGGCGACTTTGACAGACGCTGAGTTATCGTTTGGCAGATCGACGAAGTCAATTGAACCATCGGACGCTCGCGTAACCGCATTACATGCGATTGAGCCGACACCACCAGATGGTGTCTGGTAACACGTCCTTAGTAGTGAATTAGCCCCACCTAACAATGAGGTGATCGCATCATTGATTGTTATGTCATAATAATCGACTGACATTGATAATCCAGGAACGAATTGCGGCTCAAAAACTGCACCTATTGTGTACGTATCAGCGGTTTCCACGTCTAGATCAGGGTTACCAACAAATAACGCCTGAACCTGTCCGGAAACTGTATTGATTGTTGCAGCACCGACCTGCGCCGCTGGAACGCCAGTGGCGATACACAATGCATCAATTGCTGGAGACCGTGTACCGTTAGCTGAACACGGGTCAACTGCCCCAGGGAAACCTTCACCTTGAGGAGCAAACAGCTCAGCAATGTTTGGCGCACGAACTGCGCGGTTATAGTTACCACGAATACGGAACTGATCATTGATCGCCCACTCGCCGCCAATCTTATAGGCCTCTGCAGTACCGGATGTTGAATAATCGGAATAACGACCTGCAAGATCCAAAGTAACACGGTCTGCGAACGCTAAACCTGATAGGAGTGGAACGGAAAGTTCGCCGTAAACAGAATAAACGTCATATTTACCACCGGACGGCGGGGAACCGTTAAATCCGGCAATAGTACTCGCCGCAACATCCTGCGATGGGCGGAAATCTGCCTTGGTTTCAATATACTCAGCACCAAGGGCGATACCGATGGGGTCTTTGTTGATACGGAAGTCGCCGAGATCACCGGAGAGGTTACCCTGCAAAATAGTCTGCTCAAATTCCGAAGTGGCCGCGGCTGCTGTGTTGATAAACGTCGCAGAGTCTGCCGAAATATTTCCTGGGCCAAAAATGTTTAAAGGCGAACATCCACCAATACCACCATTTGCAAGAGGATCAGCACAAGTCGGGTTACCGGCAGCATCAACGTCGACATTTCCGTCAGCGTCAGCATCAGCCAAGAGCAATGCCTGAGAGAAACGACCGCGGTTCACGTTACCATTTTGGGTTTGTGCACGGACTGTGCGACCTTCTTGAAGATAGACGTCATAGGACCATGTATCCGTCAGATCACCACGGGCACCTAATGTGATCTGGAATGCGTCGTTAATGTCTTGTGTTTCACGCGGGCCAACCTCAACCAAACGGCGACGTAGGAAACCTGTCGCTGTATCGTCAATGCCGTCGCCATCTGTATCAACGCCATCACCCAAAGTATCGGAAATTATCACCTGAGAAGCCGCATCAATAAATGGGTTTCCATCAAGAGAGAACTGCGACGTCTGGAAGATTGGTGTTGGGGCCAACGCCGAGTCTACACGATTTTGTGCAAATGATCCACGCGCGTAGACCTCAACGTTATCATTAATTTCATAGCTACCCAGAGCAGTAACCGTGAAACGCTCTTGCGGGAGCTGGATAAAGTTTACAGGCGCATAATTGTAGAAGTCGTTTACCTGACCACCGAGAACGAATGGACGGAGGGAACCATCGCTATCAAAAACGCCAGGGCTTGTGATAGGGTCGCCATTAGCGTCAAGGCCTTGGCCAAAATCAAAACCTGAGAAAATGGAAGTTCCAGGAACACCAGAGGAACCTCCCGGCTCCAAACCACCATTTCCATCGTTGAACAAAGCGACACTAGAGAAACCACGATCGCCCTGGAACAAAGCTGCTCGGTCAGCGTAGGAGACGTTGAGAACAGCGTTACCGCGCCCATTGTCAGTGTTCGCACCAATCGTCGCATCAATATTAAGAAGGCCCGCATCCCCTTGGTCTGTCATAGAGTAACCAATGTTAGTCTCCACACCCTCAAAGTCGTCTTTGAGGATAAAGTTGACAACACCGGCAACCGCATCAGCACCGTAAACGGAGGACGCACCACCTGTGAGAACTTCAACGTTCTTAATCAAGCTGGTTGGGATTGTGTTCAAGTCGACGACGCCGTTTTGACCAAACGGAACCATCCGTGTGCCGTTCACGAGTACGAGAGTACGGTTAGCACCCAACCCGCGAAGGTCGACAGTCGCAGAACCGTTACCCGGGTTGTTTGACGTCCGGTCCAATCCAGGAACAGTCTGTGGCAAGGTGTTCAACAAGTTTTCCGTGTTGATAGAGAAAGTCTTCTCGAACTGAGCGGAATCGACTGTCGCAACAGGTGAGTTTGAAATAAAGTCCTGCTTTTTGATACGTGAACCTGTTACAACAATTGTATCATCATCACTTGTATCTTGTGCTTGTGCAGGCGCTGTGGTCGCAGCGATGGATGCTGCGGTGACCGCTGTTAGTAGCAATCTAGTTTTTGTGGACATTTTCATGTGTGCAAAACTTCCCTCTAAATTTTCCTGGTTCACCCAGGCGTGTACGGCAGGAGCGAGTCTCCTGCTGCAATTGCGCTTGTCGCTATGACAGAATGGTAACCCTATCAAATCGAAATC
>ENA-ORXM01001790-ORXM01001790.1-marine-metagenome-genome-assembly--contig:-NODE-1790-length-28011-cov-6.072027_pt1 | contig 28011 bp, 21 predicted proteins | sample MGYA00237867_ERZ511480 | MGnify/ENA primary metagenome ERZ511480 (study PRJEB26309, sample SAMN06266103) | marine metagenome | isolation source: Algal blade | place: United Kingdom:Sidmouth, United... | reverse complement strand
TTGAAACCACCCGCTTGTGATTAGGATAGCATAGCTATTCAAAAATCATTTACTTTTAAAAGTGCTAAAGCACTAGAGAAAGAAATTGCCAATAAAATTATTGAACAAAGTTTTTGTGAGCATACTGCATCTCATTTCCAGACTGAGAGGCTTGGGATCTATCGAGAAAACTAGACTTCGTGAAAATGGAATATTCATACAAACAAAATAATCAAGGTAATCCCAAAATCAAATAAATCATAGTTCAGACAAGTAAGAAGAAAACGGGAATTCGCGAGAAGCAACACCCTACCTTAATACCAGTGAGCGCAAACCCTAATCCCCTAAAACCGCAAACGTAGTGAGCCAATGCCAGAGAACGCAATGAACGCAAACCCTAATACCCTAACACCAGCGAACGCAGTAAGCTAAAACACAAGACGATAACCTATTTTTGTTATTCCTCAGCTCCAGCTGTGGAATCCGCGTATATAAATCACTGCTTTATCATTTGCAGACCAGAGCCATGGCTATGCAGATTCCCACATGTAACGTATTGCAATAATGCGTTTTCCTACATATTAGTATTCTAATTTGTTTATTTGATTTTGATCGAAGAATCATACCTATACGCTGGGTGGTTGAAACCACCCGCTTGTGATTAGGATAGCATAGCTATTCAAAAATCATTTACTTTTAAAAGTGCTAAAGCACTAGACGATAATTTATTATTCGTGTGTGCTTTCAAGTACTATAAAATGTAGCATTCTTTATTACTAGATTTATAATTACTTTAATTCTTTTCTATCGAAGAATAATGCCAGTGCCCAAAGGGTACTTCAAACATCAAGCGGGTCCTCTGTCATTCTGAGTGAGACGAAGTAGAATCGAAGAATCATTCACCCAGAACCGATTGTAATTAGCATTTAAAATCCATTCTAAAACAACTACTCCTAAAAGTGCTAAAGCACCAAAGAAATAAATTGCCAATAAAATTATTGAACAAAATTTTTGTGAGCATACTGCATCTCATTTCCAGACTGAGAGGCTTGGGGTCTATCGAGAAAAATAGACTTCGTGAAAATCGAATTTTCATACAAGCAAAATAATCAAGGCAATCCCAAAATCAAATAAATCACAGTTCAGACAAGTAAAGAGAAAACGGGAATTCGCGATAAGCAACACCCCTAACACCAGAGAACGCAGTGAACGCAAACCCTAATCCCCTAACACCACGAACGAAGTGAGTTAACGAAGTGAGTCAAAGCCACTCAAAAGACCTAAACAAAACCATATTATCAATCCCCAATTCTTCCTTAATAATCTCATTCCATTTCTTCATGTTCTCAAAATCAGTGCCCGCAAAGGCTTCTGATTTAAATTTTCGAAATGCTACATAAAACTCCCTCAAAGTTGATTCATAAATAACTTGAACAGCAGCGCAATCTGCATCTGCAGACTTAAGATTCTCAATGAGTCTTCTCCTATAAATTTCACCCAAATCAAAACACATATTGACATAACATTCTAAGGGGTCAGTTTCATTTAAATAATTGTATGATCTATAGGTATCTAAAATAGTGGAAGAAACATAAATCTTTTTATCTCCATCTTTCACCAAGTCTAAATACAATTGGACTTCTATGTTGAGTTGCTCATCTGAAGACGAATTTTGATTACCACGCATCAAACTACGAAACCGAATATCAGGTTGATCTGGTTTAATTGATTTTTTAATACTGATTCTAGAGTCCTTGGACCAATTGACATAATTGTTCTCAAAAAATCCTAATCTAGGATCATCAAAAAACTTTAAGCTAGGTGCCAAAGAATCACTAAAGATCACGCCTTGTTGCGCAATCCAGTTTTTAATTTCAATTTTATTCTCTGCTAATTCAATATGATTTGTTTCTTGCAAAGCCTGCCAAGCCACCGAATCTTTGGGTGGAATAGTAAAGATTCTATAATCTGAAATACCCTGTGGATAATCAAAAATGGGATTACAATAGGCGTTATCGTAATCAAACAAATGAAAAATACCTTCCGATACAACATTTATCTTTAGTCCTGAATTCTGTTCTTCGATCATTTCCGCCAATTGATCTTCTAAAGTATTTATATTTTTAAGACTCAATTCTGCATCATAATTAATCTTAATAAAAGATAAAACAGAAGTATTTTTCTTTTCTAAAAAATTAAAACTCACTCTATAATTCAGCCAATTAATTTTACTAAGCCCTACTGGCCTAAATAGTTTCTGTTGTTGTTTATCTAAAAACAAATCAATAGCGACAAGTGATTTAGTGACTTTATTAATTTTAATGATTCCAGAAAAGTGATCCTTAGCTTTTTTTCTTGGCGTGAAGCTAATGGAAACAATATTATTAGATTCACTTTCAAAATCCAACCAATAACTTTTTCTTAATTTTCTTTTTGAAAGCTCTAGTGGATTACTCGGAAATCTTATATCACCTTTGAGTAATGAATAAAGTGTCAAGGCTTTACTAAAGTCAAGATTCAAATAATAGCCACCATACTGATGTGTAGTCAATTGCGATTGTCCATTTTTAAACCTTATGCGATCTATTGATCCCTGCTTAATTCTAGAACTGTAATATGATTCTACAAACTCTATGGGTTTATCATTACACTTTGTAACCACATTCATATAGCCTTTTGATCTAAAAGACGTTTTGTCTTTTGACAATTTTTTCTTACAAGCGCCGACCAAGCCATACAGATATTCATCGACTGCAACTATTGTAATTTCAGAAATTAAGTTTTCATCTTTCTTAACTTCTAAAACTTTAGATTTCGGAAATGCCTTAGCTATAATTTTATAATCTTGATAACCCAAATAACTCACCAATAAAGTATCACTTGGACTAAACTGCAATTTGAATGCGCCTTGTTCATTTGTAATAGTGCTGTTCCCTGTAGTAACATTTGTTACATGCGCATAAATAAGAGATTCAGATGTCGCGGCGTCCTTGACAAATCCTTTAATCTCCGTTTGCGCCTCAATACTTTGAACCCACAAAAAGATTATTAAAAAAAATATGGCAAAAATTCTAATCACAATTCGATAATAAGAATTTATTCTAAGATTGCCATCCCCTATATTTATTCTAGTCTCAACAAAGACATGAAACAAACTCTTCTCCCTATCACCCTAACCCCAACGAACGCAGTGAGAAGAAACCAGCGAACACAGAGAGCTAGATACCAGCGAACGTAGTGAGCACCTCTCCGCTACCTACCCTTGATCCTTTCCCAAATATCACGCATCATCTCTTTTCTATTACCACTAGCGGGACCCTTACCTACTTTTTCTAACTCAAAATAGCCTTGATAATTCTTTTGGATAGGAAAACGAAAAATAAAATCATTTTCATCATCAGCCTTTCCTGTGAAGGTGCCAAATCTGAGATCATTCATTTGTAAACCACAGTCCTTTCGATTCATAACATTTATAAATCCGCTCGTAAACCAATCTAAAGTCTCTATGGTTTTGTCATCCGGTTTGTATTCGCCCAAAAGGTATTTGTTTTTTCGAACCTCTAAAAATTCTATAGGAGACTTGTCAAAAATACTGTATTGCCCAATATAAAAAACATCTTTGTCACCCGCTTTTATTTGTCCAGAAACATTTGAGTCCATTGTTGCAGTCCACAGAAAATTTGTCATAATAGTGGGCCCTACAACCATAGAATCATAGCTAATATTTTGATCCGCCAATTGTGTTTTGTACACTTCCGTAACATACAATTTATTACAAAAAGTAAGCAGTAAATAAAAACAACTCCACATTATTCCGCGCCAATTCCACTTCCGTCTTTGATTTGAACCTCTTGCATGTCGCGATGCGATTATCAAGCAGGTTATAAAAGGAATTGTATAGAAAAAATCTACAACAGCTATGGTACTAAAAGCCACACGATAGTCAGAGAATGGCGCAAAGAGCTGAGTGCCAAACATAGTAAAACAATCCAACAATGCATGTGTGAAAAATGTCCAAAAGAAAAGCCAGCTCCACTCTTTTAAACTCACATTTTTTTTTGTGTTCATTCGAGAATGGCGATAGTCGTAAAGTTTATAGACCAGCCACCCAAAAAAGATTCCACCAACGATATCAAAAAATATTGAGTGCGTAATACCTCTATGAAATGCTAAAGCTTGCAATTTAGAAATTATTGGAGATGCTAAAACATCCAAATCAGGAATCGTGCCTCCTATAGCGCCCCAAACCATGGCTTTATTACCTAATTTTTTGCCGAGAACAGCTTCCCCTACTGCAGCACCTAAAACAATTTGACTGATTGAATCCATCTTAAAATTATAACGACGTGAACACTATATGTTTAGGTTATTTTTTTGATATTAAGAGACTTAATGGCAATAGAAGATGCGATCTGTTCAGCCGATTTTTTATTATAATCTTCTGCAATAGAAATTTCTTTTCCATCCAAATAGACTGCAATCTTAAACCGATCTCTTTTATCCATCTTATATTTATTGATAAGTTTATAAGCTACATTCTTGCCCTCCTTTTGGCCCCACTCTAGAAGCTGACTTTTATAATTGTCATCACTTGTTTCTAATTCGTGCACATCTAATAAGCGCATCAATATTCTAGAAATGATATAGTTTCTTGTTTTGTCATATCCATATTCTATGTAAAGTGCACCAACCATCGCTTCAAAAGCATTCCCTAGCATAGAGTAACTTAATTTACCTTGTGTATACTTTGTGAGGATCATATCGATTCCCATTTTTTCAGCGACCTTATTGAGCGTTTTTCTTTTGACAATCTTAGAGCGCATTTTTGTCAGAAAACCTTCATCGCGTCCAGGGTATTTTTTATATAAATATTCTGCGACTATGGTCGAAAGGACGGCATCACCCAAATACTCTAAGCGTTCATTGTTGTAGGTGCGCACAGTAGTATCGCTATTATTCATTGACTTGTGAAAAAATGCCAATTTAAATAACTTCATATTATCGGGCACAAAACCTAAAACGGATTTAAGTTTTTTAGCCAGATCCTTTTCAGGGGAAACGTAATAATTATAAAACCTTCTGATCAAAATTCTGTATCATTTATATTTTTTGAATATAACGGTTGAATTATGACCTCCAAAACCAAAAGTATTGCTCATAGCAACGTTTACATCGCGCTTTTGAGCCTTATTAAAAGTAAAGTTAATTTTTTCATCCAAATCTGGATCATTTGTGACGTGATTAATTGTTGGAGGCACCATCGATTCGTTGATTGCAACAATGCAAGCAATTGATTCAATAATTCCTGCCGCGCCTAATAAATGACCAGTCATTGATTTAGTAGAGCTGATATTAAGATCATAAATATGATCACCAAAAACTTTTCTAATCGCTTTAGTTTCAGCAATATCCCCTAAGGGTGTAGATGTTCCATGTACATTAATGTAATCGACATCACTTGTTTTTATTTGAGCATCAGAGAGTGCCAATTGCATCACCTCAGAAGCGCCAAGCCCTTCAGGATGAGGCGCAGTCATATGGTACGCATCTGCTGTAGCACCAGCGCCTATGACTTCCGCATAAATTTTTGCACCTCTTTTGATAGCGTGATCTAAATCTTCTAAGATAAATGCACCACCACCTTCTCCAAGTACAAAGCCATCTCTATCCTTATCAAAAGGACGACTGGCTGTTAGAGGATCGTCATTTCTTTGAGACAGGGCTTTCATTGAAGAAAATCCACCAATCCCTGCTTTTGTGATGGCGGCCTCAGATCCACCTGTGATAATAACATCACATCTGCCTAATCTAATATAATCAAAGGCATTAGAAATAGCATGGCTAGAAGACGCACAAGCGGAAACAGTAGCATAATTGACACCCCTGAAGCCATACTTCATTGAAATATGACCTGGAGCAATATCTGCTATTAATTTTGGAATGAGAAAAGGACTATATCTTGGAGGACCTCCTCTAAGTGCAGCTTGCTCAACTTCTTCTTCAATGGTTTCAAAACCACCTATCCCGCTTCCCCAAATGACGCCTGCACGACTGAGATCTAAACTTTCGACATCTAGTCCACAATCTTTCATGGCTTCCTCGGCAACGATTAAAGCATATTGAGAAAAACGATCCACACGTCTCGCTTCTTTGCGATGCATGTAATCTTCTACATTATAGCCTTTAACTTCACAAGCAAATTGCGTTTTATACTGTGAAACATCAAAACGCGTAATGGGTCCTGCACCACTTTTGCCATTCAGTAAGGCAGACTTGTATTCATCGAAAGTATTGCCAATCGGAGAAATTGCCCCAACGCCGGTGATTACAACTCTTTTCATTTTTATTTTTTTCGGTAAGTGACAGCAATTTTATGCTGAAAAGATACGGTTTCAGGATTGGGAATAAAATTAGAATTCCGCAGACAGAAGCCTGCGGAATATTCTATTTTAAATAATTAGCTTTTTGCATTCTCTAAGTAAGAAATAGCCATTCCTACTGTTTGAATTTTCTCAGCTTCTTCATCTGGAATAGAAATATCGAATTCTTTCTCAAATTCCATAATCAATTCTACTGTGTCCAGAGAATCAGCCCCTAGATCATTAGTAAAGCTAGCTTCATTTGTAATTTCTGAGTCATCAACGCCCAATTTGTCTACGATGATCTGCTTTACCTTGTCTGAAATGTTTGACATAATTTGTTTTTTTTATTTAAGTGCCGCAAAATAAACACATTGTAATTTAGCAACAAAGGTTTTTTCTGCAAAAAAAATTAAAGTAATTCGCTAAAAAACATAAACTAAGCTGACATATTGTAATTATAACACTTACTTTTGCTTATCGAATCAATTGGCAAACATAGCTCAAAGGACATCAGTTCAATGCTTTGTTAAAAAATCATTCAATATGCTTCAAGAATGTTTTACAAATAGCCACCTTTATAAGTTATTTTATTGTAATTCAGTATATTACATATAGAGTTTTAACTGAATTACATAATTATGTTAAACTATATAAATATTGAGTAAATTAACAATTACAGACAAGCAAAAAACTAAGATAGTAGCCACATTAGGTCCTGCAAGTAGCTCACGAGAACAACTAATTGACCTTGTAAAAGCAGGTGTAGATATTTTTAGAATTAATTTTTCTCATGGAAAACATGAAGATCACCAGACAGTAATCAATACAATTCACGATATTATTGAAGAATTTGATGTGCCTATTGGCATTTTAGCGGATTTACAAGGACCAAAAATCAGAGTGGGTGAAATAGAAGGCGGTACTTTAGAGCTCATAGAAAATGACATCTTAACTTTCGTTAATAAACCCTGCATTGGAAATAGAGAGCGTATTTATATGAGCTACACCAACTTTGCCAATGATGTAAATGTAGGTGAAAAGGTACTTGTAGATGATGGAAAATTGGTCTTGCAAGTGATTGAGAAGAAAGCAGGACGTGTCAAATTGAAAGTTTTATTTGGTACAAATATATCTTCCAATAAAGGTGTGAATCTCCCAGACACAGAAATTTCACAACCTTCTTTAACAGAAAAGGACAGAAGAGACCTTGAATTTATACTTAGACAACCTGTAAACTGGATCGCTCTATCCTTTGTAAGAAAAGATCAAGATATAATCGAATTAAAAAAGATTATTGAAGACAATAGCCATTATGCTAAGGTGATTGCAAAAATTGAAAAACCAGAAGCCGTCAAAAACATTAAATCCATTATTAAAGCCTCTGATGGTATCATGGTCGCCAGAGGAGACTTAGGCGTTGAAGTAGCGATGGAAAAACTGCCTGCTATCCAGAAGAACATTATTAAAAGATGCCTGCAACGTGCCAAACCTGTCATTGTGGCTACACAAATGATGGAGAGCATGATCACCAATCCAAGTCCAAGTAGAGCAGAAATTACAGATGTGGCTAATGCTGTTTTAGATGGTGCTGATGCCGTGATGTTAAGTGGTGAAACTTCTGTAGGTAAACATCCTACGCTCGTTGTAAAAGCCATGAACAAAATAATAAGCGAGGCTGAAAAACATTATGAACTTTTAGAAAAAAGACCTAAACCCAATAAAGCCTCCTCAACATATTATAGTGATACCATTTGCATCCATGCTGCAAAAATTGCAGAAGATGTCAAAGCAAAGGCGATCTTAGGTATTACTATTTCTGGATACACCGCTTTTAGAGTCTCAAGTTATAGACCCAAAACGAATATTTACATTTTTACATCCCTACGACCTATGTTAGGGACAATGAACCTCGTTTGGGGCGTAAAAGCATTCTATTATGACAAGTTTTCTAGCACTGATGAGACAATTGAAGACCTTTGCGAAATTTTAAAGGAGAAAAATTTGTTAAAGGTGGGAGACACTGTGATTAATACTGCTTCTATGCCGTTACATAAACGTTTTAGGACAAATACCTTAAAAATCACAATTTTAGAGTAATTTAATAGTTCTTGTTCTATAAGGTACAATTCGATGAAATCAACAAATTTGACATCTTATCTTTTAATAGCCCTCTTCACATTTTGTGGTATCCAAGCAAGTTTGGCTCAACCAGGCATGTATCATGAAACTGATATTGAATTTCAATCTCTGTTTATGGATGCCATAATAGCTAAAACAACTGGAGATACCGAAAAGCAAATTGAATCACTACAAGAGATTATCAGAAGAGATAAAACAGAAGATGCTGCCTATTACGAATTGGCCAGAGTTTATCAAGCACAAAGTAATTTTGAGTTAGCTCAAAAAAATGCTCAAAAAGCTTGCGCGAATAATAGTACAAATCAGTGGTATAAATTGCTACTCGCTGATATTTACGAAAGTTCAAAACAATACAATAAAGCATCAGGTGTTTATAAAGAATTGATTCAAATGGGAAAAGACAATGAAGAAGTCTACCATAAACTAGCTTACAATCAATTAATGGATAAAAAGCCCGACGCAGCTATTTCAACACTTAAAGCTTTTGAATCTGATTCTGGCATTAACGAAGAAACATCTCGAAGGATTTTTGACATCTACAATAAAACAGGCAAAAAAGAAAAAGCTCTTCAAACCTTACAAGCGCTTTCTGATAAATATCCAGAAGATGTTAGATTGCTTAATAACCTAGCAGCATTTATGCATGATGTAGGTAAAAGGGAAGAAGCCAATGTTGTTTTTCAGAAAGTATTAAAACTTGACCCTACCAATTCTCAAGCCAGCATGGCATTGGTAAAAAAAGACATCAAGAAATCTGAAGCCCCTAACTATCTGAGATCACTATCTTCTGTAATGCAAAACATGAACATTCCATTAGATAATAAAATACAAGAACTCATGCCCTACTTGTCTCACATGAATAAGAACGGTGAGACAACTTCCGCTCTTGTAGACATTAGCGCGTCCTTAGTAGAGCTCTACCCTACCAATGCTAAAGTATACGCCGTGAGAGGAGATGTTCTTTTTTATTCTGGTGATTTTAAGAATGCCGAAAAAGCTTACAGCAAAGCGATATCTATTGATGATAGAAAATATTCTCTTTGGGATCAATGGATGTTAAATTTATGGGAATTAGAAGAAAAGCAAAAACTCTATGATGTGTCTTACGATGCTGTAGATCTTTTTCCCAATCAAGTCCACGCATTTATATTTCATGCTATTGCGCTTTCGCTGAAAGAAGACACAGCTGAAGCTACTGCTCTTTTATACGAAGCAAAACTAATAGCTGGAAAAAATGAGATGCTAAAAACAAAAGTTACTGTCGCCGAAACATGGATCAATATTCCGTCTTTATCTAAAACTGAAATTAAGGATAAACTCAAAGGCTTTAACCTAAAGACAAATACAAATTCAATATTCTTCGAGTTTGTTGGAGACATATATCAAGTCATTTCTGAAAATACCAAGAGCAAAGAGTTCTGGGCTAAAGCCATTGAACTTGGAGGCAACGAGTCTAGACTAAAAAAGAAAATTGGTGCCTAAGAAAGCATCCATATTCCGTTCTAATTTTTATCCGCTATTATTACTCTTATTAGTTGTCTCATTCCTTCATTCGTGCAAAACGAAAAAAAAATTCATCGACCTCAATCAAGGCACAGTTCAAAATGTCACTATAGATTCAATCTATAGATTACTGACAAATCCTTCAATACCTACATGGTTAAATGCAAAAGCTAAAGCCAAAATTTCTGATCCCTATGGCAGTGATCAAGGAAAGCTGTACTTAAGAATAAAAAAAGACAGCATCGTCTGGAGTGCCGTTAAAAAAGTAAGCATTGAAGGCGGCAGAGCTCAAGTAAATCAGGATTCTGTTTACTTTGTAAATAGGTTAAATAAAACGTGGTCTGGTCTATCAATGTATGATGTTCAAAATAAATACGGCATAAATCCAAAATTAGACTACATACAAAACATCCTAATTGGCATTGCGCCAAGCGTAAATAAAACAAATATTCTGGATCAGAAAGAGGACAGCACGCATTATCACATCAGAACAAACATTGATGGCATTGTGCATGACATGTCATTTAAAAAATCAAATGGATTTTTAACACATGGGCGATTTAAAAGTCAGTATGGTGTTGATGGTCATTGGACATACGATGATTATAGAGTTTGTAATAATGGCCAATTTTTGCCATTTAATAGAAGCTATCATTTAACTTTGGGTGCTGAAGATTATTTGGATCTTAAGTTGGATTTTTCGTCAATTGAATTAGAGATCCCCCAAACCATAACATTTGAAATACTTGGGCATTATACCAAAATATAAATTACTCTCAATTTGCTTGATGCTGCTTTTTGCGCATTACACAGCTCACACCCAATCTAAAATTGAATTGGAACAAAAACGCATTGCCATAACTTCAACGATTAATGATCTCAATTCCAAATTATTAAACACAAAAGCTGATAAAACAAATTTAATTAGCAGATACAATACTTTAGAGGCTCAAATAGAATCTCGGCAGGAATTGATAAAGACTATCCAAGAAGAAATAAAACTGGTTTCAAAAGAAATCGAAGTCAAAGAAATATCAAAAGATACTGTTGATGAGGTCCTTGAAAAAATGATAGAAGAGTATGCGATACTTTTAAAAATAGATTATACCGAGCGACTCAAAAAAACAAACAAATATTTATTACTCACCTCAGGAAGCATCTTAGAAGCTTTTACGAAATGGAGATATTTAAAACAATTTGAACTGTATCTCAACAGCAGATTAAATAAAATTAACAAATTAAATACGTCTCTGACATCCAAAGAGCAAGAAATAATTAATGATAAATCTGCCAAAGAAACGCTACTTGATCAAGAGAAACAAAACTTAGAACTGCTAGAAAAAGAAATGGGCGACTTAGAAATAACTTTAAAAGAGAAAGTCAATGAACAGTCCACAATTGATACGGCAATAAAGAACTACAGCACTAAAAGAGAAAAGCTTAACAAAGAAATCGAAAAACTATATTTCAATTCGCGCAAGACTTCAAATACTCCTGTTGCAAATACCACAAGCATAAAAAAATTTGAACAAAAGAAAGGTTTTATGCCATGGCCTATTGCAGAAAAAAAAGTTGAATTACGGTATGGAGAACAATATCATCCCGTGCACCAAAACATAAAAATTTATAACTCAGGTATAGACATTTCTAGCCCTAACAAAGAAGTGTACGTCATCACAAATGGTCGTGTTGTTAGTGTAGCTAAAATTTCTAATAATGAAACAACTGTTATAATTCAGCATGACAATGACTATTATACTGTATATTCAAACTTAAAGAATGCCTTTGTAAATTTAAATGATACTGTCAGCCCTAATCAAACTATTGGGGAACTAAATTTTATAAAAAACAAATATCCTCTCCATTTTGAAATTTGGAAAGGCAAACAAAATTTAAATCCAACAAACTGGCTACAAAACAACTAGAATATGAGTGATCAATGGAATGTAGGAAATGAAAAAAAGAAAGGGCTTCGTCAAAAAATTGAGAAGGCTGTTATCATTGGATTGATTAAAAAAGATCAAACTGAAGAACAGGTCACCGAATACCTTGACGAATTAGAATTTTTAGCCACAACTGCAGGCGCTAAAACACACAAAAGGTTTGTACAAAAACTTAAGCATCCTAACATTAAAACTTTTGTAGGGACAGGTAAGTTAGAAGAAATCAAAGAGTACATCGAAATACACGAAATGGATTTAGCCATTTTCGACGATGACTTATCTGGCAAACAAACCAGCATTTTAGAAGAAGAACTTAAGGTTAAAATCATTGATCGGAGTTCACTTATCTTAGACATCTTTGCCAGTCGCGCACAAACTGCTCAAGCCAAAACACAAGTAGAACTGGCGCAACTTCAATATCTATTGCCACGCCTTGTAGGGCTATGGACTCACCTTGAAAGACAAAGAGGAGGCATCGGTATGAGAGGACCAGGAGAGCAAGAGATAGAAACTGATAGAAGGATTATTAGAGACAAATTAAGCTTGCTCAAAAAGAAGCTTGAAAAAATTGATAAGCAAAATAAAACACAGAGAAAAAACAGAGGCCAACTCATCAGAGTCTCTTTAGTGGGCTATACCAATGTGGGTAAATCTACCATAATGAATTTACTTTCAAAGTCAGATGTATTTGCAGAAAATAAATTGTTTGCAACATTAGACACGACAGTAAGAAAAGTTGTTTTCGACACTATGCCATTTCTACTTTCTGATACTGTAGGATTTATCAGAAAGTTACCGCATCACCTTATAGAAAGTTTTAAGTCTACATTGGATGAAGTCAGGGAAAGTGACATCTTAGTTCACGTCGTTGATCTCTCACATGGTCAATATGAAGATCAAATAAAAACCGTTAACAAAACATTGAATGACTTAGATTGTAGTGACAAACCGACCTTAATGGTTTTTAACAAACTTGATCTGTATAGACAAAAGTACTTTGATGACTTGTTAGATGAAAAAGTCAAAGAAGATATTCTCAAAGAAACACAAGAGCGCTTAAGCAACACCTATGATCATGATAACATTTTTGTATCAGCGATTAAAAAAGAAAACATCAAAGCGCTGCGTTCGAAAATGAAAGAAATGATTGAAGGCCAATACGAAATAAGATATCCTTATCAGACGAAGACTTGGTAGGGCTCTCTGCGTTCGCGGCGTTCGCTTGCTTTGTGAGCTGGTATTCGCTCCCTGCGGTCGCTGGTATTCGTTCACTGCGTTCACTGGTGTTCGCTCGGGTCTACTCGCTACGTTCGTGGGGTTTAACTAACCACCTTTAAACCCTAATTTCTTAATTCCTATCTTTTCTATTCTGGTTCGAAACCTAAGACAATATTAAACTGACCGAAGTTGGCCGTTTTGTCGAAACCCCATCCATAATCAAATCCTAGCAAACCAAACATCGGTAAGAATACTCTTAAACCAAATCCTGCTGATCTATTAATTTCGAATGGATTAAATTCTTCAAAATTTCTCCAATTGTTTCCACCTTGCAAGAATCCATGCATATAAATTGAAGAACTAGGATTTAGAGATAGTGGATACCTCAGCTCCATAGTAAATTTATCAAAAACAGCTCCTCCTCCTTCGTCATTAACAGAAAGACCTGTCTCATCAACATTGATATCTGTCGTTTCATATCCTCTCAATGAGATAATATCTTTTCCAGTAATACCAACATTTTGATTTGACAATCCATCTCCACCCAATTCAAATCTTTCAAAAGGAGACAAACCTATATCACTACTGTATGAGCCTAAGAATCCCATTTTAATATTCGTTGCTAAAACAAATTTTCCAAACATATTAAAATACCATTCTGCATTAAAGCGCCACTTATGATATTCTAAATACTCAAATTTGTTAGCATTTTCTTGTCTTGAAATTTCTTCAAGTTCTTGTGCAGGACTCAGTGGGTTACCAGGACCTCGATCTCCATTAAGAGTAGCAATTAAATCATCTTTTTCTTGATTAGACAGTAACCAATAATTATCACTTCTAAACAATGAATAAGGTGGTGTGAATTGTAATGAAAGCGAAACTCTTGATCCCCTTCTCGGATATATAGGCTCTGAAACAGAACTTCTTGAAATCACTTGAGTGATGCTGAAATTCTTAAAGTTTCCTTGATCAATATTAACGGTTCCAAATACAGGATCATCAACAAAAAATCGTCCAAACGAATAATCATTTAAGATGATTGACTCCAATGACAAGGTTGTATTTACAGAAAAGAAATCATCCGGCCATTTTAACTGTGTACCAATCCCAGCAAATCCTCTGGTAATCTTTAGGGATCCTCTATTGAAAAATTCTTGGTTAAAAGCTGAGTGCACAACACCAACTGTAAATGACGTTGGTCGCTTTCCCCCTAGCCACGGCTCAGTAAAAGAAACATTATAAGATTTAAAAAACTGACTATTGGATTGTGCTCTTATTGATAATTTCTGTCCATCTCCTTGTGGCAGTGGACTCCATGTAGATCTGTCTTTAATATTGGCAATAGAAAAGTTATTAAAAGAAACACCAAGTGTACCTATCAATCCACCTTGCTGACCACCATAACCTGCTGATAATTCCAATTGATCTGCAGGGCGCTCTTCCACAACATAGTTGATATCTACAGTCCCATTTTTTTCATTGACAGGCGTTTGAATATCAAGATTCTCTGGATTGAAGTACCCTAAATTGACAATAGCTCTTTGCGAACGTACAATATCAGAACGACTAAATTTATTACCCGGTCTTGTTCTCAATTCTCTTCTAATCACATGTTCATGCGTCCTATCGTTGCCACTAATTTCTACATTAGCTATTGTAGCTTGAGGGCCTTCAAACAATTGCATTTCTAGATCAATAGAATCATTGACTACCGCTGTCTCAACGGGGTCAACAGTAAAAAATAAATAACCATCATCCAGATACAATGAAGATATATCACGACCATCCATACTAAAGGTCAATCTTCTTTCTAGTAATTCAGGATCATAAATATCACCCGGTCCAATTCCTAGAACATTTGCCAATTGATCTTCATCATATTTTGAATTTCCTTTCCAAGTGATATTTCTAAAAAAGTATTGACGCCCTTCATCTATAGTCAATTGGATATGCAAATCTCCATAAGGCGTGCGCCACACTGAATCTTGAGTTAGCTCCGCATCTCTATATCCATTTTTATTGTAGAAACTTATAAGGTTATCCTTGTCGATTTCATAGTCTGATTCAACAAACTTAGATTTCTTTAAGAAGGTACCAGCAATTTTTGTATCCTTAAATTTGCGCTTGAGTTTTTCATCAGAATAAGTCCTATTTCCTATTATCGTAAAACTGCCTATTTTGACACGCTCACCTTTATCAATTACAAATTCGAGTCTAACCGCATTATCTTTTACTTCGTCCTTCTTTTCATTGATGGTAATTTGAGCATCAAGAAATCCTTTATCTATATAATGTTCTTTTAATTTAATAGTAACCAATTCTCTTAAACCTCCGGTTACAATCGCATCTTTTCTGATCGTATTGTCAATGATATCCGTTAAGGCATCATGTTTGTTTTTATTTTCCCCCTTAATGCTGTATCTAGATAATGTAGGTCTATCGACGAGATTAATTTCTAAGAAAATCAGATCGCCTTTGATTTCTTTTTGAATGATTTGCACATCTTCAAATAGACCTAATTTAAGCAAGGCCTTAACAGCACGTGGAATATCATCGCCTGGTATATCAATTTGTTTGCCTTCTCTTAAGTCAGCAATAGATTTAATAGCATTTCGATCCCTATTTTCTGCGCCCACGATAGAGATTTCACCTATGTTAAACGTACGTTTATTGCCATAGTCAAATGTACCCAGCGAATCTGCAGTTTGAGCGATCATACTCATACTTACACATAGGCATGCCGCAATGGTTAATATGTAATTCTTGATTGTTGAGAAATTTATTGTAGTCACCATATAAAGAATGCAAAACTAAACTCTTTATCCTTTGTTTCTAATAGCTTTAACTATTCTTTAAATAAATAAAACGATAAGGTCTTCTATTAAACTGAGTTTTTAGGATTGAATTGCATAAATCTTCAATTTTTAAGGCTGAGAAAGCAAAAATTGTATTTAGAGGATACTATCCTTGAAGGTAAATTGAAGTCTATATCAAGGCTTTCGCCCATAAATGGGCCTTAAAAATTCAAAAACTGTTTAAAATTAGGTGTTTATGAGCACACTTAGGGTCGGTATATATAGGCTAAAGTGGGTAAAAATCAGTAATATATATAGTGGAAATCTTTACAATTGCTCTGAAGTTTTACCAAAACGCCGCTCTCTGGATTGAAAATCTTCTATAGCATCAATGAAATGTTCTTTACGAAATTCTGGCCAAAAGACTTCAGAAAAATACAATTCGGCATAAGCCAGTTGCCACAACAGATAATTACTAATTCTTTGTTCGCCGCTAGTTCTGATCATCAACTCAGGATCAGGAATATTTTTAGTGGTCAAATATTGACTAAATACAGAATCTGTAATGTCCTCAACCTTCATATCACCACTTTGCACATCCTTTGCAATGTCTTGCGCCGCTTTCGTTATTTCCCATCTCGAACTATAATTTAAGGCTAAGACCAGTGTCATCCGATCGTTATCTTTTGTGTCTTCAATTGCTTCAACTAGTGCATCATATGTTTTTGTAGGGAGCTTACTTAAATCTCCTATGGCTTGAAGCCGAATTTTATTTTCATTGAGCGTATCTAGTTCATTACCTACAGTCTCCACCAATAAATGCATTAATGCGTTCACTTCTGGTTCAGGTCTATTCCAATTTTCGGTAGAAAAAGCATATAAAGTGATGTACTCAATGCCCATTTCTGCTGCTATTTCAGATATTTCTCGGACTGATTTTACACCATTTTTATGTCCAAATATCCTTTGCTTACCCATTTTTTGAGCCCATCTACCATTGCCATCCATTATAACAGCGACATGCTTGGGTAAGCGTGTCAAATCAAGCCTTGATTTAAAATCTGCCATTTATTAAGAATGATTTACTTTTAGAACGCTTTCTAAGGTGAAAGCAGACCTTCGATCTATTATAGCCAATAAAAACACTTAAATTTAACAAAAGAATACACCGATCAGGGAGTTTGCAAAAACAAAAGCACTTCACAATTTAAAAAATGAAAAAAAAACTGTTTCCTATTACTATTCTTTGCATCACCTTAGCTTTTGGTGCGTGTACGAAAGAAAGATGTAGTAGCACAAAACAGTTTCTTGATGAATTTGAATTATTTATCTCAAATGCAGAGAAAATCAATCAATCAGCAACTGATGAGGAAAAGCTTGTGGAAGAAGATAAGTACAAAGACATGATCAACTATTGCTACAAAAAACTGCGCGACAAACTTACTTTAAAAGAAAGACAAGATTTTTGGAAACAATCAGTGATATACTATCTTGAGAATGGGCGTCAATTAAGTATGGAATTAATAATAGGATCAGAAAATGACGAAGCATTTAATGCCTATATCCAAAATGAACTTGAGCAAGTCATCAAGGATTCGGGTAATGATTTTGAAAGGGTCCTACAAGATGTCATTCAAGAAAAACTCATGCCGTCCTTAAATGAAATATTTAAAGGCATAGAAGACTTAGGTAAAAACCTTCAGGAAGCTATTGATAATAATTAAAAAGAGCATAAACCAAATATCATATGTATGATATTGTATTGGTATTTATTACCGCATTTTTACTAACTTTTTTTGCTATACCTTCTATCATTCATATAGCAAGGATAAAGCATTTGGTAGATGAACCTGGAGAAAGAAGGGCGCATCATATAAGTACCCCATCACTGGGTGGTATTGGTATTTTTGCAGGTATTATTTTCGCCATAATCTTATGGACACCTTTTACCTATTTTGCCAATCTTCAATATATTCTTTGTGCATTTATTATTATTTTTTTAGTTGGGGCAAAAGATGATATTGATCCGATCTCACCGAAGAAAAAATTCTTAGGACAAATATTTGCAGCCCTAATTTTGGTCTTCTTTTCTAAAATAAGATTAACAAGTTTCTATGGTATTTTTGGTATTACAGAAGTACCCTTGGTCTTAAGTGTTATTGTGACATTATTCATAATAATATTAATCATAAATGCTTTCAATTTAATTGATGGAATAAATGGCTTGTCAGGCAGTATTGGAATTTTAATGGCCGTTACTTTTGGCAGTTGGTTTTTTATGATTGACAGCATAGAGTTGGCTTCAGTATCATTTGCACTAGCAGGATCTGTACTAGCATTTTTGTATTACAATGTGACGCCAGCTAAAATTTTTATGGGGGACACGGGCTCTCTACTTATCGGATTAATAGCCGCAATTTTAGCGATCAATTTCATAGAGCTGCACAGAGGACTAGGTGAATCAAAATATGCACTAGCCGCACCACCTGCGATGGCAGCAGGTATATTAATTTTACCATTATTTGATACATTACGTGTTTTCGTTTCCCGAATGCTCAAAGGAAAATCTCCTTTCAAGCCTGACCGAAATCACATTCATCATTTACTTTTAGACCTAGGGCTTTCTCACATGCAAGCTACTGCCATTCTTATCTTTACAAATGTGATATTTATTATTATCGCTTACAAACTGCAATACTTGGGTTCCCTTAATCTATTAATCCTACTCTTGGTACTGGCATCTTTTTTAACCTTTCTTATTTATATGCTAAGAAGCAGATTAAACCAAAAGAAAGTCGTAAAAAATTGATAATCAGTGGATTTATAAGTTTAGTCGCTGTATATTTAGTTTTAATAGAAAATTGTTTTATTTGATATTTTGTCTTGTTAACTAGAATTAAAAAATTATGAAAGCTTTATTCTCTATATTTTTAATATTCCTTGCCTTGTCAATTGGTGCACAAGATACAAATTGGAAAAAAGTTATAGAAGACGATAATGTCAGAAATTTTGTTGGCCATCTAGGCTCGAAATCCATAAATGCTTGTCAGAAAATGGGTATTGCGGAATATACTTTTCTGTCGATGGCTATCAAGTCTGATTCTAAAGTTTTAATAGATCATATTCTTAATCAAAAAGATTTAGATCTTTCACACGTGTGTTCTGATAAAACGATTTTGATGTATGCCATTAAATATGGGGATATTGATTTAGTAAAAACGCTTATTAAAAATGGAGCTGATGCTTCTCAGTTAAGTAAGCAAGGTAAATCAGCTTTACAGTATGCGCGCAAATATGAAAAGAAAGACGTCTATGACTACCTTAACACTTTGGACAGCTCAGAAAAATAGATGAATTTTTTATTCGTTTTTTTAGGTGGTGGCTTTGGAGCAATCACCCGCTATGGTATTGGAAAATTAGTACCCGCAGGCTCTAATGGTTTTCCATATGCCACATTCCTCACCAATATCATTAGTTGTATTATTCTAGGATATCTATTATCCCGTGTTTTAACTAAAGACATGTCGAGTACAAGCCAGCTTCTATTAATGACAGGTTTTTGTGGAGGCTTCAGTACCTTTTCTACTTTTTCTGCAGAATCGTTTATTCTCATTCAACAAGGCGAAAGTGGTTTGGCTTTTATCTACATTGCCGCTAGCATAATCGTATGCTTATTAGGTATTTGGCTGGGTTTAAAATTAGGCAGCTAGGACGATTTTTGATTTTTGAAAATCTTAGTATTGATATCCTGAATGTAATGAAGGATCAATGACGTTTATCTTTAACACAATTTCGACCGCAGTGGAGAAATCTGGGTTCCAGGTCTTTCTTCTCTTACACATAATACAATTTATTAATTATTTTTAACTGAGTAAACTCTCCAGTTATTTAGGGGGCCACTGGACAGATTTCATCTTTAAGAATGTCAATATTAAATTCTATAATCATGTGAGAGTTTTGGCGGAATTTTTGACCAAAAATTGTGACAAAACCGAAAGGCTCTTTTGGAAAACTCATTCCTTATCTAGGAAATATAAAGCAGAGCTTTATGTGCGCAGATTCGACAGCTGGAGTTGTCGAATAACGGTATCGTTAGTTGTATGATTTCTGCTATACATTCGTTCTTTGTATGATTCAAAGCATTTTCACAAATAGCCTTTTACTTTTTTTTGTCTTGATCAAAAAAATGTAAACAAATAATAACCGTATGAAATCTGGGTGATTGAAATCACCCTCTTGTGATTAGAAAAAATCAAGTTGCAATAAATAAACGTTCGTTTGAAAGTGCTAAAGCACTGGACAGATTTCATCTTTAAGAGTGTCTGTAATAAATTCTATAATCATGTGAGAGTTTTGGCGGAATTTTTGACCAAAAATTGTGACAAAACCGAAAGCTCTTTTGGAAAACATATTCCTTATCTAGAAAATATAAAGCAGAGCTTTATGTACGCAGATTCGACAGCTGGAGCTGTCGAATAACGATGTTTTTTGAACAGAGCTTTATATACGCAAATTAGAAAGCTGGAGATTTCTATTAACGGCGTCACTTTTAATAGAATTCTGTGTAGCTACACCCAGGCATAAAAAAAGGTCCTTGTCACAAAAACAAGAACCTTTATGCTACTTAAAATAATCTTTATCTTTTAATAACTTTATGTATTTGCTTTTCTAAATCAGAAGTATACTCTAGAATGTACATGCCTGATTCCCAATTTGAGGTATTGATTGTAAAATTTAATTGGCCTTCAGATAATGCCGCATTGTAAATAACTCTTCCTGTTACATCAATCACACTAATTTGATCTCCATTTGTAAAAGGGGTATTGGATTCAAAATTTAATATATCAGCAATCGGATTAGGGAACGTTTTAGTTTCTAAGTCTTTCAATAACCTTGTTTCCAAATCTTGATATGAGATTGGAGAATGTGATGTAAATTGATTTTTAGAATTTATATTTATCAATGTACTCAAGGTTGTAAAATAGGCAGATACTGAAAAATCAGACCAAACACCATCAGTACATTCTTGACTCACTTGATATTCATATTCTGTAGAAGAATTTAAGCCACTCAGCGCACGATAATAATTAGAAGACTCATCAGTGAGGGTCCACGATTGACCACCCACAGGTCTATATCTAAATTGATTATCCACTGCACCTAAGGGCTGTAATGTGTATACATAAGTAAAGTTAGAAGTTGTGCTGCTTGAGTACAAGCCATTTTCTTGAATTGACGCACAGTCATCACCGCCTCCGCCACCAGTAGACGTACCCGTTGTTGTAAAGTATTCTGAGTCTGACCAATTGGACCAAGTACCAGCAGAACACTCATGACTAACTTGATACTCATATTCTGAGCCTGCTTCTAATCCTTTTAAAAATCTATAATAATTATCAGAAACGTCAGATTCAATCCAATCTGATTCACTTAAAATCTTGTATCTAAATTGATTGTCTACCTGTCCAAATGGTTGAGATGTATAAACGTAAGTTACATGATCACCTGTTGAACTTGTGTATAAACTTATATCAGACATTTCACAATCATCGTCTCCGCCGCCAGTACCACCTTCGCCAGCGGTAGTGAAAAATCCTGATTCGGAATATTCTGTCCACTGTTGGGCTTGACATTCATGACTTACTTGAAACTCATAATCCGAACCCTCTTCAAGATTAAATAAAGCTCTATAGTAAAAATCTGCTTGTGTAGTGTATAACCAATCCGTTTGACCTACAACACGATATCTAAATTGATTTGTGACATTGCCATAAGGCTGTGAAGTATACAAATAAGCAAAATTTTCCGAGATGCTACTTGTAGACAACTCTTCTTCCCTCAGTTTTTCACATTCTATTTCAACAGTGGTTCCCTCTGTTGTAAAGAAAAATGATTCTGAATAATCTGACCATTTATCGCCACAACATTGTCGCCTTGCCTGATACTCATAATCTGTTCCTTCTTCTAGTAAGTTGATATATTGAAAATAATTTGATGTCGCTGGTTTTTCAATCCAATCCACAGTTCCTGCTTTTCTATATCTAAATGAAACTTGCTGAGGTCCTTGAGAATATGCTACATGCATGTAAGCTGTAGATTTAGAAACTCCTGATTCATATAATCTTGTAAGTGAGGCACATTCTTCTTCAGAAGGAAAAATATTGTGTACCACATACCTGTCTTCGTAGTAAGAGATATTTTCTACATTAGTTTGATTTGGAAGAGGATCCCAAGATGCACCAACATCAAGATACCAACCATTATTATTGCCACCCCATCCCCAGTTAAAATGAAAATACTCTGCAGGAAAACCAGGTTGAGGATCTGAAAAATAACCGTAACCATCAGTGACCCACGTATGAGCACCACCGAATACGCTTCTGCCTGTAAGTATTATTGGTCGACCAGCATCTAAATCTCGTTTAGCTACCCAGTGGAAATCATCATTGTCATCATAAAACCAACCTGCTGATTCATCATAACCAAAATAATTAACCAATGCATCTCTCATATAACTGATATAAGTAGATGTGTAAACTGGGCTAAAATAAGTATTGGTAGAAACAGCTACATGGTAAACAAACTCTGCAACATCATCATTATACTTACCTAATGAGTCAGGCATATTTGACCAATTATAATCTGTATTACAAAAGTCTGCTGTTTGAGTTCCAAAATCAGGGTCTTCGTAAGTATTAAAACCATTGCCACGTGGCGGGTAGTTATGAAACTTTATGAGTTGTGCCATTGCAATTGGAGAACATCCTGCATACGTTCCACCATCAGGTCCTTCTTCTTCAGTATCGGGTGTTGCAGGACAAAAACTATTATAAAATTGACCTTGGTTCCATTTTGTCGTTGTCATGGGCGCAACAACAATCCCATCAGGATCATCCTTATTTACACCATTTTTATTTACTTCTTTAAGAGTATTCCATTCTGACTTTACTTTAGATTTGGCCTTTAAGTTGTTTACTCTTGTAAAAGCAATATGCTGCTCGTGCCTAGATAAATGTGAAAAAAGAACTTCCGATTGGGCTTCATTTTCAAACTCAAAATGACTTTCGTCAGAATAAGCCAAAACTGCGTTGTAATTGTCCTCAGCTGAAATGACTATAAACCCTTGAGGCTCAAAATTATAAATATAATAACTTGGCGCGCCTTCAAATGTTTTACTGAAACTCGACTTGATTTTTTGATCATTTACTGATTTTAAACCTAAAGTGTTTTTCATGGTAAATGCAGCCTTTGCGAGCGTTTGAGCATCGCTTTCCGGAACTATATTCCCTTGTACTTGGGGTACAGAAAGCCCAAGACAGATAAAAAAACATAAGATCGTAATTCTCATCATTTTAAAATTTTAAAGTATTCTTTAAGTTTGACACCTTTTAATGTGATAAAAAGATGATAGGTTATCACTATTTCACTAAAATATTAGCTGAAAATAGGATTTCACTATGCTAAGGACCTAGCGACCGTAAAATTAATAGTAAAGTAACAAAAAGTCTAGTGTAAATGTTCCGCTTTAAGGCACGTAAAGAAGACAGTTGTACCAAATCCTGGCTCTGACTCTACCCAAATATCCCCTCCAAGAAGGTTTACTATTTTTTTACAGTGAGATAAACCGATACCTGATCCTGCATATTCTTCATTATTGTGAAGTTTATGAAACATGTTAAACACATTAGATTGGTGTATTTTGTCAATACCTATGCCATTGTCAGCAAGACTAAATTGCCAGTACCGCTCAAGATTTTTTACGTCTATCTTAATAACTGGTTTGACTTTCTTTTTAGAATACTTAATGGAGTTTGAGATTAAATTAATGAATAGCATGCGTATTTCCACTTTGTTAGCTAATAAGCTTGGCAAATCACAACATTCTATTTTCGCTTTGCTGGTTTTGATTGTATTTTGGATATCATCAAATATCTCTTTTAATATTTGATTACAATCTACTATTTCTTTTGGACTATCCTTACTAATTGCTGAATACTCAAAAACGGCTTCAATCAATTCGTTCATTCTAATTGCAGACTGATTTATTATTGAGAATAATTCTTTAGCCAAAGTGGTATTTTCACAATTAAGTGAAGCTTCTAAGTTTTTCGATAAACTGATAAGTTTTTTTGTAGGATTCTTTAAATGATCTGACGACATCTTAAAGAATATTTCAATCTCATTATTCTTTTTTAAAAGTTCAGCACCCTTTGCTTCCAACTCTTTATTATGAAAAGTAATCATGTCTAAGACCTTCTTCTGTTGAATTATGTTATCCTCTTGTTTAAAGTCTAAGGCATTAATTTGATCGACTGTCTTTTTGGAAATAAGATAAATTGCAATCATTGAACCAATGAAAATAATCTCTATGACACCTACTTTTTGAGAGCTGCTTATAGGTGCATTTATTGTAGTATATAAATACGGCACCAACCAAGTCAAAAGAACGAAGATAGACAAGGAAACTTTAGATCGATTATCTTCTATGAGATATAGAATTAATATAAAGAGTAAAAGAAATAAGAATTCATAATAATTACGTGTTCCAACTGCAAAATATAAAGTACTTAACGAAAACGAAACCAATACAATCAGAATAATTCTTGCCAGATAAGGTTTATTGATTTTATTTAAATAGAGCGGCGCTATAAAGCTAAGAAACAACGGAACAGTAATTAAAATATCTAAATATTGTGAAGCTATAAAGTTGAGTAAAAAATTATTTATAAGCCAACCAACCATTGCCAATAAACACACATTATTTACAATTTCAATTTTAACCTTCTCAAAATCGCACGTAGCCTTGTTGATCCCAAGGCGTCTTATGCCATTGAAATTTCTATTAGTATCAAGCATGGGCCATTAAATTTAAATCCTTAAATTTTACACTCACACACAAGCCTCCGAGACTACTTTTGGAAAAGGACTGATATCCTCCATGTAGTTCAACTATCTTTTTACAAATAGCTAAACCCAAACCACTTCCTGATGAGTCTATGCTTTTGTCACCTTTAGTAAACATATTTTGAATCTCGGCAATTTTGTTTTCCGGAATACCGATCCCATTGTCTTCAACAGAAACTTTTATTTCATGACCATCATTCACACTCTTAATTAAAATCTTTAAGTTTGAATTATCTGAGTTATTTTCAATTACATTGTTGATGTATTCTTTAAAGAGGTATTTAACATCATCTCGTCTTCCATTGAAAACTAAATTAGAATTATATTCAATGGTTACTCTATTGTCTAATTCGTTAGAAATTTCTGTTTCAATTTCAACCAATAATTGTTTGAAATCAATCTCTGAAGGGGTGCTATTTTTGCCTACTCGGGAATATGTGAGTAAATCAGTAATCAAACTATTAATATTTACTGCATTTTGTTCTAGATTGCCTAAACCCAGCAATTGATCTTGACCAAGTTCTTTGCCCAGTTTTCTTTTCAATAATTGAACATAGGATATTGTATTGCGAATAGGTTGCTTTAAATCATGAGAAGCGATATAAACAAAATTCTCCAATTCAATATTTTGTATCGCGAGCTTATCGTTGACATCACTTAAAGATTGTTCCTTAGTTGCTAAGAATTTTTTTTGCTCATTAAGCTCCTCTAGGAACGCTTTATTTTGATTTAATTTTTCAGACCTTATTTCAATAAATTTTCTTACCATCATAACACAGGTAAGCAAGGTGATTATAAAAAAAACAGGCCTTAAATTATGTGTTTGATAAATATTAAGATCAAAATACCAGATATTTAAAAATGGCAATAATAGTGTTATTAATAAAAACAGAATCCTAAATTCACGTTCATGGAAGAAGTACGGTATCACTATAATCGCAATGGCAAAATAAATAATTTTGTCTGGGGTATCACGCATTGCTATTACAGTGGCTATTATCCCACCCGTATAAATTGCCAACCTTGCGATAGTATAAAGTTTGTAATAGTTTGCGAGAAGTGGCATAGTAAAAGCCAAACAAAAAATTAAGAAATTGAAGAGAAAGAACTCACCTTCAATGTGTAAATATAAATTTGCACAAATCGTAATAAACAATCCAATTATACAGGTTGAGTTTATCACTCTTATCCTTGAATAATCGGAATAATTGGCATCTTCGTAAATTCCTATTTCTGTAATACTATTTAATGCGTTCTGCAACACGTGAGTTCGATTGTTTATTTAAAAGAGGTAAAAATTATACCACACGTATTGTCTCCTTTATATTTGTAAACTATCTTACATAAATAAACTTAATCGCTTCTAGAATCACCAATTTTATGAACAATATCACCAAAAGTTTAAATTTTAAGATTCATTAAAATATAAATTGTTAATTTAACGTACACTCACAAAAAAGAATAAACCCTTATTCTAAAGGCTAAAAGTTTATTAATGAACATACAGCTAGGTGATAAATTAGTTGAGACATATTCGGTACATGAGGAAGATTTAATTAGCGCTATTCACAGCAATTTACCTAATGTACTGGGCACATATAATATTGTAAAATGGGCCGAAATAACCTCAGCCAAAGTTTTGTTAAACAATCTTATTGATGACGATCTTTCTGTGGGCATACGTATAGATATCAAGCATACTGGTATCGCATTGTTAAATCAATCTGTGCAAATTTCTGCAGAAATCACTTCAATTAGAGGCCAGTTAATTGGTTTTGACATTGAAGTTGTATCAGAAGAAGAAAAAATTGCTTCCATTAAACATTCTAGAGTTATTATCAGTAAAGCTTCCTTAGATAAAAAAATTGAATTAAAGTTAAAAAGAAGTAAAGAGATTTAGATAGAATTCATGTTTAACACCCTTGAAGATGATGAATTGATTGAAGTTAAAAACACTTTGATCAAATTTGCAAATGGAGAAAAGTCAGCACTTCAAAATGCCTGGCATAATTCGGAATGGCCTTCGGAAACGTGGAATCGTTTTGCCAAAAAAGATATTATTGGATTTACAGAAACAAGCAACAGGAAAGGTATCCTTAGGATATTTAGTTTGATTGAAGGATTTTGTAGAGGATCTGGCGATAGTTCTTTTTGCACTTCCTTGATAGTACAATTCTTACTTTGTAATCCCATTAAAAACAAATATTTCCCTAATTACAAGTCTAAGTTTAATGATATTACTTGCTTTGCTTTGACTGAAAAGCAAGGTGGTTCTTCTCCCTTTGATATGACGACTACTTTAAGGGCCAAGAAAAATCAAATCAATGGTGTCAAATGGCATATCACAAATGCACCAGCTTGTGACAATATTCTAACTTTTGGAAAGGACAAAAAAACAAATAAATTCTTTTTGGGCTTATTACCCAGTGATCAAAAAGGAATTAGAATTACACAACTTGAAGCAGAAGGCATGAAAAATTCGCCAGTAGGTACTATCCATATGTTGAATGCCCAATGCGAAGACTTTGTCGTTTCTTCGAAAGCTGTAAAATTAGCTATTGGTAATGCTTTTATATTAGAAAGACTCGGAGTAGGTTTTGCCGCAGTCGGCACTATTGAACATCATCTTGAAGACTTGATTGCTTATATTAAAAATCGTAAAGTTTCAGATCAAAGAATCTATAAACACCAATACATCCAAAAAAGAATTACCGATATAAAAATTAACCTAGACGCTTTAAAAGCTTTGCTAAGGCTAACTGTTCAATTTTATATAGAAAGAAGAGATATTACTTCACTGGCTTCTCAAGTAAAATTAAAAGCGGTTGAAAATGTGAGAGAATTTTGTAAAAATGCCATCTTTTGCTACGGCAGTTATGGTATTCAAAAAGAAGTTGGCCTCATGAGAGTACTTAATGATTCGATGGGCGGCAGTATAGCGGGTGGCACTGAAGAAATTCATAGAAATATGATCTTTGCGAAAATGATAAGACAGTATCGGTAGAAGGAGTCAGAGGGTTTCAAGGGTGCCAAGGGTTTTTAGGGTTTAACGGGTTTCGAGGGTTTCGAGGAGTCTCGGTAAGAAATTATCGAGACTGTTCATTTAACTGTGTCTTGTTAACTTTAAACTAATGAATAAAAAAGACAAAGAATTAATGAAAGACAGTG
>ENA-ORXM01001789-ORXM01001789.1-marine-metagenome-genome-assembly--contig:-NODE-1789-length-28015-cov-91.681509_pt1 | contig 28015 bp, 22 predicted proteins | sample MGYA00237867_ERZ511480 | MGnify/ENA primary metagenome ERZ511480 (study PRJEB26309, sample SAMN06266103) | marine metagenome | isolation source: Algal blade | place: United Kingdom:Sidmouth, United... | reverse complement strand
TAAAAGTGCTAAAGTCATATCAGCTTGACCAACAGTTCTCTTACTTCTGAATTTATTTACTACTACTGAACATGCCTTCGTTAGTTGCTTATTATTTTAGTGTTTATATGCACTAATTTGACAAAGCGGGTGACAAAAGCGCTACCAAATAGGAATGTTCAGAAGAATCTGATGCTTGAGTTATAAAACCCTAAATAATTGATCATTAATCGGTTAGAGATCGTTAGTTCTGCTGCTAAACCAATATATGGAAGCTGGTAAACTGAAATACTTAATCTTCAAAGAAAAACGGGGTGAATGTAAAATTTGGTTGTCATGATTTTTACGTAAAATCTAGCCAACTGAAGCTTTTCTCTATTACTTCTCCCGGTACTTTGTATCAGCTACCAAGATAATACACCTCACTAAGATTGCGTCTGAATACGCCTTAATATTTAAAATAAAAAAGGCCCATCAATCTAATTGATGGGCCTATTCAGTTTAAAGGCTGTAAAACTTGTGTGCTAACTCTTAGTTACATCCAAAGAATGACTTAAGAGATGCTGGGACAAAGTCACAAATATCGAATGCAGGTGCCTCAACAGCAGGTGCACCGTCACTTGAGCAATTAACAGAAACTTGGTTAGAATCGTCATCGCAAAAGTAAGATTCGATAACTGCACCATCTCGAGAGATAGTAACAACACCGTTATCATTAGTCGCAGAGATATTACCTTCAAAGGTATCTGTTCTGCACTCAGTTGTAACGGTACAATCTGCATAACTAATTGTTAGTGAGCAAATTGCTAAAAAGGTAGTTAAAAGTACGTGTTTCATAGTATGAATTTTTATGAATTAATTTATAGTGCAAACATATACATATTAGAAGCTTTTGTAAACCATCAATTAACGAAGTACACGATTAAATCAACGAATCAATATCATAAGTCAACCAATACTATGATGACCGTCATATTTGGAGCCTATAGAGTCAAATCATTTATGGTATCTAGTAGTTGTTGTTTCTTAAGCTTACTTAGAACGATTACCTTATCATCACTCATTACTACTGCACCACCATCCGATCTGTTGATCTTTTTGATATGGCCAAAGTTAATTAGGCAAGACTTATTAACTCTAAAATATTTGAAGTCCATAAGCTTATTTTCAAATACTTTTATGATCTTGGATACCATATGCTTCGTGCCGTCCTGTAGATAGAATGTTGTATAATTCCCATCTCCGATACAATACATAATGTCTTCAATGTCAATCAAATGCATACCGTTTCTATCAGATATGCTTAATTTAGAAGGTTTTGATACATGATTTAAAAATTCTTTAAGGTCAGGGCTCATCGTCGGTTTATGTGCTGAGCTTAAGTGGAGCTTTTCTTCTACCTTTTTAAGTTGTTCTCCAGTGATAGGTTTAAGAATATAGGCCAGTGGACTCAGGTCATATCCCTTCATCGCATAATCTGAATAAGCAGTCGTAAATACTACATGATATTGATGAACATCCTCATGTTTTAATATTTCGAAAATTGAAACTTCCCTGAGCTGTACGTCCAAAAACAAAACGTCAATCTCCAATGTGTTTATAGAAGATAAGATGGTTTCTTTGTCCCAAGCCTCGCCTACTACCGTTAAGTTAGTACAATGCTTCTTAATAAGAAGCGAAAGCGTCTCTCTCGCTAAATGCTCATCATCAACAATTAAACACCTATACATTTGCATTCCTCTCATGTTTTAGTAAAGGTAATAAAAGATGGACCTCAGTTCCATTTGGATGACCGTCTTTCATAATATCGACAATCTGCATCTTAGACCTTTTGAAGCCCAGCTTAGTAAAGATCTCAATTCTTCTTTTAGTATTTTCTGATGCAATAGAATTGTGTGCAGATTTCACTTTGATCTGAGAAGACTTTAGTCTACCTATGCCGTTATCTCTTATGATACAATTAATATAAGCCCCATCTTTCTTTAAATATATGTCAATGATCCCCTCTTTACTCAGACTTGATACTCCGTGAAGTATAGCATTCTCTAAGTGTGGTTGAAGTAACATAGCAGGAATATGAGGATTTTGTTCTAGTAGCACATCATCTACGTGTATGGTAAAGACTACCTTATTATGAAAGCGTTCCTTTTCCAAAATATAATAAGAATCCAATAATTCTATTTCATCCTTTAATAAAATTGATACATCCTCGGAATGAGCTAAAATTTTTCTGAGTAATCCAGATAACTTAGCTACGTATAATTCAGCTTTATCCTGATCATTTTTCAGGATATAATTTTGGAGATTATTAAAGGCGTTAAATAGAAAATGAGGGTTCATAGTCGCGCTGAGAGAACCTAACTTGGACAAACTAATTTGCTCGTTGAGCTGAGATAATTTGGCTCGATTTGACTGCTGCTTGACCATCAATATCAATCCTCCGATTATGCTGGCAATTAGGACAGATAGCAAACTGATTTTCAATTTTTGATTAATTCCTGATATGGTCGATGTTTCTTTCTCTAAAGTACTGATTTTGTTGTTTTTCTCTTTTAGAGCCTTTGAGTTTTTATATCTGATGATCTCTGACTTTATTTCCTCCTTATGAAGTATCTCTGCATATTTTATTTGCTCAGTCTTATAGATATAACTTTGATTGATATCACCTATCTCATAGTAAGCTTCTGAAAGATCTTTGAGATTGCTCATAATTATCGTAATGACGTTACTCTTGATCGCGAGTGGTAATGACTTTTCAAAATATTTGATTGCCTCATCATATCTTTTCAATTTCAGGTACAAATATCCAGTAGTATGAATAAGATCAGGTTTATATTGTATATCACTCCTCATAAGAATAGTCGAATCTTTCGCATATATGTTAACTAAATCTAACGCTGATTCAAATTCTTCTTTTTCGGCATATGCCCACGCGATATTATTGAAAAGTGCTTGGCATGACTGACTCAATAGTTGAGAGCGACATGTGGGCAGTCCCTTTTCGGAATAATGAATTACTGAATCAGGCTGATCACTAAATGTGGCTGAGATATTAAGCCATGCTATAAGACTATCCTCTTGCGAAATAGGGAAATTTGAAACTAATGCTTTCTTGTAATTTTCCCTTGCCATAGCAGGTTCGCCAAGATTATCAAATGTATACGCATAATTATTAAAAACATTGAACCATAGATCTCCGGTCCTGTCGTCTAAATTTCGAATAGCCTCCTCCGCATGCATAATAGCAGAGACATAATCTTGCTTCTGCTTTGAGACGAAGTTGTTAATGCTACTCAGCAAAATATAACATCGTTTATTCCCAGTGTTTTCACATAAGTCTTTCAATCCATTTAAGTAAAAAGAACTTGAATCTTCTCGTGGATTATCAAATATGTAGATCTGAGCTAATCTAACGTAGCTAATCATCGCTAAGGAATCCTGAAAAGTGCCAATGATGTTATTGTAAACTGGCACAGCATCCGTCCATCTGCCTTCCATGACTAAGTCGTCAGCTGAATAAAGCTTCTCCATTCTTACATTCTGAGCTATTCCACATGAGGCAGTAAACAGCATAATTGCTAAATGAATCAGCTTAGTTCGACAAATAACCAATTTATAGGATTTGAAGTAAAAGTAGATCTTTAGAGTTTAATTAGCAAACGTGCATATCTTTGCGATATTTCTAAGAAGAAGTGCGCTATGCAATCTGATTTAAAAGAATTGACATTTTACTTATAAAACCTCTACTTTTGTCAACTCATGTTACTACAATTGTTAATAAAATACTATATTAATCAGGAGTATTTCTTTTTTAACTATCGTTTCGCTTAGTAAAAATAAATAATGAGGTCAAATTCTACATTTTTTTTCAGCTTATCTCTACTACACTTATGTTTATTTTTAACTGGAATCTGCCAGTACACCTACTGTCAGTCATCATGGTTAGATGACCCGAAGCAAGCTAATTATCTTGGACTTAATGAGCAAATCCATTTTGAAGTAGACTGGTCCTCTGTCAGTCTAATTATGGAATCTGAAGATTATGACAAGGATAATTTTGCATCTTTCTTTGACTCGTTTCCGTCCTATTCTGCACATATTGAGTATATCGATGTAGATCTCAGCGAATCTTACAGCTACACCGACATAGATAGTATTATCAACGCCTTCAACTTAAGCAATGCGGGAATTAAGTCGATTGTTCCAACCATTCTTATAGATGGGACCGTCAATCGTTTGACTAAGCAAGTCGTGATTAAGAAGGAACCAGGTATACAAAAACAAGGTTTAATCTCGGTTGCGAAACGATTTGATAATAATGCAGTCGTCGAAGAGCAGCAGAATGATGTCTACACTATTTGTCTGAATGACCCTATTCAAACTATTAGTCTGCTAAGACAACTACAATTAGAAGGACTGATCGCTTGGGGACAGCCAGATTTTAGAATTACTCTGCAGACTTTTAACAACGATCCGCTTTTTGAAGATCAATATCAACTAAATAATACTGGGCAAAATATCGATGGTCATCAATTAGTTACTGGGCTTGATGTTAATATAGAGCCTGCTTGGGCGCTGACTAAAGGTTCTCCTGCTCTCAAGGTTGCCGTTTTTGATGATGGCATAGAGATGCATGAAGATTTACTTGTGTACAACTCATCATTGGGATCATATAGGTATACTACGCCAGTGAAGTCTGATTATCACGGGATGGCTTGTGCTGGCATAATAGGCGCTAAGCACAATTATGTGGGAATAAAAGGTATAGCACCTAATGCTGCGTTAATTGGCGCTAACATATTTCAAGCGGGCACTACCATTAGTGAAATTGCCTCTCTATTTTATTCAGCGGTAAATTTTAATATATCAGTTATTAATAATTCTTGGGGATTCATGGCTGAAAGTGGTGATGGACAAGCCTTAAATCCTGTCTGCACCCAGAATCTTCATCCAGCTATATCGGACGCGATAAGCTATGCTGCGAATGCAGGAAGAAACGGATTAGGGACTGTTATCGTTTTTGCCTCCGGTAATTCTGAATCTTCGAATCCAGAAGATCACTGTGTTACTTTTCCAGCCAATCATCCAGACGTCATCTCCGTGGGTGCTATCACTCCATTAGGTGATCGTGCTTCATACAGCAGTATAGACAGTAAGCTTGATTTTGTAGTGCCGAGCAGCGATGGTGATGGGTCTTATGGTGTAGTTACACTTGATAAGACGGGTAGTGACGGAGCAAACTCTGGCAACTATAATTATGATTTCGGTGGCACCTCTGCAGCAGCTCCAGTTGTGACTGGGATTGCAGCGCTAATGTTGAGTGTCAATCCGAACTTATCACGCTTAGATCTACTTCAAATACTTATTGATAATGCAGTCGACTTAGGAGACCCTGGTCAGGATGATTCATTTGGTCATGGACTGCCAGATGCCTTTGCGTCAGTCAATGAATCCATCAGATTTATCACTTGTCCAGACAGGATAAAAATGAGTGGGGAGGCGTTTAAAAGTGAATACATAGCTAATATTTCCGTTGAGTCTAGCCAGCTAATAGATTCAAGAGATGTTAGTATAAAAGCAGGTGATTTAATAGAGCTACAACCCAACTTTGAGGTAATGTTAGGTCACACCTTTACAGCCATTTTAGAAACATGTAATTGAAATTATATCAATACCTCCTGATAATCTTAATTCTAATGTGTCAGATATCAAGATGAAAAGAACTGCGGTTCTGCACTTTGAACCCGCACGTACCTTTGGATCTTAAGTTTTACATTCCCCTACTATGTGCGTTATTTAGAATCAACATCACTCTAGTAATATTCCATATAAGTCCACCGAATTCACAAATGAGGCATATTCAGATGTAATCATAGTGAGGTGTAATATCTTGGTAGCTTAATATGAAGTACTGGGTGTAATATCTTGGTATCCCAATACGAAGTACTGGAAAAGATAGTAGAGAGAGGCTTAGGTTGGAGAGACTTTAGGTAAAAATTATGACAACCAAATTTTCACTGTGACCCCGTTTTTCTTTGAGAATTTATTATCACAGTGTAACAGTTCTATACATATTATCCCAGCAGCAAAATTGACAATCTCTAAGCGATTAATTGTCAATCATTTAGAGTTTTCAATTTTAAACATCAGGTTCTTCTGATCCTGCATAATGAGCTGGATTGAATATAATAGTTTGGTAATGCTGCTTCCTAGAATAGCCATAACCGGTCTAATCTCAGTTAAATGATGTCAGCAGGTAAATTAGATAAATGAATTTTTAAATGCACAGAATTAATTTTTAGAGATAGTAATCCGATACCTGTAATAAAAAAATTTGAAGATTTGACAGTTTCGGTTAGAGGATTTGCCTGATAACAGCTTAGTGTTTCTACAAGACCATCAGGTCACTGGGTTAGCCTACATAAAAGTTCTACTATAAATCAATTTTGAATCTAAAATTCACTCGCCTGGAAGTCAGATTATTGGGGATAGCATATTGCTGCTCAAAAACCGATTTGATCCAAGTATTAGAGGCAACATTCTCTATACCGAGCAAGTTAAACACTTCTAAACTCATCCAAACGTTGCGTGTCCAACTAAACATACCACCCTTTTTTTGCTTCTCCCTGTCAAATACTAACCAGCTAAAACCTAAATCAACCCTCTGGTAAGCCTTATAGCGAAACGTATTTCTAAAGACTAAATTATCATCCTTTACTCCAAAGGGAAGTCCTGAACCATAGATGAGATTCATATGCATCTTAAAGGCCTCATTATTTGGCAGATAGTCTTGAAAGAAAAGCGATAAATAAAATAACTGATCCGTGGGCCGAGGCACGAATGATACCTCATTAAAGGCTGTATCCTGTGGATTATAGTTTAAGTGCTGAACGCTTTCGATATTTTCTCGTGCATTTAAGAATGAGAGGTTGATCCATGATTCAGCACCTGGAACAAACTCTCCATTAATCCGAAAATCGACACCAGCTACATAGCCTTTAGAGTCATTTTCACCAGAATATCGAATTCTGATATTATCAATCTCATAGCTGATGAGATTATCTAATTTCTTGTAGTAAGCCTCGGTGATAAATCGGTATTTTCTTCGACCTTTGACTTTGTCTCCAAAATCGTGGGTCAGTCCAGCTACAGCGTGGATGGATCTTTGAGAATTCACATCGCGATTCAAAGAGCCATCAGGTCGTCGAAGCTCCCGATAGAACGGTGGCTGATAGTATACTCCCCCGGCAAACTTAAATGAAAAATCTTTCTTCCACGTCAGCGGTTTGTAAAGCAGTTGCGCTCTGGGAGAGATGATTAATTCATTGTTGATATCCCAGAAAGACCCTCTAATGCCCAGTGTGGCTTTAATCTCCTTCTGACCATTATCTATGATACTATATGTGTTCTGAACATACCCACTCAACCTAGTAGATGTGATTTCATTCTTCGACTTTACAGCGTTAAACACATTGACTACTTGCTCGTCAAATGGCAGTGAAAACCCAGCGGAGTCAAGCCTTTCCCACTCATTCAAGTTGTCATCAAAATATTCATTCTGCACTTTCAGTCCCCACTGCAGAAAGTGAGTCTTCTCTACATTACTGCGTTCAGATTCCAGCTGTAGCTCTAGCCCTCCTTTATGTTCTACATTAGTGATGCGGCGCAGTAGTTTATTTCTGGCAAAGTTATGCTGCGTGCCCGTACCTATGAGCGCGACGTCCTGACCTGAATTTTCCCCCAGACCAGTCTCTACCTGCGATAGGCTGTAGAATCCCTGAATATCAAATGTCTCGCTTTCGTCACTCAGATAATTAGAAGCCAGCAGCTTTAAGAATAAAGGATTTTTATCTCGCTCTGGTATATAAGTCAGGGACACGCCGCCCATGCCATTAGTGTAATTATCTTCTTCTGCACCTTCGAATAGGGAGCTCAATCTAAGCGTTGTGAAAAATGAACCAAATGCCGTGGATCTCTCTCTCGGTATAAACTCAAACTGGCTACTGTTATAATTACCTATCAATCCTACCTGTAGGTCTCGATTGATATCATAGGTGATGTATGCCTGGATGTCAGTGAAGTTAGGTGTATATTGACCAGTTACGTCCAACGAACCCAGTAAGTATTTAGCAGTTTTGTATCTGGCACCGAATAAGTAGCGCAACTTATTGTAGCTACTGCCTCCCAGTCTTTTGCTTCCTTCTAGATGTGCTGTAGCGCCAAGTAGGCTGGCACCCACTGATGCTTTAAATTCGTCGGGACGCTTATATTGCACATCTAGCACAGAGGACATCTTGTCGCCATATTTAGATTGGAATCCACCAGAGGAGAAGGAGATATTACTGATCAGATCAATATTAGGAAAAGACAGGCCTTCCTGCTGACTGTTCCTAATGAGCTGTGGTCTAAAAATTTCAAAATCGTTTACATACACCAGATTTTCATCATAATTACCACCGCGCACATTGTATTGTGAGCTGAGCTCACCTCCAGTACCTCCTGAAGTACCGAGGGCGATATTAGGCAGTATGCTCTCAAAGTTACCCGTAGTGGTCGGGATGTATTTTAGCTCCTCCACTGCCTCTCGGACCATCTCAGTCTCTTCTATACGGCTCTCTTCTACGATGACTTCTATATCTGACTCAGTGGAGATCATAGAGACCGCGAGAGTTTTTGTACTACCTTTAGCAAGAGCTTTCACTCGAGTGTTATATTCCTTGTATCCGATTCTGCTGAATGTCAAATTAATCACCTGACCATGGGCTACCTGCAGCGTATATCTGCCATCTTGGTCCGATTCTGTGACTACACTACTGTTCTTTACATATACGGTGGCAAAGTCAATGGCTTTACCTGTAGTTTCATCAGTAAGTACACCCTGAATAGTAGCCTGTGCGCACAGTTGAGATGTACTTAGTATCAGTATAGCGAATTGTAGAACGTACTTGATCGATTGATGAGTCACCACAGCAAAACGGGCTTTAATTGCTTAAAGTATTGATTCCAATATGTTTCAACTGGGAAACTGTCTTCACTGGATCCTCTGACTTAAAGACACTGCTTCCAGCCACTAAAATGTCAGCCCCCGCCTGCAGTATCTTCTCGGCGTTCTGAAGACCCACACCTCCATCAATTTCAATTTTAACGTCCAAATTTCTCTCTGTGATTCTGTCCTTCAGTTGCTGAATCTTAATGAGCGTTTGATAAATAAATTTTTGTCCTCCAAATCCTGGATTGACAGACATGATGATCACCTGATCTATATCTTCCAGCACGTCCTCTAAGAGGGTCACTGAGCTATGAGGATTGATGGCGACTCCAGCTTTCACGCCCATCGATTTGATCATTTGCACGGAGCGATGAAGGTGATTGCAAGCCTCTAAATGTATGCTGAGAATATCAGCACCAGCCTCCACAAATGACTTGAGGTATTGGTCAGGATTCACTATCATGAGATGCACATCGAGTGGCTTTTCGGCTATCTTCTTGATCGTCTTGACTATGTTCTGACCGAATGAGATATTCGGAACGAATACACCATCCATAATATCCACATGAAGCAAATCAGCTTCACTGCCATTAAGCATTTCGATATCTTTGCCTAGCTTAGAAAAATCTGCTGCCAGAATTGAAGGGGCTATTTGATGCATACCGGTGAACTTTATAGTTTTTCTAGCTACAAAAGTAACATTCTATTCTACTCTTTTAGCAGGATCAGTTAACCAAGACCGCATCAATCCTTTTGATCGCCATCATCCTCTACTTCCTTTCTATCTGTTACATCGAATGTTTTACTACACACCGCAGCTGGATCTATCAGATCTATATTATTAAATCTAAGGTAGAGCTGAGCGACTGAGACCACATCCTTCTCGCAGTACCTCACTATCTTGTTTAGATCCTTCTCCTGATAATAAGTGTGTGCCACCTCGCTCCCATCAATATCATCTTTTGGAGATGGTATGTCCATGATCGCGGTGAGCAGATCTAACGAAGTATAATTCTTATAATCACCAAATTTCCACTGCTCCAAGGTATCAAGTAATTGAGGTGTCTGCCAAGGCTTTTTCCCACCTATGTCTAAGAGTGCTGGTAGGGATACACGGTTCACAATCATACGCCTACAAATGTAGGGCACATCAAATTCTTTTAGGTTATGCCCACAGATAGCATGCCTCTCTGGGTGGTAAAAATGTTGCTCCATCATATCAGCAAATGATTGGAGTAGATCTTTCTCCACATCACCAAAGAAAGATTTCAGGCGAAACTCAGCGTCATCATGACCATACCCTTTGATGTACCCGACAGATATACATACGATCTTACCAAACTCTGGAAATATGCCTGCTTTCTCAGCGTAACTAGTAGCCACCATATCTTCTTTTTCCGCATCCGTCAGTACAGCATAGGACTTGCGCAGCGCCTTTTTGGCCCACAATGCTTGGAGCCTATCGGATAAATCATGGAAGGAGTCAGTCATGGGGACTGTTTCAACGTCCAGAAATAGAATATTTGATAGGTTCTTCTTACCCACTTCAGTTAAAAATAAAGGTTTACCCTAAGTTAAGTCAGGACTTTTAGTTAGAAATTTGGATTACCTTTGATCAAACAATCAAGCTATAAGCAAGTAATCCTTACCATTACTTTAAACTAATTAAAATAACTAAAACTCTTTCTCTATGAGTTCTAACAAAAAATCTTCAAGCAGTCTTTGGTTCCTATTAGCAATTTTGGGATTGATAGGCTTAAGCGGCTTCTTATTCATGAAAAATGGGAACCTCAAAAATGAGCTTGTCATGCAGAATAAGCAGTTCACAGAATTACAAACTGTTAATACTGAGCTCGATGCCGAATACCAGAACGCACTCGAAAGTATTGAGAGCTATCGAAATGAGTCCAAAGAGCTAAATGAGATGATAGATGGGCAGAAATCAGAACTCACAGCCCAGAAAAAGAAAATTAACGGGCTAATATGGACTAAGAAGGAATTAAACAAAGCTCGAGAAGAGATTGCCTCCATTCAAGGTATGACTTCAGGCTACGTGACTCAGATCACTGACTTAAAGTCCCAGATAGCGTCATTAGAATCGTCCAACTCTCAGCTAAGACAAGAGAAAACCGGTTTAATGACTGATCTTGACGAGCAAAAAATTATGACAGCTGAGGTTGAAGAAGCCAAAACTGTCTTAGTCAAAAATGTGGAGCAGAAGGAAACTGAAATTTCTAAGTTGAACAATATTGTTGATATAGGATCAGCCATCAAAATTAATTGGCTCCAAGTCACTGGTCATCAATTAAAGGATGATGGTAAATTAAAAAAGAAGAGAAAGGGAAAAGATATTAATGTACTGAGAATATGTTACAAGACAGAGACTAATGTCGTCGCTGACGAAGGCGAGGAAACTTTTCACGTCAGGTATATTAATCCAGCAGGCGAGACCATCGCAATTGAAGATGCAGGATCAGGAATGTTAAAAAATAAACTCACTGATCAAACCGTAAAATATACCACCTCTGGAACAGTAGAGTATAAAAATACTGATACAGAATCTTGTATCGATTGGCACTCTAACTATCCATTCACTAAGGGTGAGTATGCTGTAGAAATGTATAATAAAGGCTATCTCACTGGTAAGGGTGACTTCAAACTGAAGTAAGACATATTGAGTGTTCAGCGCTCTTAAAAAGCACAGTTTGTGAAAACAAACTGTGCTTTTTTTGTTTAGTAAAGGCGTTTAGAGCTTTTAACTTATGTATAAGCTCGGTGCAACTTATATTTGTAATATGCCAAGAAAGAAGAATCCGATAGATAAAGATAAGATAGCTGACAAAGCTAATCTTCTACCCTACGCTTCCTCAGTAGGCAGTGCCATTATTAAGCCATTAGATAAGGGTAGGACCAAAGGGCTGGCCATGGATGCTATGTATGAACAGACAGAGACGCAACTGCATCAGATTAAGGAGCAGGTAGAGACTTTAGTCAGGCAAGCTCAACAAATACATGATCGGATCAATCTATCAGAGAAGATATATGAGGCTGATGCTGGCTTTAAGCCGATACCAAATAAAGATTACTTCTTGTATGATAGAGGTGATTCGGAATGGGTAATTTCGATGATTAGTCCAGCAGAATGGGGCAAAACACTACCCTACGAATATTTAGCTCAGGTTCAGCTTTTATCGGACTCTACGTGGAGAGTCCTTCATACAGCTACAGAACAATTCACAATTGATATAGACTTATGATAGGATGGCACTTCTCGGAATATATTCCAGTACCAGACGGTACACCTTTTGAAAGGCTGTTAAAGCTATTCCAAGAACTTTTGGTGCATACCTCAGGTGATGTGAGCGAAGCACTTAGTTGGTTGACAGAGCTAGATAAACAGCACAAACTGACTGATGAAGATTATGGTATAGCGGACTTCATACAAGATCTAATCGATAAAGGACTCATATCTAACAAGCAGTCAGATGCTGGGGGCGGTTTTAATCCTACTGCCAAGATGGAGATAGCACTTAGACAGAAGGCATTAGACGATATTTTCGATCAGCTGAGCAAGTCTAAGCGAGGTAATCATACCACAACGAAACAAGGTAGCGGAGACGAATTTACCTCCGAGATCAGGCCTTTCGCATTCGGTGATAAGCTGGATAACATAGCTATATCCGAGTCTCTCAGGAATGCTCAAGTCAACCATGGTATTGATGACTTCATGCTGACTGAAAATGATCTCTTAGTCCACGAGACCTTCTATAAATCTCAGACTAGCACTGTACTAATGATCGATATCTCTCACTCTATGATCCTGTATGGTGAAGACCGCATCACCCCTGCTAAAAAGGTGGCTATGGCTCTTGCCGAACTCATTAAAACAAGATACCCTAAGGATACGCTGGATATTATTGTATTCGGCAACGACGCCTGGCAGATAGAAATCAAAGACCTACCCTACCTGAAAGTCGGCCCATACCATACCAATACAGTAGCAGGATTAGAGCTGGCTATGGACCTCTTACGCAAAAGAAAGAATCCTAATAAGCAGATCATGATGATCACTGATGGTAAGCCTACGTGCATCAAGAAAGGTAAAAATTATTATAAAAACGCCTTCGGTATAGATCGTAAAATACTTAATCGGACATTAGGATTGGCAGTGAAATGCCGCAAGCTAAAGATTCCAATCACCACATTTATGATAGCGAGGGACCCATATCTTGTACAATTCGTAGATCAATTCACAAATGCCAATAATGGAAAGGCTTTCTATAGTTCACTTCAAGGATTAGGCGAATTTCTATTCATGGACTATAACCAAAATAAAAGAAGAAAAAGATAACACACAACTACGATACGGACAGATTAATCACAATATGACAGAGAAAGAAATAAAAAAAATAAAGACGCTTGGTCAATTGAAAAAAGCGGGATGGAAATCAATCACCATCAAAGATGAGATCAGGAAAAATTTGAAGGCTAATCTCAGTGCAGGAATAAACTCTTTCGAGGGCATCATCGGCTTCGAGGATACGGTAATACCAGATATAGAGAGAGCCATTCTATCTAAGCACAACATCTTATTACTTGGTCTTAGGGGCCAAGCTAAGACCCGGATCGCCAGAATGATGACCACCCTCCTCGATGAGTATATCCCATATGTGGAAGGCTCAGAAATTAATGATGACCCCTTCGCTCCTATATCAAGAGATGCCATCGAACTGCTACGCGAGCAAGGTGATGATACCCCAATAGCATGGCTACATAGAGATGACCGATTTGTAGAGAAGCTGGCCACGCCTGATGTCAGTGTAGCCGACCTAATCGGCGATGTAGACCCGATAAAGGCAGCTAATCTAAAGCTTCCCTACTCTGATCAAAGAGTCATCCACTTCGGACTCGTACCCAGAGCACACAGATCGATCTTCGTAATTAATGAATTACCTGATCTCCAGCCCAGAATTCAGGTATCGCTATTCAATATTCTTCAGGAAGGCGACTTGCAGATCAGGGGATTTAAACTGAGACTGCCCTTGGATGTCCAATTCATTTTTACTGCTAACCCAGAGGATTATACTAATAGAGGTAGCATAGTCACCCCGCTAAAAGACAGAATAGAGAGCCAAATCCTGACTCACTATCCTAAAGATATAGCTACGGCAAGAGAGATCACGGGTCAGGAGGCTAAGCTTAATGATGATCAGAGCGACATCTTCATACCTGACTTAGTATATGACCTATTAGAGTCCATATCCTTCAAAGCACGCGAGAGTGAATTCATAGATGAAAAGAGTGGTGTATCTGCTAGACTGAGCATCTCAGCATTAGAAAATCTAGTCAGTACAGCAGAGCGAAGATCTTTAATCAATAAAGATAAGAAGACATGCATCAGGCTCACTGACTTTTGGGGTATTATCCCAGCTATGACAGGCAAGGTAGAGCTGGTGTATGAGGGTGAGCAAGAAGGACCTTATAGCGTCGCTCTACACCTTTTGGGTCAGGCAATGAAAGACTTGTTTCTCTCTGTATTCCCTCACCCCGAAGAGGCCAATGGCCGGAAAGATCCATATGGTACTGTGAAGGCATTCTTCTCTGGAGGTAATTCTATTGACTTGGAGAATGATGATTCTGATAAAGCCTACCTCAAAAGCCTCAAGACGGTGGCTGGCCTAGAGAAGCTTGTCACTAATATGAAGGTGCCTAAAGAGGAGATACCTTTTTATATGGAATTAGTCTTGCATGGCCTTTCTGAGTTTGAATACATTAATAAGACCATCGTCGATACCCAGGTACACTATGAAGATCCCTTGGCCAATATGTTCGATGATCTAAGCGAAAACTAAGGAAAATTACCACAGATGAACTCAGCCCATGATGCATATTCTTAATGTGGATCGTGGGCTTTCCTAATTCCGTAACCTCATTCTTATGCTAATAAGGCATGAACACATAAACTTATGAGCTAATAAATGTCAGTGTCGAGCTCTGATAATAACTTCTCAATTGGCTTAGGTAATACTTTGACTCCTCTCGTATTAATCTGCGTACTTTTGTCTTTTTTGAGATGTTGAGGTCAGGTATTATGAAGGAGAGATCAGTGCAACTTCGGTCGGTAGCTTAGATCTCAAGGAGACCTTATAAGTCAATATCAAAGATGAGAGAGGCGAATCTCTATAGTCAACTATTTCCATCATTCACTGGAAAGTACCAATTACGTGGTAGTGATAGCGGACGGCTAGCCTCCTGATGAATACTTCTTTTAGGATGTTAGATATTACCACGGCAGATCAGAAGTTATCTTTATATCGATAGAGGCCATAATACAATATCCACTCGCCTATTCTTAGCTCTACCTTCATAAGTTTGATTATCGAATTCTGGATTGGCAAGGCCATGATCTTTGATAAATACCTGATTAGCCGGGACGACAAGCTGTTCCACTATCTGAAAGACCGTCTCACTTCTCATACTGGACAAGTACTGATTATAGCGCTTGCTGCCGATATTGTCCGTGTGGCTGTGGATGTGTATTTCATAGTTAGCCAGAACTTCTGTTTCCAAAAATTCTTTGATTTCTTCTATCTGTGCCGTTGCTACTCCATATGAGCCTCCTCCGAAAAAAACACTTTTAATCTTATATGGTGTTCCATCTTGCGTGTAGAGCTGCGTTGACTCAGACTGCCCAAGAGCTATGCTGAATAGAGACAGCATAAAGCATAAAGTAAAGGCAACATTTGCGCTTTTCATGAGTGGTAGTGAGATGATTTAGGTATAATTATTTCATTGTCTGCATTACATCATTTAATATAGGGTATTATTTAAAACTTATCTACACCGTCTATGCGGATATTGATCTTGATCGTCCTATTTGTCTTACACTCGTCTATTGTCTGGAATGATGTATATGGTCAAGTAGATCATTGGGAGACTGTACTCTTTCCACAAGATGTCTGTCGGTATGCTAAGGGATCAGCTATGATACCTGAAGCATGGAACGCGCTTGACTTCAATGATCAGTCATGGACATCGGCGACGGGTGGCGTAGGCTATGGTGATGGAGATGACGGCACCGTTATCAGCCCAGTGATATCTGTCTATATCAGATACCAATTTAATATCAAGGATCTTTCACTCATAGAGGAAGCTATGCTGCACGCTGATTATGATGATGGATTCGTGGCTTACATTAATGGAAAGGAGGTAGCAAGATCCTTAGTCACTGGTAGTCCGCCAGCTTATCATATCGAAGCAGATGAACTGCACGAAGCAACCTTATATCAAGGAGGCATACCAGAAGCAATTACTTATAATAGAGATGCATTAGATGATTTTTTAATGGAAGGTGAAAATGTCTTGGCTGTGCAGGTGCATAATTATGAAGGGCTATCTAGCTCTGATCTGAGCAGTAATTTTTTCTTCTCCGTCGGCCTTATTAATGAATCGTCTAGCTACCGAGAGCCACCATCTTGGTTCCAAGCGCCGATCACCAGGATCAGCTCCAGGCTTCCCATCATTAAAATTAACACTGCTGGAAGGTCCATCACTAATGAGCCTAAAGTCGATGGAAGCATAGGTATCATCTGGAACGGTGATGGCACAGAGAATAACAGCAATCATTCCTTTAATGAGTATGCAGGGAATATAGCAATAGAGAAGAGAGGTCAGTCATCACTCTCATTTCCAAAAAATGGATACGGATTTGAATTCAGAGATGCAGAAGGTGAAGACATGGATACATCGTTTCTCAATTTTCCAGCAGAGGAAGACTTTATCCTGCATGGCCCCTACTCAGACAAGACCTTGCTGCGCAATTCGCTGTCGATGCACCTGGCTAATCAGTTAGGTGGATATCACAGTCGGACCCGGCACGTAGAGTTATTTATAAATGATCAGTACGAAGGAGTCTACTTACTCATGGAAAAGATCAAACGGGATAAAAATAGAGTAGACATTGCAAACTTGAAAAAGGGTGATATAGAAGGGGATGAGCTGACTGGAGGCTATGTATTTAAGATTGATAAAGGCTTTCCAGACTGGAGTTCGCGTTTTGATATTGTCAATAAGACTGGCTCTAAGATAGGATTTCAATATGTGACGCCCAATCGGAATAAGATCGTCGCCGAGCAGCAGGCTTATATTAAGTCGTACGTCGATAGTGCAGAGCTGGCTTTGAGTCTCAGGACCTTTGGCGGTAAAGGATATGAAGAGTATATCGACGTACCCTCATACGTAGATCATTTCATCATCAAAGAACTGGCTAAAGATGTGGATGCCTATCGAATCAGCTCCTACTACTACAAAGAGAAAGATAGTGAAGGCGGAAAAATGCACGCAGGTCCAGTCTGGGATTTTAATATCGCATGGGGCAATGCTAACTACTGCAATGGCAGTCAGGCAAATGGGTGGATGTACTCATTTAATTGTGATTTAGGCAATCCTTTCTGGTGGAATGCCCTGATGAGCAAGGATGATTTCAGGCAGCGGCTATCGTGTCGATGGATTGAGCTCAGAGAGGGACCACTACATCAAGATTCTATCATGGCTTATATTGATGAGCAGAGTGCCTACTTGGCGCCAGCAGCGGCCCGAAACTTTGAGCGCTGGCCGATCTTGGATCAGTATGTATGGCCTAACCCAAACGTTCTTTTTAGCTATCCAGCTGAGATAAATTATCTTAAACAGTTCGTCAGATCCAGGCTTATCTGGATGGATCAAGCAATCTCATCAACCTGTCTAATCAGTACCACTGATGATGTATTAACAGACATACAAGTCTTGAATGTGTTTCCAAATCCAGCAGGTGATATGATCAACATCCAGCTAGAGCTATCGGACAATACAGATGTCGAATTATCCATATTTGATGTGCTGGGGGCTGTCAAGTCAACAAAGCTATATCATAATCAGCCCTCTGGTCCATTCTATAAAACTTTAAACAGCTCTTCGCTCCTATCGGGCACATATCTATTGAAAGTCACTACTACAGCGGGCGAATCCTCAGTACTGTTTACCAAGTAATTGGCTGTCCTTGTCATGCATCCTTATAAGAATCACCAGAGAATCGATAAGATTTGGTACCTCTACCAGAGATATAGCTGACGTACTCTTTATGTACGTATTCTTGAGTCCCAGAGATCGCCATACTGGGGCCTCTTACTTCTCTTAAAAAGTCTTTCATAACACTGTCAGATAGCTTATTCAGGTGCATCCTGAACAGCTTGGAGCGCTTTAGTGCCACGTAGTACCAGTTGCGCCTATACCAAGCGATCGCCATATAGATGAAATCAAATAGTTTACCTATTGCAATCCCAATCCAGATACCCTCATAATCCATCCCCATCGGGAAAGCCAAATACCATGAGAGGCTAATGGTTAATATATTCCTACCTAAGATGCTGCTGATCATAGCAGGCTTAGTATCGCCCGCCCCGCGCATCATCCCCGTAGCGACCAGCGCCACAGCATAGAGCGGAAGAACAGACATAGTGATAAAGAAAAAACTGATCGTACTTTTGATAATCAGGGGGTCAGCTGAGGGATCGAATAATTTAATAATTACCTTGGGCCATACCAGTACTGGAGTCAAAAATGCAATCATCACGATCACACCTAATAAGATCATCGCATTACCCTTGAGAAAAGCTGCCTTAGTCTGCCACCTGCCTAATGCCTGACCTATAAGTGAGGTGCCGGCCACATTAATTCCGAGCACGGGCTGCAGGAGCAGTGACTCGACCTGTATACCGATCGCAATCGTAGCCGCACCCAATGTCCCCAGCGTCGTGGCCGTCACCAGCTTTACGATCATCACGTTAGCCACATGTCTGAAAAACCCCTGTATGCCTGATGGCACTCCTATATTTAATATATCTTTTATCATGAGCCAATCTGGCTTCCAGCTTCCCTGTAAAATCTTTATCACATTCTTTCCTGAGTAGAAGAGCCACATCCCAAATACTGCCATTACCGCACGAGCTATCATCGTACCAAGCGCTGCACCCTCCACACCTAAAGCGGGTATCAGGCCATTGCCATAGATGAGGATATAATTGAGCATGACATTCAAGACGAAAAGAGCAGCTGTAATTTTGAGCGGCGTCAGGGTATCACCAGCGCCTTGCATCAGCCGATTCTGAATAAAATTGATAAGCAGAAAAGGGGAGCTGATGAATACGATCTGAAGGTAATTTATGGCTAATAATATGGTCGTCTCGTCGCCACCACTCTCCATGAATCTGACCATGGGCTCCGCAAAGATATATCCCAGAGAACCCAAAATGAAGGACAGGATCAGGCCCGATAATAGAGACTGTCTGGTGACAACGCTCATTCTCTTTTTGTCGCGCCCACCCTTGGCCTGCGCGATCAAACTCATAGCTCCACCAGCGACGGACATGACTGTGACAAATAATAGAAAGCGGATCGTATTACCAATACCTATGGAAGCTATCTCCAAAGGACCCAGCTGGCCGACCATGATAGTATCGACAACCGTGATCAGCGTCTGCAAAAGATTGCTCAGCAGCACTGGAAATGAAAGAAAGGTTAGCTGTTTTATTAAAGCTTTGGATATCATGAAGCGTCGGCAAAGATAGAAATTCTAACATTCGCCTTGGAAGAAAGGTTGTCGACCAGCTGCTGTCTGTGCTCTGGTTGGCTTGCTTAGATTAGAGTGTCTGCTCACTCTGGCAGAAGTAATGTAATCTATTCATAAGCCACTCTATATCCTGGTATGCGGTACCAGGCCTTAGGCTCTATATCCCTTCGGATCTTCTGAATAAATTCGATAAGGTCATGATCAAGGCACTCAAATTGGATGCCGATGCGATTTAATCCATTATGAAACTCTGAGTATGGTTGGTATCCTCTATTCATAATATTTTCGCGCATCCGCAGTGCATTTCGCTGCCTATTAAAAGAGCCTACGATAATGACGCACCCTTGATCTACGATTTCTGGAGTCAGCACATCCGCGTATTTACCATAGTCTGTCGTATCCTCATCGGTCAGGTTTTCTAAGGCATTATCAACACCAGCGACAGTCTCTTCTACAGCATCTTTTGCAGTCTGCAAAGGACTCTCAGTCATACTTCCACATGTTTTATATAACAAGACAGCCATCAGTAAGAATAGAATAATTAATATCCAAAAAGGAGCACCTAAGGTGGCGATTAATCCCTTCTCAGGCTCATCATATTGATAAGTTGTAGGCTGATAAGGCTTATTTTCCATAGCGATAGATTTTAGAGGCTTTACAGGCGCTGGAACAGCAGAATGAGGAGCACTCGTGATATCTATTGCAGAAACTCTACCAATTTTCTCAATTTGAGGCGATTCTTTAGACTTTAACACTGTCGGATCAGATAAAGGGCTAAAATTGAGAGAAGGTAGAAATGCATAATTTTTGTGAAAATTTTGACCCAAGTCGCTGAATTTCAGCTTATTATTATCTATTTGACTTAAATTCCCAAGACCGAAAATCGCCACATGTCCACTCTGCTTTAATTTTACCTTCAGATTTTCTACGTAGGTCTGAAGTAAGGTATCAGCTTTCTCAATGCTGACCCTCAGCTGATCCGCCAAGAATACGACGAACTGAGTGTCATCAGAAGCTTCTTGGGTGAATTTGATGGATTTGAAAGGAGGGTGTATCCCGTGATCATTATGTATAAATACCTCATTGTCTAATATCAGGTAGAAAGACCCTATATCTCCAATGGAGACTGCCTCATTCTTAAACAGGAAGTTGGCTATGCATTTTGATATATCTAATTGCATACCTTTGACATTAGGATGGCAAATTAAGTAATTTCAACTCAGTAAGTTCATGAGAGCAAACAAAAAATATCATAAGGTCGACATACAAATCGTTGATAATCATATAGATATTCGTCTCTCCTCGAATTAAGATATCTACATGTCAATCCATTATAAAGGAGATCAAGCCATTACAGTAAGCTAATAATTACAATATGAGACATGGCTTATTCGTGAACTATATGTTTAAATGATTTTTATACTACTATGCAATTGAAAAGAGAGATATCAGATCAGTTATTTGACGAAGCTAAAAGATATTTTCCTGGAGGAGTGAACTCACCTGTGCGCGCATTTAAGTCTGTGCACGGCTCTCCCCTATTTATAAAAAAGGGAGATAAGGACAGGATATATGACGAAGATGGAAACGAGTTTATCGATTTTTGCTGTTCATGGGGGCCACTTATCCATGGACATAATCATCCAAGAATCAGAGAGGCTGTGGCCAATACCATACAGCACGGTCTATCTTTCGGCACTCCTACACGAGGCGGTGTGAAGATTGGACAGCTCATCACCGAAAATCACAGCTACCTGGAGAAAGTGAGATTCGTTTGCTCGGGTACTGAGGCAGTGATGTCAGCCATCAGATTAGCGCGCGGCTACACTGGCAAGACAAAAATTCTCAAATTCGATGGCTGCTATCATGGCCATGTCGATAGCCTGATGGTCAAGGCGGGCTCTGGTTTAGCTACCTTTGGAATATCTACATCTGCTGGTATCCCAGCTGCTTTGGCTCAGGAGACAATGGTCCTGCCACTGAATGACTTGGCGGGAGTCGAAGCACTGCTAACTGAGCATCATGAAGATTTGGCCTGCATTATCATAGAGCCTATACCAGCTAATAATGGCTTATTAATTCAGGACACATCCTTCTTAGTATGGCTCCGTAAGCTATGCGATGACTATAAAATACTCTTGATTTTTGACGAAGTCATTTCTGGATTTAGAGTTGGATTCGAGGGTGCTGCTGGTCACTATAAGGTGGCTCCAGATCTAATCACCTTCGGCAAAATCTTAGGCGGCGGAATGCCCGTCGGAGCTTTTGGCGGCAAAGCTGAAATTATGAACTTTGTAGCTCCGCTGGGTCCAGTATATCAAGCCGGCACGCTATCAGCTAATCCTGTGGCCATAGCAGCGGGAATTGCCTCTTTAGAGCTATGTTTACAACCAGGTTTCTACGAGGATCTTGAGCGTAAGACAAAGGACTTTGTCCAGCAAATTATTCAACATACCACAGCGAAAGGCTATGATTTCTCTATGCAGCATATTGGGTCTATATTCTGGCTCAACTTTGGCTTACAGCGAGTTATTACCGCAGATCAGATCAATCCTGATGTAAATAGTCTGTTTAAAGTTTTACACTTAGAGCTCCTACAAAAAGGAATCTATCTTGGACCTTCTGGTTACGAGGTAGGTTTCATATCCAGTGCTCATACCCAAGAGTCTCTAGAGATGACAGTGAATGCCATGTGTGACTGCTTAGATACTCTATACCGCTGAGATGAACGTATCCCGCATCCGCCTCATCTCGTATATCATCATGGCATATATGCTTTTGGCTCTTATGTGGTGGACCTATTTATTATATAATAAAAATGAAGACGTTTATACATACCAAATCGGATATATAGAGGCTGCTGGGGTCGATCAAGACAGATCAGACATCGTCAGCAAATACATGCGACAGCGCTACATGATCATTGGGGAAGGCATCGTCCTCGCCTTGTCATTGATCACAGGTCTGTGGCTCATCAATCGCGCTGCCCAGCGTGAAATCGCGGACGCAGAGATGAAGAATAACTTTTTGCTATCGGTGACTCATGAGCTGAAATCTCCTCTGGCTTCAATCAAACTGGTTCTGGAGACGCTTCTGAATAAAGATAAACTTACCTCTGATCAACGTAAAAGAGTAAGCCAGAATGCACTTCATGATACCCATCGATTAGAATCTATGGTGAATAAGCTTCTCCTGACAGCCAAAATAGAACAAGATTACAACTATAACTTTGAGCCTGTCCAACTAAAATATTTTCTATCATATATTATTCATCATTACCCTCTGAATGAAGAGATCAAAAATATCTCTCTGGAGTGCCCTCCTGAACTATCAGTTGAGATTGATCAAGAATCAATGCAGTCCGTAGTCTACAACCTAATTGAAAATGCGCTGAAGTACAGCAAGGACGATGACAGCATTAGATTTATCGTCACAGATGAAGGCAAAAAGTTCAGTTTATCATGTATCGATAATGGGCCTGGCATCAGTGCTCAAGAAAAGGCGAAAGTCACTAACAAATTCTATCGCATCGGTAATGAAGAATTCAGAAAAACTGAGGGCTCAGGACTTGGACTATTTATCGTGAGTACGATAGTACATGCCCATCACGGTAAGTTAAAAATAAAAGATAACCATCCCTCAGGTGCCATCTTCACCATCACCCTGCCCCAGCAGCAAAACGTAGTGTCTGCATGAGAATCCTCTTAGTTGAAGATGAAGTAAGCATTAAGGATGTCGTGACGCTCAACCTCGAACTGGAAGACTATGAAGTCATATCCACCGATAGCGGCAAAGATGCGCTACAGCTGTATGATCAGCAGCACTTTGACCTAATTATATTGGACGTCATGCTGCCTGACATCAGCGGTCTTCAAGTCTGCGAGGTCATCAGATTAAAAGATAAGAATATTCCTGTTATTATCGTTTCAGCTAAGGACACATCCACAGATCGCATTGCTGGTCTAAAGTTTGGAGCAGATGATTACCTCGTGAAGCCATTCAATCTCGAAGAACTACTTATACGGGTTGAAAAACTAATTAGCAGAGCTAACCCAGAACGTTCAGAGGATATTGCTGAGTATCATTTTGGAAATAATTATGTAAACTTGGTCAGCTACGCCGCTAGAGGAGTAGACGGTGACTTTCAGCTTACTAAGCGAGAAGCGCTGCTTCTTAAACTCTTCATCGAGCGCAAAAATGAAGTCCTGTCACGACAGCAGATTTTGCAGGTCGTGTGGGGATATGACGTCTACCCTTCTACCCGGACTATTGACAACTTCGTTTTGTCCCTGCGCAAATACTTTGAAGATAATCCTCGGGAGCCAAAATTCTTTCATTCCGTCAGAGGTGTAGGATATCAATTTGTGGTGAATTAATTTTATAGATCTTCAGCTACAGTTAAGTATATATTTTCATTATGCAGGGACATCACAGTTTCACAATTGGCTGTGCTTTGGTGAGGTCATAAAGATGAGGGGAGCAATTAGCTACGTCAGTAATGGAAGTGCTGAATGCTCATCCAATGAAGGAGCCTCCAACCTCCATGTTGATGACGGGCATTAGAAGCAGGGTGATTAAAATCTGATTACCCAATCAAATCGACTTGATAGATCAGTTCACACAGAAGCATCCCGATATGGGTGTTAAGTTCAGTTGAGATACAGGCGGGCTCAAAAAAGCCCTACTACAAATGTTTAGATTAGGTGTCAATAGTTAAAGCTACTAGCCATCATCCGCTAAAAATGATCAGAGTCATAAAAGAAATGCCACAGTAAAAAGGATAAATTTGAGTCTCAGAATAAGACACCATGAACAATGAACTATTAGAAGAACAGCCGATTGTTTATGAGGCAGCAGAGATTACGACAACGCCCCAGGACACCATCACCAGATTTCGCCAGTGATTGGTTCAGCTTTATCCAGGATCACTTACAAACTTCCGAATCAGTTCCAGCTCTTCTTCGCTGAATCGTGAAGTTAATGCTTGTAGTAGTTCATCCTTAGACTCATAGAAACCCGTGATGAGGTAACTATACCTGCCTACAGCTTGGGGAAGGATTAATCCCTCTTATCCCACCACAGCTTGACCAATTGTGAAAGACCTGGAGATTCCCGTCGCATCTTTGAAAATCGAGATTGTAGATACCCAATACTCTCCTTAGTTATACAATCTTCAGGGTGATCTATACAGAAATGCACCTTCAAAATGAGGATTATAATCAATATCAATAAAGACATCATAAGCATAACAAGATTTTAAAAAGTGAACTAATGGTGGTTTGATCACTTTTTCCATCTGGCTTAGACTTATCATAATTATGTCATGACTAAAGTTGAAATTTTCATTCACCTGATATAACGGACAGGATGCCACTTTTGGTTCCTTTTTTCCGCGACACCTGCTTCTCTAATTCTGGTTTATTTAACGATCAGCGGCATATTACTGATCATGTTGCCGATCGCTATGGGTTCCTGCTGCTTACCCAGCTCGAGTGAGCTATAGCGAGGCACCTTTTTACTAACGTATTGCACGAGCTCTCCGTAAGTGATGAGACCATCCATATCTTCATCGGCAAGTCCTTGCATTCCGAGGAAGAGATAGTGACTGAATGTAGCCATTCCTAATTTTCCCACTTCCCAGCTCGACTGATGAGCCTGACTGGATGCTAGAATACTGATATTGTCAGACATTCCTCGTAAGATGGCTGCGCGGTCCTTTGTCTCATGAGCTAATGCTTCAGCGAAGAGACCAGAGTGACAGGATTCTACGAATATATACTTCTGTACAGCTCGATTTTTGCTAATCATCAAATTTATGATCTCTTGCATTTGTACCTGCTTGTCATATAAGGAAAGCTCCCCCTGATTAGAGCCATGGCCACTAAAGTAAAGGATGAAAATATCTGAAGCACCTGCGTACGATAGATTATTGGATAATCCTGAAAGGAGTTCTTGGCGTGTTGCATATTCATCGGTTATGATGGTGGTGTGATCTGCTTCAATGAGTTCGGCAAATCGCCGTGCGCCATCATCTGCATAGCGTAGATCAGAGACACCGGCCTGATGTTGTGCTTCGCTGTAGCTTGATACGCCTACACTGACCAAATGTACCTGAGGCTCATGTAGTACTGGCTCGAATGATGCAATAAGTTCTTGCAGTGATTTGATGGCTTCATTCAGTTTCTCTTTATGATCGTCTTCTATTGGTGATACCACTTGCTGACTGGCTAAAGCAGTGAGGTACTTACCGTACACATATCCCACCTTATCAGACTCGATGTCTCTCACCTGATACCAGTGGTAGTAGAGCCCGTCCTCCACAAACAAAAATCTCTGTGGCATCTCCTGGAGTACTTCCATTGGCGCATATAAATACAAGATTCCTAAGCGCTCCGCATCCAGTGAAGGCTCAGTACGGAAGTTGACACCATTATAATTGATGATATGACTTGCTGACTGAGCTGATAAACTTAGTACAATCAAGAAATACTGGCATACAAAAAGTATTTGTTTCATAAAGCTGAATTTTATTTGGTGAACAATTAGATTGGTGGTGTTCACTTTTTTTACTTCAGCTTAAAGTCAGTGGGGGCTGGTCACGCCCCCCTGACACGCTCAGCGATCAGCTGGTGTAGTCATCCGTGATGCTCTGCAGCTTCATCAATGCCTGCCCCAACTCTTGCAGTGATTCGTTGATGTTCTTCATGTATTCCTCCAGATGTTGGAGCCCATTCAGATTCTTCAAGATCACATCTCGCTGGGCGCTCACTTCCAGCAGGTCCACCATAACTGCTGTGGTGATGGCGCTTTCCTCAATCACATCAAGAAATTCCTCAATATTATCCCTTACATCTTCATTGAAGTTCTTATACTCACCCAGCTGGTCATAGAAGTCCGTGAACATGCGCTCACGCTTCTTGGATAAATCGATACCCATCTGCATCATCTCTTGACGCAGTTCAGGCACGTCCTCTGCTTTCTTCTGACGAAAACGTTGCACCATCTTCTCCGTCTCCTTAGCATACTCATTCTTGTGACGCTCTCCTTCACGCAGTAGGTCCAATACATCCTTGAGTGTGCTCTCAAGTTCATACTTCCATTTATCCTTGTCCTGTGCTAACGCCTCGAATGACTCGTAAATACCTCTGACTGTCTCCAGTACTTGTTGATGCGCCTTGCCATCTAGCTGTCCCTCAGTCTGATTGATGAACTTAGCTAAGTCAAAGACTTCTTGAATGGTGGGATCCAAAATCTCAAAAATGCTTTGATGCATTCGCTCCATCTCAGCTCCAGTATCTCCAGCCTGTTCGGACAGGTCCATCAGCACTTCAACTGGCTTTTGCGCATTACCGGGCAATCCATTAGACTGCCCAAATATGATGGCAGTCATACCAAATGTGATAACGATGATCGCTCCCAGCGATCTCAAATAAGTAGATCTCATAAGAAATAAAGTTTTAAAGCATTAAGTAATCTGATCAAGGTGTGGTATCCTGCTTTCAGATATAGCAACCCTTATCTGTGGTAGTGGGTCCGCTTACTATTGAAAGCTCAGTTATTAATCACTTTAATTCTTTACCTCATAAAGTCATATCTCAAATATAAATAACATCCTCATATGAATCAACCCTTGATCGACGAATGCTTAGATCATATCGACAAACTTAATATGTGGCCTGGGCTCTCCCTATGGCCGAAGATTTCCTAAAATGTTAAAAGGCGCTCATGGTACATCTAGTGGCCTGGGCTCTCCCTATGACCGAATATTTTCTTGATAACAATTGACTTAACCTTCGATGATCAAGTGGCCTGGGCTCTCCCTATGGCCGAAGATTTTCTTGTTAATATGAAGTTGCATGGTATTCTTACTATGTGGCCTGGGCTCTCCCTATGGCCGAAGATTTTCTTGCACAGCAGTTGTGTTCCATAATGGAATATGTGGCCTGGGCTCTCCCTATGGCCGAAGATTTTCTTGAAAATTAAATATACCTCCACTGTAAAGAAAGTGGCCTGGGCTCTCCCTATGGCCGAAGATTTTCTTGTGATATTAGTGATATTGTAACTATTGTGTGGCCTGGGCTCTCCCTATGGCCGAAGATTTTCTTGGGTACAGATAGGAATGACGCATTGCGAATTGTGGCCTGGGCTCTCCCTATGGCCGAAGATTTTCTTGAATAAAGTGGATGGATGACAAAGAATCCAATGTGGCCTGGGCTCTCCCTATGGCCGAAGATTTTCTTGCATACGGCAATGATATAACGTATCTCACGAAGTGGCCTGGGCTCTCCCTATGGCCGAAGATTTTCTTGCATACGCAGCAGTGAACCCGGGAGAAAAATGTGGCCTGGGCTCTCCCTATGGCCGAAGATTTTCTTGAATTGTCATACAAATCTCGTTAATTTATGAGTGGCCTGGGCTCTCCCTATGGCCGAAGATTTTCT